>WLWD01000763.1_pt1:5000-19746 | contig 19746 bp, 15 predicted proteins | sample 6712731 | NCBI WGS metagenome assembly WLWD01 (sample SAMN12718690, study PRJNA576275) | sponge metagenome | isolation source: marine sponge | host: Mycale hentscheli | place: New Zealand: South Island, Marlborough, Capsize Point | collected 2014-11-01
GAGTGTCGGCTATCAACGCGGTGGGAATGGGGGCGTGTTCTGATCCATCTGAACCTGTCACTATCGACTTGGACCAGGCTTACGATTCAGATAGTCCGTCTTACGACCAAGTGAGGATGAAGCTTTCTCCGTTTGAACTTGAGTATAATCTCGGAGAAGAAATATACCGGTGAGTGGAAATAGGACACAGTCAGTTCTCTCTCTCTCTTATGTGGCCATCCTCGGGCTGGACATTGTTTGCAACTCAAAAATGTCCACAACTCAAAAAATGGCTATGACTCATTAGCTAGTGCTTTGCATGAATTGTTTTATTAAATTAATTAAAGGGGACTCACCTAATTAGTTATATAAGTGCTATATTAGCACACAGTGCAGCCTACGTGATAATTCAACAGTTAACAAACCAAATAGAGTTTGTATGAAAGTGCATATGTGTTTATCTTTACCTTACCGCATTGTGACTTGTAACTGTGCTCTGTAGTGGTAGCTACTCTCAAGTGCTGAAGTGCAGAGAGAGGACAACTGATTATGAGTACGTGGCTAAGTTAGTGCAGGTCGAAGGCAGTCCAGTGCTACGCGGTAAGGTGTGGCAAGAAACAGACCTGCTTCGAGAACTGGTGCATCCTCGGATTGTCCGTTTGGAAGATTCGTTTGACAACAAGACCAAAGTCATCCTAGTCATGGAGCAGTAAGTCAACAAATAGCAGCTTACAAATTAAAATCTAGTTCAGTTTGGGATCTGAGGGATCTTGTGTGGTTTGTGTGGTTTGTGTGTTACATTCAGCAGTTGTAGGGCGTGTCTTGGTGCTTTTTTTTTTTTTTTTTTTTTTTTAACAGAAATTATATGCCATGTGTGTTCGTTGCAAATCCAACAAAGTTCGATCTCACCCGGTATTCTCTGATAGTCTACTAGGTGTCATGTCATGGTGACAATGATGCAGTTGTAAATAACATTAATGTTGTAATGCTATTATTGAATGTTTAGAAATTACCTTTTTTTTCATTTTCTTTTTTTTCATTTTCTTTTTTTTTTTTTTTTTTTTTTTTTTTTTTTTTTTTTTTTTTTTTTTTTTTTTTTTTTGTAGTCTTGCTGGGGGCACTTTGGCGGAGTATGTAGACTCTCACGGAAGTCTCACTGAGTACACAACTACACGACTACTTCGTAAAATTCTAGAAGGACTTCAGTATCTTCATGAGGCGAAGATCATCCACGTCAACCTCACTGTGAGTCACAAACAACTATACTATAGTGGCAATAGGCTACTGGTTGTAATTACTCATTTATTAATACTTATATTAATACATAAATATTAATACATGAGTATAATAGTTATATATATATATATATATATTATACTGCATGTGCATTGGGTCCACATCACACGAGTGTTCAATATTTTCACTCCAGTTCTAACTGACTGAATTTTTAGAAGTATGATGGAGTTACATCAGAACATAGAGAAATATCCAATTATAAACAATTTATTACACTCGTCTGACAATATGGGGATGACATTTCACTCTCACACTTGTATCTCCACTTGCCTTTAGCTCATGAAAATGCTTACACGTGCTCTTATCTCCCCGTATTGTAAAATTCAGTAGCGTATATAGTTAATTATTATTTACCGAGGTAATCAGGAGTTCATTTAGGGGGGCCATAGGAGCTGCTCCCCCCCCCCTTGAAGTCATTTTATCCCCCTTGAAATATTCTTCAAATTTCGTTTCATAGGCAAAAAGCAAAGTTAAAAGTGAATAATTAAGGTGAATGCAATAGCTTAAATCATAAGTTTATTGCTGCTCTTCTCATCTTAGTTCTGTATGAACATCTCCTTTCCCATCTTAGTTCTGTATGAACATCTCCTTTCTCATCTTAGTTCTGTATGAACATCTCCTTTCTCATCTTAGTTCTGTATGAACATCTCCTTTCTCATCTTAGTTCTGTATGAACATCTCTTTTCTCATCTTAGTTCTGTATGAAAGTTGTGACCCCCTTGAGGTAGCGTGAGCTCAATCCCGCCCCCTCTTAAATTGATTCCTAACTGAACGAACCCCTGTAATGATGTAATGATTTATTTATGGTGTGTGTCGTATTCTTTGTTTAGCCTGACAACATCTTGCTCACTGCTGGTTATGGTGACTTGAAATTGGGTGGATTTGGACTGGCTCGCTTCATCGAGTCGGGTAACCAGCTCACCAACCTCGCACATTGTGGGGTGGAGTTTCAGGCTCCTGAGGTCGTGATCTTACAACCCATCACCACGGCTGCCGATATTTGGAGTGCTGGAGTGATAGCATGTTACATGTGAGTGATAGTAAAAGAGGCGGGGCTAGGAAAAGAGGCGGGGCTAGAAGTACGCTTTTTATTTTGTATTGTAACAACTCCAACTTCACTCAAATCATCCGAAGCTTGAATTTGTTCATAGTTTTATTTGATTCCTGTTTCCTCTACCTGTATGAAATAATGGTTGTAATTACTGATTATTATTAGTATTATTATTAATTATTATTATTTAGTAGTAGTAGTAGTAGTAGTAGTAGCAGCACCACCATGTCCTGGCTACGTTGCAGGCTAGCATTCTCCTTACTAAGATCTGCCATCCAGTGTCTTAGAGGTGCCAGATCAAGCGTTGGACACCCGGGCAAATCACCATATCTCTGTAGACCTGGTGTCTACAGAGTCACAAATCATCTCGTAACTCCTCAGTCACTTTTGCTGGTTTTAACTTCACTCTTGTTTAAAAAAAGTAGTAGTAGTAGTAGTACTATTGTTTTATTTGTTTACTTTATTTCTCCAGGGTGACAGGACGTTCTCCTTTCTTACGAAGTTCCGAGAAAGCTATAGTTACGGCCATCACATCATTTGCTGTGCAGGACCTCAGCAGCAAAGAACTCTCCAACTTCTCCAGTGAGTGCAAGGACTTTGTGTGCACCGGAACTCTAGTCAAGAACCCAAGAAGAAGATCGGCTGCACAGCAGTGCCTCAAGCACAAATGGCTGTCTGGGAACAGAAAGACTTCTGGAGAATACAGTCCACCTGGCAAGAAGAAGTCATTAGGCTCACCAGTCAAGCGCAAGACGGTGCTAAGTTCAAGTGGTGCAGAAGGAAAGAAGGATTCTTCCCAAGAAGCCAATATATCACCTACAAGAAAACGGTCCATAGAGCGGTCTTATCAATAGACTGAATCTCAAAGCATAGCATATTTATTTTAACTTCAGCTGATTTGTAAAACTGCAACAATTCTAGTAGATCATAATTTTCTTATTTCATTCAACTCAAATGTGATTTGATAAATGATTCAATCTTAGTTAACATGCTTAAAGTTTATACTGGACTGTAGTTATAGCTAATGCACCTGTGCACAAGTTGGTAAATTGTCTTATAGCAGAGAGTGAATGGAAATATGACTACTCAACTCCAAAGAGCGAAAAGTAAAATTTCCTATAGCTACAAATTTCATATTTCACTACACCTTCCCAGTACAGGATATGGCTAAATATATGCCCTGCATGTTAAGACCTTTAGCTCTATCCTGTATAGAAAAGGTGGTGAAGATATGAAATTTCCTAAATTATATAATTATGTCAGGACAGGAAATTCCACTTTTTTGTCCTTTGCTTCAAAGTCATAAAAAATAAAAAATAAAAAGAATTTCTCTAGCTAGCGTTCCCATTATTTTAGCTATTGTTTAATGCTTAGCAACTGAATTAGCTACATTTGGACAATGGCCTATCAGCTATGTATGTGGTAAAACACTGATCCTTTCATAAACCACACCCACCAGGAGATCACTCCATTACCTTCTGAGAGGCCTTGACAAATGGCCTTGTGATACCCACTGACAATTTAGCTAAGCCATGGTATTTCAATTTCCAACTCTGGGAGGGAAGTAAAGTAATGTTGTTTGGGTTGAACATTTACATTTTTTTTAATTATTAGCTATTCTAAAAGAATAGTATATTCTAGAAATTTTAGTATAATAATAATAACAATAATAATAATAATAATAGTAATAATAATAATAACAATAATAATAACAATAATAATAATAATAATAATAATAGTAATAATAATAATAATAATAATAATAATAATACTTGAAGTTGATAACAAATAAAATTAAATGAATGATTAATAAATAATATTATATAAACTAACTAAATTAAATAAATAAGTCATCCGGCACTGCTGGTAGTCCCCAAGATGGCATTACAGTTCCCTCTTTGTACTGCTATAGATAGCCTCTGGAGTAGGTGTGACGGTGGACTTGGAGTCACCTGACTCACTAGCCATGCAATCTCCCAGTGACTTCAGGAAGGACAGGGAGCTTGGGCCTATTACTCCTGAGGTTTCTTCTATTGCCACTGGCTGAAAGAGGTGGTAGGGCGCTACATATTAATATTTTTCCAGCTTTCGTTCCTCTGCTCTAGCTGCTACATCACCAGCTCTTTAGCAGTTGCTTGGCCCCTATATGAAGTGGCAAACATATCTGGGCAGTGAATTCCATAGATGCCAGCCTCAGGGAGAAGACAGGCTTTAAAGCTGATGGGCTCACACTTCCAATACTTTTCGGCTCATGATGCTCTCACCCTCGCCTTTGCCATTCCCAAGCTCCACTATCTGTTATGCACAGCACCTTGCTTTCTATCAGGAAAGCTGGAAGAGTATGACTTACTCTATGCTCCATCATGAGTGAAATCACCAACACCCCTCTTACCCTGGGTGTCAAGGCCCGGGCTCAAACAACACTGCCCGTCAGATTCGGCGGCCTTGGAGTGCGGAGTGCTGCAGTACTGGCTCCTGCAGCATACCTGTCTTCCTCTGCTGCCACTGCTGATCTAGTAGATGCCATCCAGCTACCTCCTATATACCCACCAATCTCTGCCAGTCCCCTCCTACGACACTGCCATACAAGTCTGGTCCCAAGGTCATGACAATGATAGTCTCGTTGGAGCAAGTGCTGAGAAGGAAAGGAATTGGGACAATATTAAGGCAATCAAGGTGGCTGAGTCCCTGTTGAATGAAGCCTCGGATAATATAGAGAGAGCCAGGCTGCTAGCTGCAAAGGACAAGACCTCTGGAGCTTGGCTGCATGCTTTTCCTGTTTCATCACTAGGCCTAAGATCGGATTACAGTTCACTGAGAGTGGCCGTCGGACTGAGTCTTGGCACCACTATCTGTGTAGAGACTAGAAGAGACTAAAGCGATTAGGAGAGATTATATATGAGACAAAAGAGACTGAAAAGACTAAAGAGACTAGAATAGACTAAAGCGTGAGACTAAAAAGACTACAAAGACTAAAAGAGACAGAGACTAGTTATTCAATTTAAGCTAGGGAACTCCTAAAATAATGTCATGAGAGTACAAATAACATGAAAAAACACAACCAATGTAAGTCACTTTTTGGTTGGCTAAAATTAATGATGATGTCATCAGCAGCTCCGTAAGAATCAGTGCTTAGAAATCACAGTATTTCAGATGTAATTTGTGGAGTGGCTTTATGTGGAGTCAGTTGAATTTGTTTAAATTATAAATAATCGGAATGGACACTGGCTAACTGTATCCATTATTGAATGTCCGCCTTCAACAGCTAGTGCTACATACAATAGCATGTATCATTATGTAGGAGAGCATGTAAAAAGCCAAAGTAGCTTCCTTGCTTACACAGTAAATTTCTTAAAATTTATTTAAACTTTATGGAAACACAAATTCAGGCTGATGAATATGGTTGTGGATTCTATGCCATAGTTAATGTGACTGCGCTTGTGCATATTGAAGATCCTTGAAAGATATTTTATGATAAAGAAGATGAGATTGCACCTATTTCAATGTCTAGAAAGGATACATTGCACCTTTCCCTAAGAAGAGAAAGAGGAGAGCTCTAAAGAAAAAAATCAGAAACATAAATTTTGGTGTTCAGAGGATTTGCAGACTACCAGAAGGGGCACTACTACATGAAGAATGGGGAGACCATACCTCAATAATTGATACCACATTAATTCATGCCTGAAAGTAGTTTGGCATAGGCTTGCCTGCAGTTGCTTTTGCAAATTGAATTTTAAATTAAAGTTCAATATTTGTGGTAATAACAAATTTGATGTATCTAAAATATGAATTAACTAATATTTATACAATACAACTTCATAATCCAGAAAACTGATATTTTGTTGCTGAGTAAATGTCTTAAAATTTTTTTCATTGGGTATATGCTTGCATAGTATTGCTCCTTGACTTGCATAATTTTGCTTCTTGCCTGAGGTGCTAGTGACATAAAATTAATGAATTGATTGACTGAGGTAGCTACTTGTAGCTAATAGTTTGAAGAAAGACATCCACTTGAGCAAGTAACTAAAGATGGTCTCTGTTGAAGTGGAAACAGTTAATATCCCATGTATTCTCTTGTCCATCACACATGTCAATGAATAATTCCATAACTATTTATACAGAAAGCAATTTATTAATGGAAACAAACTCAAATGACAATTCAGCAAAAAAAGCAGAAGGGTTCCAACCATTATATACAAACATCCAACGTAGCTGGTGTTTAAAAGAAGCAATTCATAATACATGATAAAAGAAATAATGCTCATCTGGGAAACTGGATGGCATTTGGCAAGAGTTTAAACTTGCATGCAGCTAATGCGAGGTGTCACATTGATTGTTAGGCTTCTTTTTAGCCAAAAAAAAAAGCAATTTGAGAAGCTATGCTTCAAGAATCTGCTTTTGATTCAATTGTTAGCTAGATGTAAACAGTTCAAAATAGGTATACTGATTGGGCAGTGTTATGTTCATTTTTTAGTTTTATTTTAATAGCATTAGCTATAGCTAGATCAAATAAAACTGAAAGGTCTTTACTAGTGGCTTAGGTCAGCTGCAACTTGCTAGTTAAAACACTAGGAGGATTTATCTATAAATTTAGCCAACAATTATTATTTTTTTTTTTTTCAGGTATTCTAGCTAGGTTCTTTTACCATGTATAGCGAACTCTTCCAAACCAATTACTCACACTTACAGCAAAGACAACGGACTACTGCAACAAATAAAGCTCAGTTAGCTGTGGGGGGGGAGGGGGGGGGGACGACCTTCCGTGACAAATAATTCTGCCACATTTGGTCCGGTGAGACCGCGCGGCGCGGAGGGGGTGTCCAAACCAATTTATCGGTGGACATGCATGTTTTTTTTTTTTTTTTCCCTCTTTTTCCTTCCAGTAAACCTCTTTTGCGAAATTAATAATAAACTGGCACATATGCACATGCGCAGTACTGACTCATCCGCGCCCATTCCCATCCCCCCCCCCGGCGCCCTCTCCTAAGCGTAATGGCTGCTTTTGGCGGGACGTTGAGTTTCTTGATAATATGAAGGAGAGGAATAGTGACGGATTTAGGAGTGGGAGCTAGTGACTGTGAGTTAATAGGTAATATCAGTCTATTGTTTTAGCGAAATGGAAATTTCCAATTATTAGAATCAGAAAACGCCTTCCCGCAGGGCAGTGTGGAAAAGGTCGCTGAAATACAGTCCACAGCAAATCAGACAAAAGTTGGGGGATCTCTGGTAAGAGGGTTTTTGTGTAGTAAATAAGGACTGGGGAGGTTAGAGATTAGAAAAGTGGCTGTGTTCTAGTCTCACATAGCCAGACCCTTTACCATCCTTTACCCGCTGCGCGGGTGGAGGAAGGGTCTGGAACACTGCCATTGACTCAGCGGTTCTAGTTCCACCCAAAATTTGGTGGAGGTAATTAGGCTCATGAATAATATTAAGTGACCGTGTGTGTGCGGTCACTTGCGAGCGAAAACTTTTACTCAGCAAAATGGATCAATGCTGTGTTTGCAGTCAAAATGTATTCATTCTTTCATTAGACACGAGTAACCTAGATGGCCTAAGATTTGTGCACAGCATCTAATGCAGTCTCGTCAGAGATGTCCATGCACGAAATTGCAGCTTGCAGGAAGAGTGGTTACAGTTGTGATACTGCTAATGTTATTCATAGTGTTAAAGCCTAATTACCTCCAACTTCCGGGTGGAGCTAGAACCGCTAAGTCAATGGCAGTGTTCCAGACCCTTTCCTCCCCCGTGTAGCGGGTAAAGGGTGGTAAAGGATCTGGCTACACGAGACTAGTTGTGTTCTATAACAGTAAGTGATTGTGTCAGTGATGAGGGAGCGGAGTAGTCTGGCATAGCTGGTCCTTTACCTAGGGAGCAGAGGGTGTGGCTGGTAGTACTATTGTTCTATGATCAGTGGGTATGGCCTGTACATTGCAATCAGTGATCTAGAGGGTGTGGCTATTAGTACTATTGCATCATTTATCTAGAAAGCAGAGGGTGTGGCTTGTAGAACTATTGTGTCAGTGATCTAGGAGCAGAGGGCGTGGCTATTAGTACTATAGTGTGAGTGATCTAGGGAGCAGAGGGCGTGGCTGTTAGTACTATTGTGTCAGTGATCTAGGGAGCAGAGGGCGTGGCTGTTAGTACTATTGTGTCAGTGATCTAGGGAGCAGGGGGCGTGGCTGTTAGTACTATTGTGCCAGTGATCTAGGGAGCAGAGGGTGTGGTTGTTAGTACTATTGTGTCAGTGATCTAGGGAGCAGAGGGTGTGGTTGTTAGTACTATTGTATCAGTGATCTAGGGAGCAGAGGGTGTGGCTGTTAGTACTATTGTGCCAGTGATCTAGGGAGCAGAGGGTGTGGTTGTTAGTACTATTGTGTCAGTGATCTAGGGAGCAGAGGGCGTGGCTGTTAGTACTATTAAGTCAGTGATCTAGGGAGCAGAGGGTGTGGCTGTTAGTACTATTGTGTGAGTGATCTAGGGAGCAGAGGGCGTGGGTCTGTTAGTTACTCTTGTTGTCAGTGATCAGGGAGCAGAGTGGTTTCGTTGCTGTTAGCTCCTATTGTGTCGTGATTAGGTGAGCAGAGGGTTGTGCTGTTCAGTACTATTTGTGTCAGTGATCTAGTGGATGCAGAGGGCTGTGGCTGTAGTAATATTGTGTCAGTGATCTAGGGAGCAGCCGTGGTGAGTGGCTGTTAGTTACTATTGTTTGTTATGTGATTAGGGAGCAGAGGGGTGGCTTACCTGTTCTTAGGCTACTATTGGTCAGTGATCGTAGGAGGCAGATTGGGGGGCGTGTAGGTACTCTACACTAAGTCAGGTGTATCTCGGGAGCAAGTGGGGTGGTATGGGTTAGTAATCTTTGTGTCAGTTGAATAGGAGCGCGGTGCTCTTTTTGTGGCTGTATACTATTTTTTTTGTGTCAGTGATCGAGGGAGCAGAGGGTGTGGCTGTTAGTACTATTGTGTCAGTGATCTAGGGAGCAGAGGGTGTGGCTGTTAGTACTATTGTGTCAGTGATCTAGGGAGCAGAGGGTGTGGCTGTTAGTACTATTGTGTCAGGATCTAGGGAGCAGAGGGTGTGGCTGTTAGTACTATTGTGTCAGTGATCTAGGGAGCAGAGGGCGTGGCTGTTAGTACTATTGTGTCAGTGATCTAGGGAGCAGAGGGTGTGGCTGTTAGTATTATTGTACCACATTCTTCATTATATTGAATGTTGTTGAGTACTTTACCACCCTTTACCACATATCATTACCTCTCCTGACAATGCACCTCTTCTTCAGGCCACTAGTATCACCTGATTCAGCTGAACACTTTTCTATATTAGCAATTCGGTTAATTCGGTTGTCTGATGTTCTGATCTCTGAGGCTACTGTACTTCAGAACGAATTGTGTTCTAGGATAGTGTCAGATGTGATACAGGATTATGTTCTAGGATAGTGTCAGATGTGATACAGGATTGTGTTCTAGGATAGTGTCAGATGTGATATAGGATTGTGTTCTAGGATAATGTCAAATGTGATACAGGATTGTGTTCTAGGACAGTGTCACATGTGGTACAGGATTGTGTTCTAAGATAGTGTCAGATGTGATATAGGATTGTGTTCTAGGATAGTGTCAAATGTGATACAGGATTGTGTTCTAGGATAGTGTCACATGTGGTACAGGATTGTGTTCTAGAATAGTGTCAGATGTGATACAGGGTTGTGTTCTAGGATAGTGTCAGATGTGATACAGGATTGTGTTCTAGGATAGGGTCAGATATGATAGTAGGATTGTTGTTCTATTTCTTGCATTAGTGTCAATTGGATACAGGACCTTGTGTTATAGGATAGTGTCACAGAGTGGTTACAGGATTGCTGTTATAGAATAGTGTCAGAGGACACAGGGTTGTGTTTAGGATAGTGTCAGAGGTGTACAGGATGTGTTTAGGGATAGAGTAAGATGCTTGTCGATTACGGATGTGTCTAGGATTAGTGTCAGATGTGGTATACAGGATTGTGTTCTAGGATAGTGTCACATGTGATATAGGATTGTGTTCTGGGATAGTATCAGATGTGATACAGGATTGTGTTCTAGGATTGTGTCACATGTGATACAGGATTGTGTTCTAGGATAGTGTCAGATGTGATACAGGATTGTGTTCTAGGATAGTATCAGATGTGATACAGGATTGTGTTCTAGGATAGTGTCACCAGTGTTTCATCCAGACATTCTTGCAAGGGGGGGCAAAATAGAGTTTTGAAAATGTAAGGGGGGGCGGGCGGCACTGGTCACCATGGGAGTGAAATAGAATTATTGGAAGGCCTATGTCCTACATTAAAAAAACATAATCTTATCTAATGAGGTCTGCATATGTCAGATCCTGACAAGTTAATTCAGCTACTCATTTTCACCTCCACCGTCTAGCAATTTTCAGTCAACTGTGACATTCACTATTTAGATGCTTTTCACACACTATTCAACTCTGACTCTCCCCTCCCCTTAGGTTTATCACACGTTGATTCACACTTACGGTTGCTGGCTGGCTATAAAAAGGCCAGCCCTCAGCTCACCGTAGCAGTTGTTGAGTTTTGATCTATACAGATTCTACAACTTCCAGAACCAGAACTCTAAGCACTCGTAGTCCCTGACAGCTTAGATAGTCTCAAATGGATATTCGCTCTTTCTTCTGTGGTGCAAGCTCTTCAAAGTCACCTGGCCACTCAAGTAGCAGTGACACAGAAGATAAAATTGACAGCAATCAATCTGATACTGAGTTTTTGGAGCCAAGTCCTGCCAAGAAAAGATTAATTGTCCATGAGAAGCATGCAAAGGAAAGATTAACTACACATGAGAAAAGCAAGAAAATCACTGCAAGCAGTCGAAAATACAACAAAAAATGGGAAGAGAGCTTCAATTGGCTGATGTTTGATAAAAATTTCCAAGGAGCTTTTTGTAAGGTTTGCAGGAAGAGAGGAATTTCTCTTCAAAGAACAGGAGGAACATGGATCTCAAAACCCTTCACGAACTGGAAGAAGGCAATAGAGAAGATGAAAATTCATGCAAAGAGTGATATTCACCTCCTATCATGTGAAGCAGAGATGGCTGCAGCTACAGCACTACAAGAAGGGTCAGTCATTCAGCAACTCCAACAAATTAATGATGAGGAAAAGTTGAAGAACAGAATGGCCATTAAAGCTTTAATTCGTTGCACCCATTTTCTAGCTCGTCGCCACATTCCCCACACAACAAATTTTGATGAACTTATTGATCTAATCGTAAGTTGTGGTGCAGAAGATTTAAAGGGGTTCCTTGAAAGAGCTAGATTAAATGCAACCTACCCATCTAAAGTTGCTGTTGTTGAATTTGTTGAGGCAGTTGGCTTATGGGCTGAAGAATGTTTACTGAAACGGCTTCGCCAAGCTTCCCATTTCAGCATAATGGCAGATGAGTGCACTGATGTGACGACCACAGAAGAGCTTTCCATTTTCTTCCGCTGGGTGAACATGGACGGTCAACCTGTTGAGCACTTCTTGGATATAGTTCCATTGAAAGCTACTGATGCAAAGACTATTTATTCTGCCCTTGTTGAATTCATGAAAGATAAAAACATACAGAATAGCAAGCTGGTGGGTATGGGATTCGATGGAGCAGCTACTTTCTCTGGGAAACACAATGGTGTGCAGAGTCTCCTGAAGAAAATTTCACCTCATGCACTTTTCGTACACTGCCATTGCCATTTGCTACAGCTAGCATGCGTTCAAGCAGCTAATGCTACCAGTGCGATAAAACATGTGTACATCACACTCACCACCCTCTGGAAATTTTTCCACTATTCTCCTAAGTGAGCTGAGAGTACAGCAGGTGCTTGACTTACCTGAGCTGAAAGTTGTGAAACCATCAGATACTCGCTGGCTGTCCCATGAACGCTGTGTGAAGGCAGTCAAAGCTAGCTACAGTGCAATTGTGACTGCTCTAAACAATATCTATGAGCAGACACATGCACCGAAGCTCTAGGTATCAGTAAAGCCTTATGTAGGCCCTCAACTTTAGTGGCCATATACCTCCTTGATTATGTTCTGCCACAAGTGGCGAAGTTGAGCCGAGCTCTCCAGACTGAGAGAATAGACTTGACAGCTATCACCCCTCTTGTTGATGCCACTCTCAATACACTTGATGATGCCATGTTACCTGCTGCTAACTGGGTATTAGAACTGATGGATGCAAAGAATGAGATCGAAGAAGTCACTGACATCACGTTAACCACGGAAAGCATTGCTACATTCCAAGGACAAGTGGCTGAACCGTTTATCAGGATGCTGAAGGCAAACATATCCAGCAGATTTATTTCACAAGATATTGTCTCCTCATTTGGCATCTTTGATCCGAAGAAAGTGCCAGCTGCTGACTCTTCTGACTTCCATACTGAGGACTTAATAGATGTACTATTAGCTCACTATGGTGCAGAGCTGCCTGCTAAGACTGCTGGTGGAGATGAATACACCAAAGAAGCTCTTATTTCCCGCGAAACCCGAGAGGAGTGGAAAACATTTCGAAGCTACTTATCGAAGAAGCCGAAAGGTAACCTGCACTTGCAGTTGAAAGAGCTCACCACAAGTGATATGCTTAGTGAAATTTTTTCCAAACATTAGCACCCTGGCAAACATATGTCTATCTATCCCTGTCAGCACTGCTTCAGTGGAAAGGAGCTTCTCCAAAATGAAACTAATTAAAACACGAATTCGAAATCGAATTGGGCAATCACAATTATCCTATTTGATGAAAATAGCCATGGAGACACCCGAGACGCTCTCATCTACACAATTAAATGACATTATTACAGTATGGAACAAAAAACCTAGACGAATTGCTGTGTGAATATTGTTTATTATTAATTTGGTTTACATTTTTCTCTTAATAAATATCGGTTCTTTCAAAAGGGTGGGAGGCACTTAGAATCCAAGGGGGGGCATTTAGAACCCAAGGGGGGGCAAATGCCCCCTTTCGCCCCCCCCTAAATGAAACCCTGTTTACCCAGTCCATACTCTCGCTTTACCCAGTCCATATTCTCGCTTTACCCAATCCATACTCTCGCTTTACCCAATCCATGCCATCGCTTTACCCATTTCATGCCATCTCTTTACCCAATTCAAACTCTCACTTTACCCAATCCACTCTCGCTTTACCCAGTCCATACTCTCTCTTTACCCAGTCCATACTCTCGCTTTACCCAGTCCATACTCTCGCTTTACCCAGTCCATTCTCTCGCTTAACCCAGTCCATACTCTCGCTTTACCCAGTCCATATTCTCGCTTTACCCAATCCATACTCTCGCTTTACCCAATCCATGCCATCGCTTTACCCATTTCATGCCATCTCTTTACCCAATTCAAACTCTCACTTTACCCAATCCATACTCTCGCTTTACCCAGTCCATACTCTCGCTTTACCCAGTCCATACTCTCGCTTTACCCAGTCCATACTCTCCCTTTACCCAATCCATACTCTCGCTTTACCCAATCCATACTCTCGCTTTACAGAGTCCATCCTCTCACTTTACCCAGTCCATACTCTCGCTTTACCCAATTCATACTCTCGCTTTACCCAGTCCATACTCTCTCTTTACCCAACACCCAGTCCATACTCTCCTCGCGTTACCTAATTCTACTCCCTCGCTTTACTTTACTCATCCATAATCTCCTCGTAATCTCGCTTTACCCAGTCTATACTCTCGCTTTACCCAGTCCATACTCTCGCTTTACCCAATCCATACTCTCGCTTTACCCAATCCATACTTTCGCTTTACCCAATCCATACTCTCACTTTTCCCAGTCCATACTCTCGATTTACCCAGTCCATACTCTCGCTTTACCTAATTCATACTCTCGCTTTACTCAGTCCATAATCTCGCTTTACCCAGTCTATACTCTCGCTTTACCCAGTCCATACTCTCGCTTTACCCAATCCATACTCTCGCTTTACCCAATCCATACTTTCGCTTTACCCAATCCATACTCTCACTTTACCCAGTCCATACTCTCACTTTACCCAGTCCATACTCTCGCTTTACCCAGTCCATTCTCTCGCTTTACCCAGTCCATACTCTCGCTTTACCCAGTCCATATTCTCGCTTTACCAAATCCATACTCTCGCTTTACCCAATCCATGCCATCGCTTTACCCATTTCATGCCATCTCTTTACCCAATTCAAACTCTCACTTTACCCAATCCACTCTCGCTTTACCCAGTCCACACTCTCGCTTTACCCAGTCCATACTCTCGCTTTACCCAGTCCATACTCTCCCTTTACCCAATCCATACTCTCGCTTTACCCAATCCATACTCTCGCTTTACAGAGTCCATACTCTCACTTTACCCAGTCCATACTCTCGCTTTACCCAGTCCATACTCTCGCTTTACCCAATCCATACTCTCGCTTTAC
>WLWD01001412.1_pt1 | contig 19737 bp, 16 predicted proteins | sample 6712731 | NCBI WGS metagenome assembly WLWD01 (sample SAMN12718690, study PRJNA576275) | sponge metagenome | isolation source: marine sponge | host: Mycale hentscheli | place: New Zealand: South Island, Marlborough, Capsize Point | collected 2014-11-01
AGGTGTGTATGCACATGTGAGTGGTGTGTGTATATACATGTGCATCAGGTGTGTATGCACATGTGAGTGGTGTGTGTATATACATGTGCATCAGGTGTGTATGCACATGTGAGTGGTGTGTGTGTATACATGTGCATCAGGTGTGTATGCAACATGTGAGTGGTGTGTATATACATGTGCATCAGGTGTGTATGCAACATGTGAGTGGTGTGTATATACATGTGCATCAGGTGTGTATGCACATGTGAGTGTTGTGTATATATACATGTGCATCAGGTGTGTATGCAACATGTGAGTGGTGGAGGGGTGGCTGGCGCAGAGATTGTCAGTTGACACCAGGGTAATTAAGTCCCTGTACTCCTGCCAGATAAGAATTACTATTTCCTCCACTTGCCACCTTACTAGCTAACACACTGGATGCTAGCTAGAGAGAGAGAGACTCAAGAACGACTTCTTCAAAACTTGAATAAGAACTGACAGTAAAAAAGAGATGAGTGCGTATATAACTACCAGAGTCACATGCCTAACAGTAAACAAGTTAAGGAAAAAAGGTGATACCTGACTACAGGGTGGCCCTGCAGACAAGTCTGACAAAAGAATGGACTCATAACACACACCAGAGGTATGCATACATGATTAACACAAACACACAAACATCTAAGTTCTAGGTGAAGTCTCTTGGACCTGTCCATACTCCCCCCCAAGGGGAGATCCTTGATTTTCCCCGAGTATTCTGACAAGTTTGTGTATTGGTCGCCTGTAAATCTTCTTGTTTATCTTGACATCGACAGCCCTCACATATCCATCTGTGCCGGGATAAGTAGCTGTTACTCTGGCCAATGGCCAAGTTCTCTGAAAGGTATCCTCATCTTTCAGCAATACCACATCTCCTACGGAAACACTAGAACTTGGATCTCTCCATTTTGCTCGTTTCTGAAGTAGTAAAAGATACTCTTTCTGCCATCGGCTCCAGAGATCAACAGTTAGCCTCTGGAGATAACTCCATCTTCTGCTGTACGTATATGTCTTGACGGGATCAGGCTCACTCGGAAGAGCAGTCAGAGGTCCTCCTGTGAGGAAGTGTCCTGGAGTGAGAGGGATTGTCCCATCACTAGAGTGTGCATCCACTGGTGCTAATGGTCGGCTATTCATAACTGCTGCAGCTTCGAACAAAAAGGTTTGCAACTCGTCCACTCGTAATACTTGTTCTCCAAAAACCTTCTTCAGTAGCCTCTTCATAACCTTTACAGCAGATTCCCAAAGACCACCGAAGTGTGGTGCTCTACTGGGAGAGTTATGCCATCGACAACTCCTGGTGAAAGCCCAGTTCTGCAGGCGATCTTGAGTGGAGGTTGACTCGAGCAGGGTGAAGAGTCTCTGGAGCTCCAGATCTGCTCCTCGAAAATTGGAGCCATTGTCACTATACAAGTCAGATGGAGCTCCATGTAGAGCAACAAAACGTCGAAGAGATGCCAGGAAGGCATCTGTTGACAGGTCGGCAACTAGATCAAGATGGACAGCCTTGACCACGAAGCATACGTAGATGCAGATATAGCCTTTCTTCAGGGTAGGTTTCCGAAGGTTGCCTTCCTTATATGTCACTGGACCTGCGAAGTCCAATCCTACGACTGAAAATGGCCTGGCAGGGCGTACTCTAGCAGCAGGTAGTTCTCCCATGAGCTGCTGTGAGGTTCGGGCATATGTCCGTTGGCAGGAGACACATATCCTGCTGATATGCTTGAGCAAGTTCTTTACTCTTGGAATGTGATATGTTGAAGTCAATCTCACCAGAACCGTAGAGGGACCTGAGTGAAGAGAAACAACATGTTCATTACTAACCAAAAGTCTCACTATATGTGAACGGGTGGACAAAAAAATGGGATGAATAACATCATCAGCCAATCCAGATTTCTGGAGTCTTCCACCAACTCGCAGCAGTCCTTGCTGATCCACAAACAAAGCAAGGTTGGAGTATGGATGCTTGACCGCAAGATGTCCTCGCTTCTTCAGTTCTTTGAATACATCTGGATATGTGTGATGCTGGCTGACTTTCAGGAGCTTGGTCTTAGCAGCAGTCAACTCATGTGCTGTTAGGTTGGGCAGATCCGTGATCTTTCTGTCACCTCTTGCTCTTCTCAAGAATCTTAGCACCCATGCAGTGATCCTACAAAGTTTGAAAAAATTAGAACATGAAACACCAAACTCATTCTGTGGTGGAACTGCTAAGCAAACTGCAGGTTTAATGTCCGGCAGCTCTGACTTGTCCAAGTCTGGTCGACTAGGCCAATCTGCGGGTGCCGCCGTCAACCAAGGTGGGCCATCCCACCACAGTCTGCTCACTAAGAGTTCAGAAGCCAAAACTCCTCTGGAGGCAAGATCGGCAGGATTGGAGGTAGTGTGGACATATCTCCAATGCTGGGCAGGAACAGTTTCAACTATTCGGGAGACTCTGTGTGCCACAAAGACCTTGAGTCTGTAGGCAGGAGTGCGTAGCCAGCCTAAGACAACTGACGAGTCTGTCCACGCATACACAGAGTCTTCAGGAATCTCTAAATCAACAGAAATTCTAGACAACAAGTTAGAAAGCAATAGAGCCCCACAGAGCTCTAATCTAGGGATTGTTTGAACCTTGAGGGGTGCAACCTTACTCTTGGCAGTAATGAGGAAGGTGAGAGTCTTCGTATTCTCCAGCACAATCCTCAGATAGATGACACACCCATATGCCTTGGAGGATGCATCACTGAATCCATGTAAGGATCTGTGTCTGATCTTCTCAGTAGAGCAACCGGTATAACGTGGAATGGTGTGTTGATTGAGTCGGTCAAGATCGGCAGCCCAACATCTCCACCGATGCTGAAGATCATCTGGAAGTGGATCATCCCATGCCAACTGGTAATTCCATAACTCTTGAAGAAGCAGTTTCGCTGGTAAAATGGCTGGAGTATACCATCCCATCACATCGAATGTCCTAGCAATGGCAGAGCACACAGACCTCTTGGTCGCCAGAGAGTCCAATGGCAGAGTGGGAACAGAGACAGATAGAGTGTCGTCGACAGAATTCCAGCGCAGTCCTAGAGCCTTTCCATGCTCTGCTGGAGACAAACAAATGTCAAGACTTCCTTGTTCCTTGAGGGAGTCTGGGATAGTCTGGAGGAGATCCATGGAGTTCGATCTCCATTTACGGAGAGTCATTCCAGCTCTGCTAAACAGAGCGTTCAGTTCATTTCTCAGTCCAATGGCTTCCGGGAGAGTGTCAGCTCCAACAAGGCAATCGTCCACATAGAAGTTCGTGGGTACAATGGCTGAAGCGTTCGGATATTCTTCACGGTGATCTTGTGCAAGCTGCCTAAGAACCTGTGTGGCCAGATAAGGAGAAGTAGTCACACCAAAGGTCAAGCGGTTCATACGAAAATCGACAATCTCTCCAGTCTCATCACGGTGGAGAAATCTATGCAGGTCATACTCTTCTGGAAGCAAGGCCACTTCACGGAACATCTTGGAGATGTCGCTTACCATGCCAATTCTATGTCTCCTGAACTTGGTGAGTACAGTAGACAGCAATGGATACAATGATGGGCCTGATAGCAGGATATCGTTAAGTGAGTATCCTGACGTTGTCTTCGCTGACCCATCGAAAACTATACGAAGCTTGGTTGTAGTGGAATCCTTCACGACTCCGTGCATTGGCAAATAGAAGATGTCTGCTGATGGCTTGTCCAAGTCTTGCTGGGGAACCTTCTCAGCATGACCCAACTGAAGGTACTCTTCTATTCCTTGATGAAAGGAATCCCAACGTCCCTTGCTCTTGAGGGCTCGCTCATTCTGCTTGTATCGTCGAAGAGCAGTGTGCCTGGATCTTCCGAGTTCCAAACGTGGTTCTCTTCTTGGAAGACCAACAATGTACCTTCCATTAGGGCTTCGCTTGTGGGTATCCTGGAAGTGTGTGACAACTGCTTTCTCTTCGTCTGTGTAAAGAGTGGACTCTCCTGGAACTTCTTCTAGTGACCAGAATCGCTGGAGTTGCTCCGAAATGTCATCATGGTAAGTGATCATCTTCAGACAAGTGGAAGAAGCTCCCCCCGTGGCAACCGGAGAACTTCCCCCAACAGCCCAACCAAAGATGGTCTCCTCTGCTCTAAATGATTTATCTGCAGAAACTATAACATTGGGCAGTGAGCACACGTTACAATGAGAAATACCCAACAACATATCAAGCTGTGATCCAGGTGAATATCCTGGATCAGAGAGGTGCAAGTCCTTGAATGCAGGAATGTGCTTGCAACCATCAAACCTTCTTGAGGTAGAGCAGGTAGGGATTGAATCCACCACACTGGCACGAACATCAATGTATTCATCCGAGTGTAAAGCTTGAAGGCGAATTTCAACTTCAGAAGTGCTGTACTGCTCTCCTCCAATACCTGAAATCGTAATAGCTGTTCCCTTGATCTTCTTGGCATGGAGAGCATAGGCTAGTCTGCGAGTTACCAAAAACAGCATGGCTCCCGTGTCCAGTTGAGCTCTACATCGTCTGGCATAGCTCCCAGAGGATGCCAAGGCAAGGACAGTTCTCGGTAGACACATAGCACGAGAGGTAGGAGGATGTGTAGCAGAAGCGACAGTGCTGGCTGCAGGAGGTGGCTCAGTGGTGCTCTGTTCTATTGCAGAAGTAGAATCCTGATGAAGGAGGGTATGATGCTTGGCTTCACACTGCTTGCATCTATTCTTGCTGGTACAATGATTGATTGTGTGGCCTTTACACAGACAGTTGAAACAGAGACCCTTGCGTCTAGCTTGCTCTTTGCGAGCAGAAACTGACAGCTTCTTGAAGTCTGAGCACACATAAATAACATGAGGTAACTGACAATAAAGACACTTATCTGACACAGTGGTACGTTGAACTTGCAGGACGTTCTTTTTGTGCTGGCTTATTGGTTTGGGTTGCTTCACCGAGGCCGAAACCTTGCTAGTAGTAGCAGTGAGCAGTTTGCGACGAGTGTCCGCAAATGTTAAGAGCTCCTCAAACCGCGGGATGGTATGCGGATCCTCTTGGTGAAGAATCCACTCTTTCCGAAGAGTATCAGTCATCCGTAGTTCAGCTGTAGCAGTGAGTACTTGAGCCATAGTCTGGTCTCCATACCGTTGAAGAGTGTTGTACACCTTGCGGAAGTCATTCACGAGAGTAGATAGACCAGAGCAATCATAATCAATATTACCACCTTTATAGATGAGATTTAAAGCTTGTAGAAAAACTTCTCGGGGTCGATCTAGCAACAACTTCAAGGATTCTTCTACTTTAGCGAAGCTGTCTCCATTGATGATAGCTTGCTGAACAATCTCTAGAGCTTCTCTGTCTTTGAGACAATCCTTGAGATATGAGAGTTTCTCATTGTCAGTAAAGGAGTCTTCCATGGCCTCAAGGAAGAGGCGCAAAAATGACCTCCATTCAGCAAGATCACCGGAATAGGTAGGCAAAGGTAATTCCTTGAGCTTTCTTCTAGTAGGAGCAGTTGTGGATTCGGCGTCAGTAGAAGCGGAAGCAGTGGACATTGCGTCCAAGAGCTGTTTCTCACTTTGTTCAAAGATAGCGGCAGAGAGATGAATTACCTCATCATAGATGCTCTGGACATCAGGGCAGCGTAAGGACAGGAGATCAGATCCGAATCCAACAACATACTTTCTGAGTGCTTGTATGTCTGACTGACAGGCAGGTCCTGTCAGATTATCAACACTAGAAAGTTGTCCGATGAGTCTCTTCATACTAAGAGAGCCTTTGTAGGCATCTTTTATGGCACGCAGTCTTGTAAGTTCATCCTTGAGTTTCTTAATTTTCTTCTTACAGGTAAACATGCCATCTTCAATACTTTCTGCGTCTCTTGTTTTTAACTTCACCATGAGTTCACTGATGAGGACTGAGGTTGTGGCATAGCTGCCATACAAATTGGTTGCTTCTGACAGGTGCTGTTCTATATCTACTCCCAACAGTTCAGTAACTGGAAGGGACAGAAGTTCGCTTGTTTCACGCTGAAGATTTTTATACATCAACTGGTAGCGCACTTCAGATTCTTGAGCTGTCCTGAGACTGTCTTCAGGTGAAAGCGCAGTAGCAGTACCATCCATCGAAAAAATAGACTTTCAAAACGAGAAGTGAAGGTAGTTGAAAATAACGAACAGTAGACAAATCACGAATATAGAGTTCTGAGAGAATTGAATACTTTAACAGCAGGTACACATCCGGCTCGAAGGACCAAATTATGGAGGGGTGGCTGGCGCAGAGATTGTCAGTTGACACCAGGGTAATTAAGTCCCTGTACTCCTGCCAGATAAGAATTACTATTTCCTCCACTTGCCACCTTACTAGCTAACACACTGGATGCTAGCTAGAGAGAGAGAGACTCAAGAACGACTTCTTCAAAACTTGAATAAGAACTGACAGTAAAAAAGAGATGAGTGCATATATAACTACCAGAGTCACATGCCTAACAGTAAACAAGTTAAGGAAAAAAGGTGATACCTGACTACAGGGTGGCCCTGCAGACAAGTCTGACAAAAGAATGGACTCATAACACACACCAGAGGTATGCATACATGATTAACACAAACACACAAACATCTAAGTTCTAGGTGAAGTCTCTTGGACCTGTCCAAGTGGTGTGTATATACATGTGCATCAGGTGTGTATGCAACATGTGAGTGGTGTGTGTGTATACATGTGCATCGGGTGTGTATGCACATGTGAGTGGTGTGTATATACATGTGCATCAGGTGTGTATGCACATGTTAGTGGTGTGTTTATATACATGTGCATCAGGTGTGTATGCACATGTGAGTGGTGTGTGTATATACATGTGCATCAGGTGTGTATGCAACATGTGAGTGGTGTGTATATACATGTGCATCAGGTGTGTATGCACATGTGAGTGGTGTGTGTATACATGTGCATCAGGTGTGTATGCAACATGTGAGTGGTGTGTATATACATGTGCATCAGGTGTGTATGCAACATGTGAGTGGTGTGTATATACATGTGCATCAGGTGTGTGTGCACATGTGAGTGGTGTGTGTATACATGTGCATCAGGTGTGTATGCACATGTGAGTGGTGTGTATATATACATGTGCATCAGGTGTGTATGCACATGTGAGTGGTGTGTGTATATACATGTGCATCAGATGTGTATGCACATGTGAGTGGTCTGGTGTGTGTATACATGTGCATCAGGTGTGTATGCACATGTGAGTGGTGTGTATATACATGTGCATCAGGTGTGTATGCAACATGTGAGTGGTGAGTATATACATGTGCATCAGGTGTGTATGCAACATGTGAGTGGTGTGTATATATACATGTGCATCAGGTGTGTATGCACATGTGAGTGGTGTGTATATATACATGTGCATCAGGTGTGTATATACATGTGCATCAGGTGTGTATGCACATGTGAGTGGTGTGTATATATACATGTGCATCAGGTGTGTATGCACATGTGAGTGGTGTGTATATATGTGACCGTCTACAGGAAAACCGGGCACAACGCGGCGTGCGTAAATATCGAGAAAAGATCGATCAATTTCTTTAAAATGTATTGTTTCAAGCCGACGGAAGGGAACGGTTAGGTCTATTATAGCGGGAACGACTTAAGCTACGACGATAAATATCTGGACGCCGACAACTCTGTAAGTGCAAAAAAAAAATTTTCGAAGGGTGCCGCGTTGTGCCTGGTTTTCCTATAGACGGTCACATATACATGTGCATCAGGTGTGTATGCAACATGTGAGTGGTGTGTGTATACATGTGCATCAGGTGTGTATGCACATGTGAGTGGTGTGTATATATACATGTGCATCAGGTGTGTGTGCACATTTAGTATTTCTGTTATATGATCTGTAGGCAAAGGTTTTACTGAAGTTTGTGGAGGCTATAGCAGAGCAGACACTGAGGTCTACAGTGACACTGACAGCTGCTAGGGGGCGTGGCAAGTCTGCTGCACTTGGTCTGGCCATTGCTGCAGCTGTATCCTATGGGTATGTGCCTTGTATGCTTGTATGTGGGTGTGTTTGTGTAGGGTTTCATACAGAAGGGGAAGGAGGGGGTGGGCTTCAAGATGATAATAGGACAATGACTGAAGGTAACTAGTGGTGTGCTTGAGCACAAATGGCGAGCAAGCCTAAAACTACACTATTGTTAAACTAGGAAAAGTCTGAGTTTTTAAATTACGTATAGCTATACGGTAAAGTGGTTTCAATGCCATAGTAACGACTCCCTGAAACGGTTTGAATTGAAGGGAAAAAGCAACAGAAACAAGTAACATTATTTAAACATTTTCTTGTAGTATTCTTTAGCTAAGTAGTAACACAATACTTTCACACAACCGAACATGCCCACACTAGACTTACCTTCATGGTTACTCTAGTGGACAATAAATTTTCAAGTAAATACTGTTGCGTAAGGCGTACGAGTAAGACCAATAGCGTATTAACTTACAGTAGGAGACAAAATAAAGTTCCAGATTCCATTCCGTAGTACGGCTGTAAAACAGTAGTCTTTTTACTGTTGCATTACGTGCCGTTTTGACTAAGCGGCCGACACTGTTTACTAAAACGGTAAAAACAGTTAAGCTTTTCCGTCGATTCACTGATATTTTCTAGCTAGAAACTCTTCCATAGCTATATCAGCAAGCTAAGGTCTTGTATCACCTGTTAAACGACGCTATGGGGATAGTGCAAAAAATAGCGAGTACAGAAATTTTAACTTGCTTCAATAAAGCTGTTGAACCTGAAAAGCTCCGCTTCAGGAGCCTATAAACAAAAAATTGAAATGTTTTATTGAATAAATGATTTTTATATTTCTTTGAGTGAGGCATGCGGTGAACGAGAAAGATTAAAACGGTAATGCGGCTGAACAAAACGGCCGTTTCTCTTTTCCCCCCCTCCCCCCTTCGTTTTTAATCGTGCGAGCCATTCTACGGAACGGAATTCGAAACTTATTTTGTCTCCTACTGTACCACCGCCACTAACTCAAATGGAAATGGAACTCGGGTTGTTTTAACTGCACCTGCAAAAGAATTCAAAGCTGTAAACAATTCAATTTCTAGGGTGATACAGGTAATAGTCTATAAACAAGAGGATTCTGTTTAGTGAAGTTTGGGACGGGGTCGAACAACGAGCTAACACAAAAATATGTGAGGGTCAAAGTACAAATGACATATGTATGTCCACACATATAAACAAACATCCACGAATCTCAATTTGACACCCACCACTGTATAGTGTCTCACTCACCCACTACTGTATAGTGTCTCGCTCACCCACCACTGTATAGTGTCTCGCTCACTCACCACTGTATAGTGTCTCACTCACCCACCACTGTATAGTGTCTCACTCACCCACCACTGTATAGTGTCTCACTCACCCACCACTGTATAGTGTCTCACTCACCCACCACTGTATAGTGTCTCGCTCACCCACCACTGTATAGTGTCTCACTCACCCACCACTGTATAGTGTCTCACTCACCCACCACTGTATAGTGTCTCACTCACCCACCACTGTATAGTGTCTCACTCACCCACCACTGTATAGTGTCTCACTTACTCACCACTGTATAGTGTCTCACTCACCCACCACTGTATAGTGTCTCACTCACCCACCACTGTATAGTGTCTCACTCACCCACCACTGTATAGTGTCTCACTCACCCACCACTGTATAGTGTCTCACTCACCCACCACTGTATAGTGTCTCACTCACCCACCACTGTATAGTGTCTCACTCACCCACCACTGTATAGTGTCTCGCTCACCCACCACTGTATAGTGTCTCGCTCACTCACCACTGTATAGTGTCTCGCTCACCCACCACTGTATAGTGTCTCGCTCACTCACCACTGTATAGTGTCTCGCTCACTCACCAATGATTATTCCAACTTGTTTACCAGTGAGGCTCAGATACACCAGGATGTGGAGTGGGTGGGGAGAGGTGTAGGATGTAGAAGAGTGGGTGGGGAGAGAGGTGTGGCTCAGATACACTAAAGGCAACTAGTGTTGAGGTCAAGTCGTGTTCTTTACTTTATTCTCACTCCAGCTATTCCAACATTTTCGTGACTTCACCTAGTCCAGAAAATCTACGTACCCTTTTTGACTTTGTGTTGCGAGGTTTTGACAAGCTGGATTATGTGGAGCATGAACATTACAATATAGTGCAGTCTACTCAGGAGGAGTTCCACAAGGCCATTGTAAGGATCAACATCTTCCAGAGACACCGACAGACCATTCAGGTGAGGAGGCTGTAGTCCGTGTTTGAAACTGGTAGCATTAACTCAATTATGCTAACAATGAAAAGCAATTACAACTGGGTTAATTCCACTTGCATGATTACCCGTAGAGCCGGGCGATATTGGATAATAACTGGTGATATATTTCCTTGAATTATCACGATACAGCGATATACCAACAAAGTCAATTTTAATCAATTTTTAAACAAATATAATTTTAATTTAACAAATTATGTGGGAATATGTTACTTTAAAATGTTAGTTTTATCTCGCTTTAGACATGTCCTTCACTTTGAAACAATATGTCCGGATGTACTAAAAACTCGTTCAGATTAAGCACTAGATGCACACACACACACACGTACTGCTTAGCCAGCAAAGAAAGTACAGGAAACTGCTTAAAGTGTACATTCCACCACTCAAGAGGATGAGATGAAGCGTCTGCACGAGGAAGTTTTTCGTATAGCTTAATTTCTTCACAGGTTGCTGGTGGCAACTCTCTGTGTTCATCATTCTGAGCACTTGGTCTTGCTTTAGCAAGCCAGGCACCAAGTTTTGCTTCTTTGGTGGAGGTGGCTTACTTGCTGCACTCTCCTCACTTACTGACTCTGATACAGAATTAAAAATATTTGGTCGCCACCGAGAATTGAACCCAGGACCGCTAGCTTAACGCGCACAAGCGCTCTGTCACTGAGCTACGACAACCAGCGAACAAACACTCCAATTCTGTATTTATACTGTTAAGGGGTACTGCTATGCTACAGTCTCACTCTCAACAGACCAACAAAAATTCTTTCTTTCTTTTTTTTTCCAAAGATTCTTTTTATTCGTTGAATTTTTTTACTCCTCTAATTTATCACTTCATAATTTCTGTTGTACAAGATCATCAAATATTCAATCCTCTTTCAACCAAACTATAGCAAAAGAATCATTGTTATAGCTTAAGGATTTTTTTATAGTACTGTACAAGGTATAGTGTCCATGCCCAGCTTGCTCCTGATCTGTCCTATCAGTTGACCTTGAGAGGGGTTACTACTGGTAGGTGGGTGAACATGCCCAGCTTGCTCCTGATCTGTCCCATCAGTTGACCTTGAGAGGGGTTACTACTGGTAGGTGGGTGAACATGCCCAGCTTGCTCCTGATCTGTCCCATCAGTTGACCTTGAGAGGGGTTACTACTGGTAGGTGGGTGAACATGCCCAGCTTGCTCCTGATCTGTCCCATCAGTTGACCTTGAGAGGGGTTACTACTGGTAGGTGGGTGAACATAAGGAACTAATTAACTCACACACATCACAGCCAAATAGTATACTTTTAAGATTGATAACTCCCATCTTCTTTGTCACTTACAGCTTATTGCCTGTCCTATGACAGCAGTAGGTAGAGAACTCACCCACCACAGTGCTTGAGTAATTATTTTTGTAATGCATATAATTATTTATACATTTTATTTCATTAACTTTAGTATATTCAACCAGGAGACTCCCAAAAACTGGAACAAGCAGAACTCTTGTGTATTGATGAAGCAGCTGCTATTCCTTTGCCTTTGGTCAAGAAATTATTAGGCAGTTACCTTGTATTTATGGCATCTACAATTAATGGGTAAGAAGAATCATGGGGAATAGAAGGGGAGTGGCCGATAACTGCATGGAGTAGAGGGAGTGGCCGATAACTGCATGGAGTAGAGGGAGTGGTCGATAACTGCATGGAGTAGAGGGAGTGGCCGATAACTGCATGGAGTAGAGGGAGTGGCTGATAACTGCATTAAGTAATGGTAGTGAATGGTGCCTTGTGGATTAATCTGGTATATTACAAGGATTGATCTGTTACATTACAAGGATTGATCTGGTATATTACAAGGATTGATCTGGTACATTGCAAGGATTGATCTGGTACATTACAAGGATTAATCTGGTACATTACAGGCATTGATCTGGTACATTACAAGGATTGATCTGGTACATTACAGGCATTGATCTGGTATATTACAAGGATTGATCTGTTACATTACAAGCATTGATCTGTTACATTACAAAGATTGATCTGGTATATTACAAGGATTGATCTGGTACATTGCAAGGATTGATCTGGTACATTACAAGGATTGATCTGGTACATTACAGGCATTGATCTGGTACATTACAAGGATTGATCTGGTACATTACAAGGATTGATCTGGTACATTACAAGGATTGATCTGGTACATTACAAGGATTGATCTGGTACATTACAAGGATTGATCTGGTACATTACAAAGATTGATCTGGTACATTACAAGGATTGATCTGGTACATTACAGGGATTGATCTGGTACATTACAAGGATTGATTGGTTGTGCTGGACTTTTAGATTACAGAGGTTGATATCCCAGATCAGGAGTGTGTATTAGATTACTAAGGTTTGTGTTTAACAATATGTTTTAGATTACTAAAAATGAGCTTAGATTATTAGGACTAGTGGTTAGGACTGGTGTTTAGGATTACTGGTACTGGTGTTTAAATTAGATTACTAGTATTAGAGTTTTACATTACTGGTATTTGTGTTTTACATTACTGGTATTTGTGTTTTAGATTGCTGGAGTGTTTTAGATTACTGATACTGGTACTGGTATTAGATTATTGATAGGTTTTAGATTACTAGTACTGGTTTTATAAATTACTGGCACTGGTGTTTCAAATTACTGGCACTGGTGTTTCAAATTACTGGCACTGGTGTTTCAAATTACTGGCACTGGTATTGCTGGAGTGTTTTAGATTACTGATACTGGTACTGGTATTAGATTATTGATAGGTTTTAGATTACTAGTACTGGTTTTATAAATTACTGGCACTGGTGTTTCAAATTACTGGCACTGGTGTTTCAAATTACTGGCACTGGTGTTTCAAATTACTGGCACTGGTGTTTCAAATTACTGGCACTGGTGTTTCAAATTTCTGGCACTGGTGTTTCAAATTACTGGCACTGGTGTTTCAAATTACTGGCACTGGTGTTTCAAATTACTGGCACTGGTGTTTCAAATTACTGGCACTGGTGTTTCAAATTACTGGCACTGGTGTTTCAAATTACTGGCACTGGTGTTTCAAATTACTGGCACTGGTGTTTCAAATTACTGGCACTGGTGTTTCAAATTTCTGGCACTGGTGTTTCAAATTTCTGGCACTGGTGTTTCAAATTACTGGCACTGGTGTTTCAAATTACTGGCACTGGTGTTTCAAATTACTGGCACTGGTGTTTCAAATTACTGGCACTGGTGTTTCAAATTACTGGCACTGGTGTTTCAAATTACTGGCACTGGTGTTTCAAATTACTGGCACTGGTGTTTCAAATTACTGGCACTGGTGTTTCAAATTACTGGCACTGGTGTTTCAAATTTCTGGCACTGGTGTTTCAAATTTCTGGTACTGGTGTTTAAAATTACTAATACATAATAGTTGCTGCCTCAGAGGGAACTACTGTTTTTAGGGTCCCGAAGGCCCTAGACCTCTGAGCGCAGCAAGGGTGCTACTTAGGGCCTGAAGGACCCTAAAAATGGTAGTTCACGACGGCTGCGCAGCGCCTAATTAGTTTAAACGTAGCGACTGTTCCTAAGGACGGGACACTAAGCGCAATCGGAGGGACACTAAGTTAATAGTGTCCCTCTTTGAAGGGTCTAAGCAGTTTAGATTTCCTCTGTCACAATACTAAAACTACAGTAGCTATGTTCTAATGTTGTTTTAGATTACTGGTACTGGTGTTTTAGATTACTGATACTGACGTATTAAATTACTAGACTGTTGGTATGGGACACTGGTACTATAATTAAATTACTAGACTGTTATGGGACACTGGTACTATAATTAAATTACTAGACTGTTGGTATGGGCACTGGTACTATATTTTTCAGGTATGAAGGAACTGGACGATCTTTATCTCTGAAGCTTGTGGAAGATTTGCGCCAGCAGAGTGTCTTGAGTAAAGCCTCAGGCGGACGCGTTCTCAAAGAACTAAAATTGGAAGAACCCATTCGCTATGGAGATGGTGATCCTGTGGAGGCGTGGCTCCATGAACTCCTTTGTCTGGATGTTGGCAATCTTGAAAATACTAATGGAGGATGTCCGGATCCTCAGCTCTGCCACTTGTAAGTCAGTTATCTCATACGATGTTTAGTAGTGTTGTTTATCTCAGGAGATGTTGAGTTGTGTCACTAGTGAGTCATTTATCTCAGGAGATGTTGAGTTGTGTCACTAGTGAGTCATTTATCTCAGGAGATGTTGAGTTGTGTCACTAGTGAGTCATTTATCTCAGGAGATGTTGAGTTGTGTCACTAGTGAGTCATTTATCTCAGGAGATGTTGAGTTGTGTCACTAGTGAGTCATTTATCTCAGGAGATGTTGAGTTGTGTCACTAGTGAGTCATTTATCTCAGGAGATGTTGAGTTGTGTCACTAGTGAGTCATTTATCTCAGGAGATGTTGAGTTGTGTCACTAGTGAGTCATTGATCTCAGGAGATGTTGAGTTGTGTCACTAGTGAGTCATTGATCTCAGGAGATGTTGAGTTGTGTCACTAGTGAGTCATTGATCTCAGGAGATGTTGAGTTGTGTCACTAGTGAGTCATTTATCTCAGGAGATGTTGAGTTGTGTCACTAGTGAGTCATTTATCTCAGGAGATGTTGAGTTGTGTCACTATAGTGAGTCATTGATCTCAGGAGATGTTGAGTTGTGTCACTAGTGAGTCATTTATCTCAGGAGATGTTGAGTTGTGTCACTAGTGAGTCATTTATCTCAGGAGATGTTGAGTTGTGTCACTAGTGAGTCATTTATCTCAGGAGATGTTGAGTTGTGTCACTATCAGTCTCAGGAGATGTTGAGTTGTGTCACTTCATTTATCTCAGGAGATGTTGAGTTGTGTCACTAGCGAGTCATTTATCTCAGGAGATGTTGAGTTGTGTCACTAGTGAGTCATTGATCTCAGGAGATGTTGAGTTGTGTCACTAGTGAGTCATTTATCTCAGGAGATGTTGAGTTGTGTCACTATAGTGAGTCATTTATCTCAGGAGATGTTGAGTTGTGTCACTAGTGAGTCATTGATCTCAGGAGATGTTGAGTTGTGTCACTAGTGAGTCATTTATCTCAGGAGATGTTGAGTTGTGTCACTAGTGAGTCATTTATCTCAGGAGATGTTGAGTTGTGTCACTAGTGAGTCATTGATCTCAGGAGATGTTGAGTTGTGTCACTAGTGAGTCATTTATCTCAGGAGATGTTGAGTTGTGTCACTAGTGAGTCATTGATCTCAGGAGATGTTGAGTTGTGTCACTAGTGAGTCATTTATCTCAGGAGATGTTGAGTTGTGTCCCTAGTGATTCATTGATCTCAGAGATGTTGAGTTTGTCACTATTGAGTCATTTATCTCAGGAGATGTTGAGTTGTGTCACTAGTGAGTCATTTATCTCAGGAGATGTTGAGTTGTGTCACTAGTGAGTCATTGATCTCAGGAGATGTTGAGTTGTGTCACTAGTGAGTCATTTATCTCAGGAGATGTTGAGTTGTGTCACTAGTGAGTCATTGATCTCAGGAGATGTTGAGTTGTGTCACTAGTGAGTCATTGATCTCAGGAGATGTTGAGTTGTGTCACTAGTGAGTCATTTATCTCAGGAGATGTTGAGTTGTGTCACTAGTGAGTCATTTATCTCAGGAGATGTTGAGTTGTGTCACTAGTGAGTCATTTATCTCAGGAGATGTTGAGTTGTGTCACTAGTGAGTCATTTATCTCAGGAGATGTTGAGTTGTGTCACTAGTGAGTCATTTATCTCAGGAGATGTTGAGTTGTGTCACTAGTGAGTCATTTATCTCAGGAGATGTTGAGTTGTGTCACTAGTGAGTCATTTATCTCAGGAGATGTTGAGTTGTGTCACTATAGTGAGTCATTTATCTCAGGAGATGTTGAGTTGTGTCACTAGTGAGTCATTTATCTCAGGAGATGTTGAGTTGTGTCACTAGTGAGTCATTTATCTCAGGAGATGTTGAGTTGTGTCACTAGTGAGTCATTTATCTCAGGAGATGTTGAGTTTTTTGTATATTAATGAAAGACTTTCATTCAAAATTCATCTTGCTCTGATCATGTTGTTGTTGGTTTACTGTTTTAAACCTCAGCGCACTTGCGTGAGAGCGTTATGATAGTCGTCCTGTCTGTTAGTCACTTTCTGATTTTGAAGATTACTGACAATTAGCTGCTGATTTAGATATGAACTTCTCTCAGAATATCAATAAGACCTTTCATTGTGCCACTTTTTGAGTTTCAGGCTGATTTTTTAGAAAATGTGAAGCAATCAACTCCACATGACTAGCTTTTTATGTGTCACAACCCCTTGCTTGTTCAGCTTCTTATGAAGACAGTGTTTATGTGTCACAACCCCTTGCCTGTTCAGCTTCTTATGAAGACAGTGTTTTCATCTACCATGTTTATTGCACAGCTTTTTTTTAAGCTGAGAAAATATTTAATGGCTAGCTAAAATATTTAATGGCTAGCTAGTGTATAGTAGCACTGAACGTTCTCTAATTTGTGCTATATTTTTACCTGGTAAATGTTGTTGTTGCAGGTATCATGTTAACAGAGACAATGTTGTTGTTGTTGTTGTTGCAGGTATCATGTTAACAGAGACAATGTTGTTGTTGTTGCTGTTGCAGATATCATGTTAACAGACAATGTTGTTGTTGTTGTTGTTGTTGCAGATATCATGTTAACAGAGACAATGTTGTTGTTGTTGTTGCAGGTATCATGTTAACAGAGACAATGTTGTTGTTGTAGGTATCATGTTAACAGAGACAATGTTGTTGTTGTGGTTGTTGTTGTAGGTATCATCAGAGACAATGGTTGTTGCAGATATCATGTTAACAGAGACAATGTTGTTGTTGTTGTTTCAGGTATCATGTTAACAGAGACAATGTTGTTGTTGCAGGTATCATGTTAACAGAGACAATGTTGTTGTTGTAGGTATCATGTTAACAGAGACAATGTTGTTGTTGTAGGTATCATGTTAACAGAGACAATGTTGTTGTTGTGGTTGTTGTTGCAGGTATCATGTTAACAGAGACAATGGTTGTTGCAGATATCATGTTAACAGAGACAATGTTGTTGTTGCAGGTATCATGTTAACAGAGACAATGGTTGTTGCAGATATCATGTTAACAGAGACAATGTTGTTGTTGTTGTTGTTTCAGGTATCATGTTAACAGAGACAATGTTGTTGTTGTTGTTGCAGGTATCATGTTAACAGAGACAATGTTGTTGTTGTTGCAGGTATCATGTTAACAGAGACAATGTTGTAGGTATCATGTTAACAGAGACAATGTTGTTGTTGTTGTTGTTGTTTCAGGTATCATGTTAACAGAGACAATGTTGTTGTTGTTGCAGGTATCATGTTAACAGAGACAATGTTGTAGGTATCATGTTAACAGAGACAATGTTGTTGTTGTGGTTGTTGCAGATATCATGTTAACAGAAACAATGTTGTTGTTGTGGTTGTTGCAGATATCATGTTAACAGAAACAATGTTGTTGTTGTGGTTGTTGTTGTAGGTATCATCAGAGACAATGTGGTTGTTGTTGCAGATATGTTAACAGAGACAATGTTGTTGTTGTTGTTGTTTCAGGTATCATGTTAACAGAGACAATGTTGTTGTTGTTGTTGTTTCAGGTATCATGTTAACAGAGACAATGTTGTTGTTGTTGTTGTTTCAGGTATCATGTTAACAGAGACAATGTTGTTGTTGCAGGTATCATGTTAACAGAGACAATGTTGTTGTTGTTGTTGTTTCAGGTATCATGTTAACAGAGACACGTTGTTCTGCTATCACTCTGCCAGTGAGGCCTTCTTACACCAGCTCATGGCTCTGTACGTGTCCTCCCATTACAAGAACAGCCCCAATGACTTGCAGTTGCTATCAGATGCCCCCGCCCACCAGTTGTTTGTATTGCTGGGTCCAGTGAGTGACCACACCTCCTCTATCCCTCAAGTGTTGTGTGTGTTGCAAGTGTGTCTAGAGGGAGACATTGGCAAGACTGCAGTCATGAGTAGTCTAGCCAGAGGCAAGAGGTCAGCTGGTGATCTCATCCCGTGGACCCTCTCCCAACAGGTATGTGGCTGGCTAGCAGACCATCTCTCTTTACTTCATTTTGTCTCTGTCGTTAGTTTGCAGATCACGAGTTTGCCTCTCTTTCTGGATGTCGTATTGTGCGCATAGCAACGCATCCTAACTACCAGAGCATGGGGTATGGCACGCGTGCTATACAGCTACTTGTGGACTATTACTCTGGAACCATGAACACTACACCACCCAGTCATGAATCCACCAGTAGTCACGGTAACAGTACATGTGATGAGGTGGACTATGAGTCGGGAGGTCTATTAGAAGAAGTGATTGGACCACGTCGCTCTTTGCCTCCTTTACTCACTGACTTGCAGGAACGCCACCCTGAGGCACTTGATTATGTGGGCGTGGCCTTTGGACTCACTCCTCAACTGCTAAAGTATGCCGTAGTTCACATGTGGCAAATTATATAGGGAGAGGGCGGGGTCAACTTAAGTGAATTATACTGGTTGGAGTGTGTGGTATGAGTGAGTAGGAGTGTGGTGTGAGTTGAGTGTGCGGTGTGAGTAGGAGTGTGTGGTGTGAGTAGGAGTGTGCGGTGTGAGTTGAGTGTGCGGTGTGAGTAGGAGTGTGTGGTGTGAGTAGGAGTGTGCGGTGTGAGTTGAGTGTGCGGTGTGAGTAGGAGTGTGTGGTGTGAGTAGGAGCGTGCGGTGTGTGTTGGAGTGTGCGGTGTGAGTTGAGTGTGCGGTGTGAGTAGGAGTGTGCGGTGTGAGTTGAGTGTGCGGTGTGAGTAGAGTGTGTGGTTTGAGTAGGAGTGGGCGGTGTGAGTTGAGTGTGCGGTGTTATAGGAGTGTGTGGTTGTGATTAGGAGTGTGTGGTTTGAGTAGGAAGCGGTGCGGTGTGAGTATGGAGTGGTGCGGTGTGAGTAGGAGCGTGCGGTGTGGGTAGGAGTGTGCGGTGTGAGTTGAGTGTGCGGTGTGAGTAGGAGTGTGCGGTGTGAGTAGGAGTGTGCGGTGTGAGTAGGAGTGTGCGGTGTGAGTTGAGTGTGTGGTGTGAGTTGGAGTGTGCGGTGTGAGTTGGAGTGTGCGGTGTGAGTGGGAGTGTGCGGTGTGAGTAGGAGTGTGGTGTGAGTAGGAGTGTGCGGTGTGAGTAGGAGTGTGCGGTGTGAGTAGGAGTGTGCGGTGTGAGTAGGAGTGTGGTGTGAGTTGGAGTGTGCGGTGTGAGTTGGAGCGTGCGGTGTGAGTAGGAGTGTGGTGTGAGTAGGAGTGTGTGGTGTGAGTTGGAGTGTGCGGTGTGAGTAGGAGTGTGCGGTGTGAGTAGGAGTGTGCGGTGTGAGTAGGAGTGTGCGGTGTGAGTAGGAGTGTGCGGTGTGAGTAGGAGTGTGCGGTGTGAGTAGGAGTGTG
>WLWD01003319.1_pt1 | contig 19711 bp, 20 predicted proteins | sample 6712731 | NCBI WGS metagenome assembly WLWD01 (sample SAMN12718690, study PRJNA576275) | sponge metagenome | isolation source: marine sponge | host: Mycale hentscheli | place: New Zealand: South Island, Marlborough, Capsize Point | collected 2014-11-01
ATCCCTCCCTCCTCATGAAATATCCCTCCTCATGAAATATCCCTCCTCATGAAATATCCCTCCTCATGAAATATCCCTCCTCATGAAATATCCCTCCTCATTATGAAATTTTCCTCCTCATGAAATATCCCTCCTTATGAAATATCCTTCCCCATTATGAAATATCCCTCCTCATGAAATATCCCTCCTTATGAAATATCCTTCCCCATTATGAAATATCCCTCCTCATGAAATATCCCTCCTTATGAAATATCCCTCCTCATGAAACATCCCTCCTTATGAAATATCCCTCCTTACCAAATATCCCTCCTCATTATGAAATATCCCTCCTCATGAAATATCCCTCCTTATGAAATATCCCTCCTTACCAAATATCCCGCCCCATTATGAAATATCCCTCCTCATGAAATATCCCTCTTTATGACCCTGAACCTAGCCCTGTAATCCACACAGACATACCTCAGGCTTGCTTGTTGGTGAATGTATTCTCTTGAAGTCTGAAGAGAGTGTGGATCGAGACTACAACAATAACAACAACAACTATCATGAAGCCCTAGCCCTTAGCCCTAGCCCTAGCCCTATCATGAAGCACAAGTAATTCACACCACAAGGTACAACAGATCCTATCCACCTACAGTAGTTTAGGAAGGTATCATTCCCTTGACCGTTATTTTAAAAATGGAATTCCTTTTCCCCCTGAGTTGTGGTCTGTAGCTGAAGTCATTCTGACCATCTCAACAAGTAGCTCCTGACAAACAGTACTAAACCAATAAAAATGACCAAGTTTTTGAAATTACATATGATAAAGGGTTTTTAATAACCACTAGCCGCAACTTTTTTGACTTAAAAACAAACAAACACTGCTGTAGCAATAGAAGAAACTGGGGTGAAGCCTAAAAAGCTGTGCTTTGAAGAAAACAACAACAACAGGCAGCTAATAGTATTTATTTGTTAAATGTTTGCTACAAGATGGCCTACACGCTCAAGGAAAATTACTTCTTAGTGACCAATACATCTAAGAATTGCTCCTAAACCTTCAATCTGTCCACACCAAGTGGAACACTGGCAATACACACACACACACACACACACACACACACACCAGAAGTGCTCCTCACCTACATACAGTTCAGTGCTAACCTAACCTAACACGTACATACCTGCAAGGAGGCTCCTGAATTTGGCTCCAGACTCTTCTAAACACACACACACACACATACTAAAACACATGTACATACTGACTTGTGGCTAGAGACAATGGATCAATCTATCCCCTACTAACTTGTGCCTTTTTCTTACATATCTCATCAATGGCCGTCCTTTAGAATCATTCAACTGATCGTCCACACTGTGGATGTGGCCTTGTGATGCTCCACCCAGTCCATATCCTGGTTGAGACTTCCTAATGGCTGCCCCTATATCTATTTCTCTATATTGCTCTCCCTCCTCCGTAGTCACTAATCTCTCAGTGGAATCTGATGACGGTGACGTCACAAACTGATAGGGCACGGGCAGAGAGGAGGTGTGGCTAACTGATGTCTTGGATGCCTCATCAAATGAACTGGAATGAGAATGTAATGTTCTTGTGTTCACATTTTGGACTCCATTTTCATCATCTACAGAATGACTGTGTGCCACGACGACAGACCCCACCTCCGCCTCCTGAACCACACCCCTTCCATCGACAAGCTCGGTGGTCCCTGCCGTGTGCAGCTCTAAGTTGGAGGAGGATGCTTTAGTTCTTGACTGGTGTAATTTCTGTCTCTGGGACTGGTAGGATCTCCTAGGCTTAGAGTTAGCAGTTGTTCCAGTGTATCTGATGTCAACACTACTGCCACCATTTCTATACGTGTGACTGCCGCTAGCCCCAAACTCCTCCCCTCCAGTGACGGCACGAGATTCATCTATAGAATTCAGTGATAGTTGGCCTGTGGAAAGTTGTCCACGACTGTCATTCAGCTTGCTGGAATGTTGGGAAGCATCTGAGGGGGTGTGGTTGTGGGAGGAGCCAGTGCATGGTGATGACCAGTCATCTGACAGCTGCCCATTTGACAGACCCTGATAAATTACCAATCAGTGTAAATCATAAGCTATTAATAGACCAGTAATGCAAGCTAGGAGAGTAGTGGTTCATGAATAACAACAATCCTACAGTACTACATAAACTACTACCAGTGGTACAGTGTGTCTGGACATAATAGCAAGCAATATTACTAAAGAAAACAACAAACAAGTATTGACACTTTAAATTCATGTCCTAAGAGTTAGCTTACCACTACCATGCCCATACTGCTCTTAAAAAAACAGAAAACCACAAACAAACAAACAAACAAAAATTAAAAAATCAATCAATAATAAAACAAATACAAAATTTATTATCTTCACCAGAAGCGATTCTGACTGTCGCTAACTACCACTGAACCAATCACACGCCCACCACTGAACCAATGACACACCACACCCACCACTTATATTTCAATCTAGACTTACTGAGTGTTTGATTTTAGTGATTTCTTCCAGGGAAGAGATTAGACCACCACCCTTTACCAAACCATCCTTATCTCCACTCGCTGGGCTACTAAGCTGCTCCTCGGAACCGCCATCACGGCTTCTATAATGGGCGTGGCTAACACCTCTGTCCCGGTCCCTATGTTGGGCATGACTGACACCTCTACCCTTAGGAGAAAGCTTAACAGCACCGTCCACATCATACCAAGGCATGCCTTCTCCATCCGCGACGACACCCTCCTTGGTCTGACGTTGCTTCGAGTGGGCATGGCTAGGTGGCAAGACCACGCCCTCTTCTTCAATTTGCTGCTGCAAAGGTAGTGAATGAGAAGTTTGACTGTCTGGCGTTTCCTTGTTACTGGGATGTGACGGGTGTTCCGGTATCCATGGTGAACTTTGACCTCTACCAATTTCTATGAGTGAACCGTCTATCAATACGTTTTCTTCATAAGACAGAGTTTTGTGTGGGAGGTTGTCCTCTGTAAGGGGGTCGGGTTCTATGGACAGAGAGTAATCTGGAGATGTATGGTCCTCCTCAAATGGCCTCAAACCCAATAATGACGGTGGACATGGTGGTTGATGGGTGTGGTTTGGGGTGTGGTCATCATTAAGAACCAGCGGCATGTCTACTATTGTAACTTCTCCTTCCTCAGTAAAGGACACGCCCACTGGACCTTCAGTATACTTGGAATATACCTATGACAACAGAAAGCCAAACACTAAACACTTGCACATGTGACAGTGGATCGCACGTGACTGTTGATCACACAATCACATGTGACAGTGGATCACACGATCACACGTGACAGTGGATCACACGATGTGTGACAGTGGATCACACGATCGCACATGACAGTGGATCGCACATGACAGTGGATCGCACGTGACAGTGGATCACATGACAGTGGATCACACGTGACAGTGGATCACATGTGACAGTGGATTACATGTGACAGTGGATTACATGTGTATTGTTAAATCCATGACACAATGGGTTTTTCCATGATCATCATCTCCATGGTAATACCCAACCTCACACTTACTGCTCTGGCTACTCAACATTATTTGGGCGATTTTCACAGTTTTCTTATTTTTGTATCATACAACATAGCTATGTATGTATAGGTTGTCTAATTCACTTACTCCACTGCTGAATCACAGCATTAGACCACACACTACATGCATACATACAAACATATGTACAAACTTGAACACACATACGCACACACAGTGGAAGATAAACTTACACACTGGAGGTCATCTGAATCCTTAGGCAGTCCTAGTAGGGCCACCTCTGTACCACTGAAACACACACACACACACACACACACACACATACCTTAGTAATTAATTGGCGAGCGAGCGTAGCGAGCGAGACACTTACAGGGGTAACACAATCGAAAATCGGGGATGTTTGTTTATTTGTATATATGTTTGGACGTACGTATGTCATTTTGTACTTTGACCCTCGCGTTTTTGTGTTAGTTATGTGGTCGACCCCATCCCAAATTGCACTAAACAGAATCCTCTGGTTTATCGATCAGTACCCGTATCATCACCCTAGAAATTGAATTGTTTACCGTTTTGAATTCTTTTGCGGGTGCAGTTAAAACTTGAAAACTTAAGGGACGTCCATTTCTATTCGAGTTAGTGGCGGTGGTAAGTCAATGCGCTCTTTGTTATGGTTATAAGCCGTGCGCAACAGTATTTACTTGAAAATACATTGTCCACTAGACTACCACGAAGGTAAGTCTGGTGCATGTCCAGTTGTGTCAAAGCATTGTGTGTTAAAGAATATCACAAAGAAAACTTTTAAATAACGTGTATTGTTTTGTTGTTGTTGTTTTCCTTCAATTCAAGCAGTTGCAGAGAGTTAGTTGTTACTATGGCACTGAAATCCCTTTACCCTGTATGCTATATAAACAAACTGGACCTTATTTTCAGTAGCTTCAGTGTTAGAAGTCAAAATCATTCATATAAAAATATTATTGTCTTTAGGCTCGCTCGCCATTTGTGCTCAAGCACATCACTAGTTATATCTTAATAATCGGATTGATCTCTACTGAAACCACACCCCACCCTTAGCTGAAGCCACACCCACAAATACAATTGACCAGACATCGGCACTAAGGTGATTGCATCAACTAAGAGAGTAGTTATACCCCCCCCCCAGCCCACCTGAAGTGACCACACCCTCACCATTTTTCTATAATTTGCTGCACTTCACTGACGCTAGATCTCAAGATACTCTCTTCATCAATCATATGCACCACAAACCCCGCCTTAAGCCCCGCCGTATCAGCCATACTGCCTGGCTCCACCTCCTGCACAAATGTAGTGGACAGTTTGTCTTGCGAGTCAAAGCTTATAATTGAGTCCCGCCGAGAGGAGGCCACGCCCTCTGAACTCACGGTCGAGTCACGTCTCATCAATCCAACTTCCGAGTTAATTAGTTCTGAATACTGTACAGAGAACATGCACGTACATGTGACTGTCACGTGACTGATACTACATGTGACATAATACATCTCCACATACATGTGACTGTCATGTGACTGACACTACATGTGACATAATACATCTCCACATACATGTGACTGTCATGTGACTGATACTACACTACATGTGACATAATACATCTCCACATACACACAAAGACCTGACCCACATACATACACCTCACTATCATACTGACTTGTGTATCCATGCCAACGACCTACTTCACACATTGATCATTGATGTGCAATAAGTATCAATTGTGCCCAATTCTTCCAACTGGTATTCATGCACCTGACACTGGGCAGCCATCAATCAGTTAGCCACGCCCACACCTTAGCAACATTAGATCACATACATCTGAGCAGCAACCAGAACAACAGACAGACAGACAGACAGACAGACGGACGGACAGACAGACAGACAGACAGACAAACAAACAGCCGAGCTAAGCCGTCATCCCCTTCAAGTTACTGGAGGAATTGCTTGACCACACCCCTTCCTTAGTGCATTTTCCATGGTATTGAGTTATCCGAACACCTCTCAGTCTCACTGTATTCAGATCCGAACACCTCTCAGTCTCACTGTATTCAGATCCGAACACCTCTCAGTCTCACTGTATTCAGATCCGAACACCTCTCAGTCTCACTGTATTCAGATCCGAACACCTCTCAGTCTCACCGTATTCTGAACACCTCTCAGTCTCACTGTATTCAGATCCAAACACCTCTGAACACCTCACTTAGCCCCACCCACCTTACCCATCCACTTTAGCCCCACCCATCTGAATTATTAACACCTTACCTTAGCCACACCCATCTGACTGATGCAGAAATGTCTGAGCGTGCAGCCAACTGTGCCCGGTCCTGTTAGTATATAACTGTGATATTTAGCGTGGTCCACCATATCTTCCAGAGATGGCAAGACAAATCCATCGCCACTATAATCCACATCCTCACCACTTCCTGCTAAGTAGGCGGAGTCTGGAAAATACAGGCTCTTGGCCAGACTGTCCAGAGACTAGATACACACACACACACATACACACACAGTATACCATGATGCATACCAACCAGTCAAGGAGCAATTTTTAGCGGTGATACATATTGCATGAGGCCACTCCCACATTTTGACCACACCTACTTATTGGGACTGCACCCAGACATGCTTATAGTGTGTGCACATGTGATTATCTCAGCAGAAGCATTAACCTGATGTTCTCATTGCCTCTCATATTTCACTACTACAGTTTCAACCAAATCTAAGAACTTGGCAATAAGAGGTGTAACCTCTGGTAACTGAATCTATAGCATGATACCTAGTGAATCATAAGTCCTCAAGTCACAAGGTGAAAACCCTAAATCACATGACAAGATAAAACCTTCATATTGTGAGAACTCACACATGCGTATGCCATAAAATAAAACCTTAAGTTCTACCATCACCACGTAAAACCCTGAGTCTTAATGCTATAGGTAAAACCTTTATAACCATTACTCCACTGAAAACACACACATACAATGCTAAATCTCTTGCTGCCGCTAGGCAGTCACGCCCACCTGATAGAACCAGGATGTTTGTGCACTAAGCAGACACTGTGAGTCATGCAAGCAAAGCTCCTGGAGCCGGGGCTAGGAAATCGCAGGAGAACAGACCTTTCCTCACAGCATAAGTAGTGTGGGCACCCAAAGTCCCACCTGGACCATTGCTGTTGCATGAGAAAAGGCCTTGAATTTGCACCCCAGCAAATGCCAGGTCCCCCCAATCAAAGCTGGGTGGACTGGTGGGGATGGTGGGAGGCAGATGGAAAATCAGATGGAAAAGGAAGTCTGACAGAATGGAACTTACCACGATGCCAACACACACACACACACACACACACACACCATCATCTCTCTCATCACCACATCAGCACAGCATATTATGGACTATGAGTTAGAGGCAGACTGCCTGTGGCTAGAGGCAGATTAACACTTCCTCCCACCCACACACATAACTGGAGAGGAGTGCATGCCACTTGGATGAGTGGCATACCAGCAGCACTAGAGGTGCAGGACATGCATGTGGCAGGGGGCGGGGACATTGTGTCTGATTGCTGGACTACACTAGTTCACTTGCCCACACCACTGTGGGTGTGGTCATGATGATGCAGGGGAGGGGAGGAGGGTTGCAATGGGGTGTGATGGTCACTCTACAGAAGTATGTGTGAATGTGTTGATAACGACCTTGTCCTATCACTTCCTCTGTTCATTGCAGCTTCCTTGTCCTATATTCTAGTTATAAAGCGGGTGTGTCATATCCGACTCTTGGAACCAAACTCAGGGTGTACATTCACTGTGTTGTGATCATCATGACCACACCCACCACTCAGGTGTACTCACTGATCATCATGACCACACCCACCATCCAGGGTGTACTCACTGATCATCATGACCACACCCACCATCCAGGGTGTACTCACTGATCATCATGACCACACCCACCACCCAGGGTGTACTCACTGATCATCATGACCACACCCACCACCCAGGGTGTACTCACTGATCATCATGACCACACCCACCACCCAGGGTGTACTCACTGATCATCATGACCACACCCACCACCCAGGGTGTACTCACTGATCATCATGACCACACCCACCATCCAGGGTGTACTCACTGATCATCATGACCACACCCACCACCCAGGGTGTACTCACTGATCATCATGACCACACCCACCACCCAGGGTGTACTCACTGATCATCATGACCACACCCACCACCCAGGGTGTACTCACTGATCATCATGACCACACCCACCACCCAGGGTGTACTCACTGATCATCATGACCACACCCACCACCCAGGGTGTACTCACTGTGTCTGTGATGTGGACACACACGTGTGTGTGTGTGTGTGTGTGTGTGTTGTAGCTACTGGATACTGAGACAACATCAACAAATACAATCTGACAAATCCACAACCATTGCACACACACACACACACACAACACAAATGCATGCACACACATACACACACAGATACATGACTAAATGCATGCACACACATACACACACAGATACATGACTAAATGCATGCACACACATACACACACAGATACATGACTAAATGCATGCACACACATACACACACAGATACATGACTAAATTCTTACAAAAAGGGAAGAGAAAGAATTACACACAACTCCTCCCCTTCTGTTAAGCCACACCCCAATAAATTATATTGAACACTGAATGCAGTGAACAGCTGCTAATGCACTTCACTAACACTTTCTATAGATCGGCCATACACACGTCTATTTATAAGACAAACATCCTCGCAAGAGAGCTCCGTTCTGGTACCCGCTGTTTACAAAATAATAATAATAATAGTAACTAGCAAGTACCTGCCACACTGTACCAGTCCACACTGTACCAGTCCACACTGTACCAGTCCACACTGTACGTCCACACTGTACCAGTCCACACTGTACCAGTCCACACTGTACCAGTCCACACTGTACCAGTCCACACTGTACCAGTCCACACTGTACCAGTCCACACTGTACCAGTCCACACTGTACCAGTCCACACTGTACCAGTCCACACTGTACCAGTCCACACTGTACCAGTCACTTCTTCTCACTTGCTTTTCTTGATCCACGTATTATTAATACATACACTGCCATCATCTGCACTGACACCTTACCAACATCATCGTTGTCTGCACTGACAACACCTTACCAACATCATCGTTGTCTGCACTGACAACACCTTACCAACATCATCGTTGTCTGCACTGACAACACCTTACCAACATCATCGTTGTCTGCACTGACAACACCTTACCAATTGGCTCAGCTAATCAATATTCATAGACACACCATCGTCGCCACTTTCACACGTACTATTCTTGAACCTGTAATACTCACCACTGTAACCATCATCACTGGCAATGCTTACCTACCAAACCAGCTCAGTAATATACATACCACCTCCATCCTTACTGATGACACTTTACCAACCAGGCTCACCTAATGAATTATTCATGGTTACACACACTGCCATCAGTCACCACTCTGTCTTTACTGACACACACACACACACACACACACACTGCCATCAGTCACCACTGTCTTTACTGACATACAAGCATATAACTAGTGATGTGCTTGAGCACAAATGGCGAGCGAGCCTAAAGACTATACTATTTTTATAAATGATTTTGACTTCTAACACTGAAGCTACTGAAAATAAGGTCCAGTTTTTAAATTTCGCATACACGGTAAAGGGATTTCAGTGCCATAGTAACAACTCTCTGCAACTGCTTGAATTGAAGGGGAAAAAACAAAACAATACACGTTATTTAAACGTTTTTTTTGTGATATTCTTTAGCTAAGTAGTGGTTGTAACACACAATGTTTTGACACAACTGGACATGCACCTACACAGACTTACCTTCGCGGTAGTCTAGTGGACAATGTATTTTCAAGTAAATACTTCGCGCACGGCTTATAACCATGACAAAGAGTGCATTGACTTACCACCGCCACTAACTCGAATAGAAATGGAAGTCCCTTAAGTTTTCAAGTTTTAACTGCACCCGCAAAAGAATTCAAAATGGTAAACAATTCAATTTCTAGGGTGATACGGGTACTGATCGATAAACCAGAGGATTCTGTTTAGTGCAATTTGGGACGGGGTCGACCACATAACTAACACAAAAACACGAGGGTCAAAGTACAAAATGACATACGTACGTCCAAACATATATACAAATAAACAAACATCCCCGATTTTCAATTGTGTTACCCCTGTAAGTGTCTCGCTCGCTCGCCAATAATAATAAATAAATATTGTCTTCATATAGAGGAGACGTGCATAAAACAACACACAAACACAGCGTGCAAATGCTTTTCTTGCACTTAATTATTTCCTTTAACAATTCCAGAATGGCACTATACTGTAGCCGGAGGCAATTCTATGGCCTCCTAATTTCTGACTTCAGAGAGCTAGGCTGCTGCCAAGATTGCTGTGGGGATCTGCTGGCAATTAGTGCCAGGATACAAGGGGCACTGTCATCTGACAGGTATATGGCAAATAACAATCATAGGAACATCAACCTCTGAGTGGGTGCGGCTTAGTTCTCTCACACCTCTCAGTGATCTGTGATATCCACCACATCATAGCAACATCCACGTCTTAATACAGTATACACAAATACCGCCAAAACAACCACAAGTCCTGGTAAATAAACAAACAATCAACAGCTGAAAGAAAAATGAACACACAAACAACACCTCCCAATGGTGACACTATTCACACACATACATACGCACACACATGTGCACACGACATTGTGTGATAATGTGTGAGAAGCATGGTAACAGTAGAGCAGGTCATTCAAGCCCACGACCTGCAGACTAAGAGAGAGAGAGAGATCTATTCACAACACTTACACAGGCACTGTGTGTATGCATGCGTGTGTGCACATGTGTGTGTGTGTGTGTGTGTGTGTGTGTGATAAGACTTCGTATCTTTACGTGCAACTGGCACAGCAAAACTACAGGCAAGAACACACTCTGTAACCATGCCATACACACACACACACACACACACACACACACACACACTACAGGCAAGAACACACTCTGTCACATACTGAACCATGCCATACACACACACACACACACACACACACACACACACACACTACAGGCAAGAACACACTCTGTCACATACTGAACCATGCCATACACACACATAAACAAACAAACACGTATGCACACACATACAAACACACACACATATACACAGGTGGTTCTAGGAGCTAATGAAGTAGAAGGATGTGTGGATAACACCAATTCTGACAAGAAGTATGTACATGTGTGCGCATGCATGTATTTACATGTGTATGTATTCATGACATGTTGGGAAGGCTGGGTGAAAGGCCACAAGAAACAGAGCCACTCTTTGAAGTGATGTCTCTGTGACAGGTATAGTAGTGTGTGTTTGTGTGTGCATGTGCATGTAGAGGATGCTTGATTACTATGTGTGTGTGTGTGTGTGTGTGTGTGTGTGTGTGTGTGTGTGTGTGTGTGTAAGATACATTAACATATGCACAAGGTGCGTGCACCTTCCTAGACCCATATCATAAAGGTTAGTCACCATGGATACAGGACCATTGAAAACTATTTCAAAGCACCAATAAGTTACTCTCTCTCTCTCTCTCCCTACCTCTCTTTCTACTGCATCAAATTCCTGACCCGCCAGCTGCTGCTGATATAGCCCGGGCAATAGGCACCACTGCACTGACACTTGAGCTCAGGTGCGAGTGGGAGTGTCCCAGTCTGTGTGCGGCCCATTACTCCACCATCCCACAACATACACACACACATACACACACATTCTCTGCCAGCCATACCTCTAGCCACTTCCCCAGCCTACCTAGATCAACAATTATAGTAAACTGTGCCCTGTAACTTGAATGTATGCCATGCAGTGGTCAGAGTCTGAGGTGTAACTCCTACATGTGGCCACGGGTACACTGCATGCATGTGGTCACAGGTACAATGCATGCATGTGGTCACAGCTACAGTGCATGCATGTGGTCACAGGTACAGTGCATACATGTGGTCACAGCTACAGTGCATGCATGTGGTCTTCAGACTATTCTGTATTAAGAAAAGCAACTTCTTGCAATAAACAGTAGCCATAGCAACCTCTGTAAAGAAAGCACCCCCAGCAACTAAGCAACAATGATAGCAGACGTTTACTTGGCAAACTGCCCAAATCCTACATATTGTGCACATCTCAAGTCCTTAATCCATCCTTAATAGCAGCAGCTGTCTGCAGTGAACATAGCCCAGTCTGGCACCCACCCGGTTCAATGGTCCAGGCTCTGTCTATGGTATGGCCAACTGCAGGGCAAACAGCAAGTGACTGTACAGAGGCAGTAACTACACATGGTCAGATGTTTCAAGACATACTCTACCTAGTCCCTGTCCTAGCTCTGCACTGACTTCTCTAACTACCTAGTCCCTGTCCTAGCTCTGCACTGACTTCTCTAACTACCTGGTCCAGCTCTGCACTGACTTCTCTAACTACCTGGTCTGTCCTAGCTCTGCACTGACTTCTCTAACTACCTGGTCCCTGTCCTAGCTCTGCACTGACTTCTCTAACTACCTGGTCCCTGTCCTAGCTCTGCACTGACTTCTCTAACTACCTGGTCCATGTCCTAGCTCTGCACTGACTTCTCTAACTACCTGGTCCATCAACCCCATTGGTAACACACTGAAGTACTCTACAGAGTCTTGTCTATCCTTCCTACTCACCTTGTTATGCTTGATGAATGGACTATCAGTGCTCACACCAGTCAGGCGGTCCAATACCATGTACCAATGACCAGGGAAAGTGCGGCAGTAGTTGGGGTCTCTGAAGCTCTCTTGGTTCATGGCGCGGTTGGTTTCAGTCTCGTATAGGTAGAACGTGTCGTCAGAGTGCAAATTGAAAGACTTTCTAAGAGCCTTGAGCAAAGACGCGAGGGCGTTCTCCACTTCCATGTCGGAGAGCTCGAGACTGGGCAGCACCGCCAGCGGTACGGCCTTCTCTTCGCCATTGTGGCTAACAGTGATGAGCGGAGGGTTCATGGCGTCTACAGACGTCCACTGTGGCGCGGCATTGCCAGTAAATACTATAGTGGATGGAGAGACTCAGTGTGGGCCCTCCTTTGCTGTGTGCTTCTACACACTGGTTGCGCGGGGCAGCGAGACCACACCCATTCCGCGGGGTTGGAATGCATAGTAATCCAATTACCAGTTTCTGAAGAAATAGACTTGGCCCATTACATCACTATTAATGTGGACAACACCCGGCCTGCCGACCATGAACTCAGAGAGTGAATATAAAAATAACTGTTGTTAGTCCTCTGTGAAATATAAGATTATGAAGTGAGAATGGAGAACTTCTCTTGAGAGGGCACGTGATTGACCACCAGTCGGCCATCATAACTCAGAGAAGCAAACAGCCAGGCATCAGCACTGCTCCATGCAACACTGTACACTGAGTCCTCATGCTCCTCAAACTTGGCAATCACTTCATCCACAGGCTGTTGATGATGACCTTTACCATCTGATAACCTACACAACAGGTGACAAATCAAGCCACGCCCACACAATTAGGTATATAACACCGTGCATTATGTGCATTAAATAAAAGTGGCTTATATATAGTAACACTAAAGCAACATATCATACCACACCAACCCCTCCCTAGGCCCCACCCCCTACTTACATAGATTCCTCCCCCTCTTCCTCCAACACGTCCTCGTCAGCTCCTAGTTGGTGAAGAGGTTCAGACGCAATGGACGACAATCGACTCAAGAGCACCTGACTGTCTGAACTTGACGTCAACACTAACTGGTCGTGAAACGGGTTGTACTGGATTGACCACACCCTATACAATACAAACACACATACATACCAAAAATAATACTCAACAATAATATCCAATCTGACAGAAAGGTCTTTCAAAAGAGGCAGTCTTGGGAAGATGAGTGTTCACCCACTGCCAGTCCTGAGCACACTGAGCGTGTGCAGAACTCTGGCATGGATCTCCTACTGCACCTTTCCTAGACCAAGGTCAGAGTTTACATACCAGTGGGAGTGGTCATGTCTAGTGAGAAGTGGGTGGGACAGCTGCCTACTGTCCCAGAACTTGACAGAGCAGTCGTCCCCACAGGAGGCAAAGTTGTGAGGTTTGTTAGGGTTGAAGTCCAGCCCTCGCACACAAGGTCCGTGGACTTGGTCCAAACTGAAGGCAACTCTACACACAGTAGCACAGGAGTATGGATATCATCATCACCATGGAAACACATTGAATATAGGAAAAGTTACCACTTATACAAACCCGAATTACTCCTGTCCTAGAAAAGCTGAGGTCAAAGTGCTTGCTGGAAATACTGTATTACATAACTTCTATTCCTTTGAGACTTGCTTAGTGACTTATTTAGGTTAGGTAAAGGGTTGCTGATGTCACAGCAACCACTCACAATGTAAACCATTGCTCTTTGTGCCAATCAGATATTGATCCAGAAAGCCAAGGCTCTGCCCGTGCTACTACAAATACTAATAGAAGTTTCTACCCACAACCCGAAATGTTGCACTTGCTATACTGCCATCTCTAAATACAGCACACCACTAACCTACTGACCAATTCCCCCTCAGTGCAGAGCTAGCCTTCAGGAGCATGCATTACAATAGCAACACACCCAGCAATGTACTCATGAATAGAAGCAAGGCAGTGAAAGGAGCATACCAAGGTTCACTAATAGAAATATCATGAATAGTAACAAATAGTGTGAATAGAAGAAGTCTGCCTTTGAATAATAGCACAGGCTCTAAATAATAGCACACGTCTTTGAATAATAGCACAAATAATAGCACGCCACCTTTGAATAATTGCATGGCTCCAACACGACTTCCAATAATAAACATATTACACAACCTGGGCCAGAGAGAGAGAGAGACACCTGACATCTGGTCAAGAGTTCAAAAGTTCGAGGGAAAAAGAGAGAGAGAGAGAGAATTTGAGAGAGAGAGACCTGACATGCTATTCCACATATACTATGAGGTGATTACCCTAATGTGCTACCTGTCCCTGTCATTACCCTCTAATTACCTGTTGTTTCTGGAGTCATAAGCTCTGATGATGGAGTCACTAGAACACAGCAGCTGGTTGGAGCTGTGGTGAGGATTCCAAGACAAGGCAGACCAACAAGAACGAGACTTGCTGTCTATATTAACACTGGTCTGACACTACAACAATAAACAACAATAAACAACATCAATAAACAACACCAATAAACAACAATAAACAACAACAACGTTTACTAACAATAATTTATCCCACTGATGGCCACACGACAGCTACTATAACTATAACATCTTAGATATGAACCCTCAGACAAAAGTACTTCTCTGGCATTTCCCAACTATATATAGATATCAACAGTTGGACATGTCGTTGTTGCAGTAACCATGGTGATGTAAATACTGTCTCACTATCAGAGGAGCTAGACATGTAGAGTAACTTCCACTGAACCATCTGCAGTAGTTGACACACAAAGCTCTGCAATTCCAGCACTCAGTGAACTTAGCAGCAAGACGCTAAACGATTGCAGGCAGGCAGCAATTATTTGCTCATGTGAGTACGATGTGACAATCAGGGGGGTGGGGCAATACCAACAGTGCAAAGTCTACGATAATTATGGCCAAAAATTGACTAGTTTTTTTGGGATGTAATTCAGGGTGGATGTCATAGAGAAAGGAGGGGAACCTGGGACTTCCCACCCCAAGCAAAAGTCCTCCCCCACCCCAAAGAATTGTCAATGTAGTTGCTTAAATCACCAATGATAATTACAATACTATAAATAGTGACTATTGCAGTAATATTAAAGATGATAATTACAATACTATAAATAGTGACTATTGCAGTCATATTAAAGATGATAATTACAATACTATAAATAGTGACTATTGCAGTCATATTAAAGATGATAATTACAATACTATAAATAGTGACTATTGCAGTAATATTAAAGATGATAATTACAATACTATAAATAGTGACTATTGCAGTAATATTAAAGACGATAATTACAATACTATAAATAGTGACTATTGCAGTAATATTAAAGACGATAATTACAATACTATAAATAGTGACTATTGCAGTAATATTAAAGATGATAATTACAATACTATAAATAGTGACTATTGCAGTAATATTAAAGACGGATAATTACAATACTATAAATAGTGACTATTGCAGTAATATTAAAGATGATAATTACAATACTATAAATAGTGACTATTGCAGTAATATTAAAGACGATAATTACAATACTATAAATAGTGACTATTGCAGTAATATTAAAGATGATAATTACAATACTATAAATAGTGACTATTGCAGTAATATTAAAGACATATTACAATACTATAAATAGTGACTATTGCAAATATTAAAGACGATATTACATACTAAAATAGGACTATTGCAGTAATATTAAAGATGATAATTACAATACTATAAATAGTGACTATGCAGTAATATTAAAGACGATAATTACAATACTATAAATAGTGACTATTGCAGTCATATTAAAGATGATAATTACAATACTATAAATAGTGACTATTGCAGTCATATTAAAGATGATAATTACAATACTATAAATAGTGACTATTGCAGTAATATTAAAGACGATAATTACAATACTATAAATAGTGACTATTGCAGTAATATTAAAGACGATAATTACAATACTATAAATAGTGACTATTGCAGTCATATTAAAGATGATAATTACAATACTATAAATAGTGACTATTGCAGTAATATTAAAGATGATAATTACAATACTATAAATAGTGACTTTGCAGTCATATTAAAGCATGATCCAGTGATTATTGTTTTAATTTGTCTTATAATTCAGTAAACTTATTTCTTATATTTTTAGAAACCTTCAATGGTAAATCTTTAGTCATATCAAGTTCGGTTCCGTTAGCTGATTTCGTTATCTAATTTAAAAAAAAATGTCTCAGCTAAAAATGTCTCAGCTGTAACTATACAAAATTGAAAGTTCGATACACTTTATTAAAATGTCTAAAAAATTTCACTGAAGATGCCAGAACTTTTCATTTCTTCTAGGACCTCAATCTTGGAGTCCTGGTATTTCTCCAGCTCACCTATATTCACACGCTCCGGTTTATTGCTGACAACACTACACAATCTTTCACAACACTTGACCAATTGCCACAACAGGAGAAATACACACCCTCTCTTCTTGCCATTGAAGTCAGTGGTGTGAACTGCAGGGTTAGGCTAATAGAAGTCTACGGCTAGAGGATTTTGTAAGTTTGGTACCACACGTCTTACCTTGAGTCCAGTCTTTGTAACAGTTTTTACATCCTCATCAGTTTCTCTTCTGGTGTCTGGCCAACTCTGTGTGAGTGTCAGTTATACAGCATTCTTACCACCTAGCTCCCTAGCTATTTCTGTGTGCTGACAGGGTTTCATACAGAGGTAGGGGCGCCCTGGGATTCCCCCCCCCCCCCAGAATTTCATGAAATAAATTAATAATACTTAATGGTATTCTGTAGTTATGATTTATAATGATATTTCTGGATTTTGTTGTTTGTATATATCTAATATTTGGTGAAAGTTCACTTCAGTTAATTGAGGTTCTTCAATTGCAATATGCATTAGTCTTCCAAGATTGATGTCACTAATTCTAGACCCGAGACAATTTTTAATCAAATGGGTGTGGTTTCAGCAAAGTGGGTGTGGTCAAACAAGTGTGGCCCCCCGCCAGAAAAAAATCCTGTATGAAACCCTGGCTGATCATAGTAAACTGTAGCTAGATATTGCCACGGAGATTCATAGCACGCCCGACACATTAGTAGAAAGTGCACTCACTCATTATTTACAGCAAGAAGGGAACACGTACGCCCGCACAAATTGAATTAGTGACATATATTTGCTGGTACTGGCATGGCACACAGTTGCTATGACAACTGACTGTTTTCTTTGCGAAGACCACGCCCACCCATACTCTCTCACCTCTACACTGGACTCCGTGACCTTCCACAAACACAACTCCGCCTCATCCACTGTCGCCAGCTGGGGAAGAGAGGCCGGGTGCCAGGACGAACTAACACACACACATACATGTGTACACTGCAGTATAATAGGAGAGTCTAATTAAGCTTTTTACACATGACGATCCTTTCCAAGACTCACATTTATAAGTGAATAAAAAAATTGATGAAATAATTCAGGAAACATTCACTAGTGCAGCGTGTCTAGATCAGCTCCTCTAGTGCAGCGTGTCTAGATCAGCTCTTCTAGTGCAGCGTGTCTAGATCAGCTCTTCTAGTGCAGCGTGTCTAGACCAGCTCCTCTAGTGCAGCGTGTCTAGATCAGCTCTTCTAGTGCAGCATGTCTAGATAAGCTCTTCTAGTGCAGCGTGTGTCTAGATAAGCTCCTCTAGTGCAGCGTGTCTAGATAAGCTCCTCTAGTGCAGCGTGTCTAGATCAGCTCTTCTAGTGCAGCATGTCTAGATAAGCTCTTCTAGTGCAGCGTGTGTCTAGATAAGCTCCTCTAGTGCAGCATGTCTAGATAAGCTCCTCTAGTGCAGCGTGTCTAGATAAGCTCTTCTAGTGCAGCGTGTGTCTAGATAAGCTCCTCTAGTGCAGCGTGTCTAGATAAGCTCCTCTAGTGCAGCGAGTCTAGATAAGCTCTTCTAGTGCAGCGTGTGTCTAGACCAGCTCCTCTAGTGCAGCGTGTCTAGATAAGCTCCTCTAGTGCAGCGTGTCTAGACCCACTCCTCTAGTGCAGCGTGTGTCTAGACCCACTCCTCTAGTGCAGCGTGTCTAGACCCACTCCTCTAGTGCAGCGTGAGTCTAGACCCACTCCTCTAGTGCAGCGTGTCTAGACCCACTCCTCTAGTGCAGCGTGTCTAGACCCACTCCTCTAGTGCAGTGTGTCTAGACCCACTCCTCTAGTGCAGTGTGTCTAGACCCACTCCTCTAGTGCAGCGTGTGTCTAGACCAGCTCCTCTAGTGCAGCGTGTGTCTAGATCAGCTCCTCTAGTGCAGCGTGTCTAGACCCACTCCTCTAGTGCAGTGTGTCTAGACCCACTCCTCTAGTGCAGCGTGTCTAGACCCACTCCTCTAGTGCAGCGTGTGTCTAGATCAGCTCCTCTAGTGCAGCGTGTGTCTAGACCCACTCCTCTAGTGCAGCGTGTGTCTAGACCAGCTCCTCTAGTGCAGTGTGTCTAGACCCACTCCTCTAGTGCAGCGTGTCTAGACCCACTCCTCTAGTGCAGCGTGTGTCTAAACCAGCTCCTCTAGTGCAGCGTGTGTCTAGATCAGCTCCTCTAGTGCAGCGTGTCTAGACCCACTCCTCTAGTGCAGCGTGTGTCTAGATCAGCTCCTCTAGTGCAGCGTGTGTCTAGACCCACTCCTCTAGTGCAGCGTGTCTCTAGACCCACTCCTCTAGTGCAGCGTGTCTAGACCCACTCCTCTAGTGCAGTGTGTCTAGACCCACTCCTCTAGTGCAGCGTGTCTAGACTAGCTCCTCTAGTGCAGCGTGTCTAGACTAGCTCCTCTAGTGCAGCGTGTCTAGACTAGCTCCTCTAGTGCAGCGTGTCTAGACCCACTCCTCTAGTGCAGCGTGTCTAGACCCACTCCTCTAGTGCAGCGTGTCTAGACCCACTCCTCTAGTGCAGCGTGTCTAGACCCACTCCTCTAGTGCAGCGTGTCTAGACCCACTCCTCTAGTGCAGCGTGTCTAGACCCACTCCTCTAGTGCAGCGTGTGTCTAGACCCACTCCTCTAGTTCAGCGTGTGTCTAGACCAGCTCCTCTAGTGCAGCGTGTCTAGACCCACTCCTCTAGTGCAGCGTGTCTAGACCCACTCCTCTAGTGCAGCGTGTCTAGACCCACTCCTCTAGTGCAGCGTGTCTAGACCCACTCCTCTAGTGCAGCGTGTCTAGACCCACTCCTCTAGTGCAGCGTGTCTAGACCCACTCCTCTAGTGCAGCGTGTCTAGACCCACTCCTCTAGTGCAGCATGTGTCTAGACCCACTCCTCTAGTGCAGCGTGTCTAGACCCACTCCTCTAGTGCAGCATGTGTCTAGACCCACTCCTCTAGTGCAGCGTG
>WLWD01004609.1_pt1 | contig 19705 bp, 13 predicted proteins | sample 6712731 | NCBI WGS metagenome assembly WLWD01 (sample SAMN12718690, study PRJNA576275) | sponge metagenome | isolation source: marine sponge | host: Mycale hentscheli | place: New Zealand: South Island, Marlborough, Capsize Point | collected 2014-11-01
TTATTGGGTGGGTTGTTTTGTCCTTCTATGTATGTATGTAGGTTGTAGAATTTCTTATTGTGTTTTTAGTATAGTATACAATAAACTTATTATTAACCCTTAGCGCGCATGCATTAGAGGGTTATAGTAGTGTGTCTGTCTGTCTGTCTGTCAGCATTCGATTTCATGAATGGCTGAGAACTAACCTTTAAAACAAGTATGAGCTGACGCAGTAGGATAATTTAAGTCCCTTAAATTGACCACTTCTTCCAATTTCGAGCTAGTTTCTGAGTAAACGTGGAGAAACTTCAGCTCCAAACAAACGCAAGCTAGATGCAATGACCCTTACCATTCAGTACATTGGTTTACGTCACACAGCAGTCATGTGATCACTTATAGTTTATGAATTTTCTCTTAACTGCGTGTGTCCTCGATAGTTAGAAGTTGAAGTAATCTGAAGAAATCTTAGTTGTGTAACAATGTGCTGAGGGTTCGCACCCTGAGTGGTTATTTTTGTATCAGATAATACCGCTCTTCTGATTTGCCATACTTATATTTGTAAATACTGGGCCAACAGATTCGTGACATTATCCAGTGTTGTATAGAATGAAAGTAAAGTAGACTGAGCATAAACAGTTTGGTAAAGCATCGTCATGAGCTGACTTGGTAAAGTGTCATCAGATTCAATAGAAGGCGATTAATTGTGGCTAGAAAGCGGGTGGAATAGGTGAGAAAAGGCAGTGTAAGTTTCATAAAGGAAGGCAAAAGTTTCGAAAGGTAAGGCAAACGTTTTGCAAAGCCTATGTAAGTCCACAATTATGGATAGAAGGACAGAGAGACTCAGAAGCAGGAGCGAGATAGACAAAGGAGGAGAAGGGACTCCAGACTCAAGGAGAAAGAGCTGCAGAAAGATGGATAAGAAAAGCTGAGATAGTTCAGGAAAAAAGAGAGCAGGAGAGGGAAACTGATGTAGCCTTATCAATGGTAGAGAATGATCACAAGTGATAAAACAATTATTCTATTCCATTTTTTATTTGTAAAAGTTAGTGCATCAAGTGCCACTGTGTGGTGGGGTACTTGCTAGTATTTTATAATATGTGACCGTCTACAGGAAAACCGGGCACAACGCGGCGTGCGTAAATATCGAGAAAAGATCGATCAATGTATTGTTTCAAGCCGACGGAATGGAACGGTTAGGTCTATTATAGCGGGAACGACTTAAGCTACGACGATAAAACTTGGAGAGCTCAATATCTGGACGCCGACAACTCTGTAAGTGCAAAAAAAAAATTTTTCAAAGGGTGCCGCGTTGTGCCCGGTTTTCCTATAGACGGTCACATATATAAACCACAGCAGTAACTGTACTATTAACTATCACTCCAATTATTAGCCTTGAGATCACTTAAACGCTCTATAGTGTGTTCACATTGCTTTAAATAAATAGGTATATAAAATATGTTAATGTAACCTTACCAAATTACACTCAATTAAATCTTAAATCTGTCCCCTTGCTAAGATTTTGAATAATGTGTACCCTTATAGTGAATTAAATCTGTCTAAAGTTTACATGTACTCTGTCCCCTTACCAAATTAATGAGTCCCCTTACCAAAGTGTACTCTGAATTAAGTCTGTCCCCTTACCAATTACATTGAATTAGATCTTTACCAAAGGGTACACTGAATTAAATTGTCCTCACTACCAAATTAACTGCATCAAATCCTCTTACCAATGTATACGGCATGTACATGTTACCAATAACCTTACCTGTACATTTATGGTTTATAAAACCACATGACACTTTTTTTTGTGAATCAGGTGACCAATTTTGTGTTAGTGTACATGGTGCTAATGACTCTCTCTCTTCATTTGTGTAGCCAACCCAGAGGCACTGTCCGGGGCTCTACTGTATCTGAAGAATGAATCGTAAGATCAACTTTGTACTGTGGACTTTCATTCACAGTGTTGGGTGTTGAATTCTAATCACTAGCTCTATTCTAATATATTATAATAAATATACACACGACTCAATACTTGCTCCGTTAAGACAAAAACCTTCGTACTCTAACCATTCTTAATCTGTCACTCTTGAACTTATCTGCATACTAATTTCACGTGTGTTTGCGTGTGTGTGTGCTCATCATGTGTTAGCTCGGGCTATTCCTCCATCGGTCCTCTGTTCTCGTTACCACTGAGCCACACCCCCTTGGTGGAGGTCATCGGAGGTCGATGGGTGGGGGGAAGACCCACCAAGTGCTCCAAGTTCCTGTCCCAGTTTCTAGAAGGGCTGGAAAAGAAGTCTCCAGAAGAGTAAGGGAAGGGAATGTGGTGGAGATGAGAAAGCACTGCAGCATGGTGCTGTATAGAGGGAGTAGCAGAGAGAAGAGATGCCCTCACCTTTCTTTCTTTCTTTTTTTTTTTTTTTTTTTTTTTAACTTTTTTTTCTTCCTTGTCTCAAATGAGGTACATACATGTATATGTATAACTACATAGAAGGAAAATAATTGCATTCAAGTAATTCAGTGAAGCAGACTCACTCACGACTTGGCAAGGTAGTCTTCAATTAAATTTGCCTTAGATGAATGCTTACCCTATTTGCCGTGGGCACACGGCCCCTTTGCTGTGAATGCACCTGTGTCACTGCACCTGTGTGTTCCGTGGCATCTGTAGAAGCTCACTTCACTCTGGGAACCTTTTTTTTTTTTGTATTTGTGTCGTTGAGTAGAGCAACGGTTACAGTGGAACTTCTGATAGTGAACTCTCTAATGAGAAACTCACCTCGTTATTAGTATTGCCCCCTCCAATAGAAAATGCATTACTGAACACGTCTTAAAGCAAACGATCCTTGGAAGCCCTGGCTTCAAATAGTTTTCACTTACTGTGTGCTGTATGTGTGTGCCTTCCATGTGTTGCTGATCAGTTTTCCAGTGGCTGAAGTTCACCACATCTACCAGCATCTCTACAAGGTCATTCAACTACTCAGTTCTAGGATTATACTTGACGGTATGTAGTACTGACTAATGTGGCAGTACAGGGTTGGTTGACAGAATGGTAAAGGGTTGTGGGCATAGTTAGATAATAAGGTTGAGGGAATGGTAAAGGGTTGTGGGCATAGTTTGATGCGCTCTAATAGCACGAAATAGCAAAGCGAGCGATGCATGTTCCCTGTAATAGGGGATTTGCATGATGACATCACGTAACATCCTGCCACGCCCACCGATGGTATCACTGCACACCGTGTCCCATAGAAAATGTATTAGTTTTGCTGTGGTCTATTTTTTGCTGTAGCACCAGCGCCAGGCTGCACAGAGCTTCCAAATTACAGGAATAGCTTTATTATGAAATTTACTAACTGCTGATAGCAAAAGTTTAACATTTAATGGCTTTTCAAAAAGAAAGATTCTTTACTTTGCTACCTGTTTCTGTTTCGTTTTAGCTCTCCTCCTCCTTGCCCTGTCTTTTTCATTTCTTTTCTCTCTCCTTCCTAATTTTTCTTCTGGAGTTTCTAACGTCCTCAAAGCTCTTGACCGAGCATTTCTAACGTTTTGTCTCTCTTTCGCAGAATTTGTTTCACTGGGCATTGCTACTTCGTACGGCGGGTAAACAAAACAAAATGTTGCTAAGAAGGTTACCCGGCCCGCGCAAGCGCGTAGGAGAAAAGGTGCACACGTACACCCACGCAAGAACAAAAACAATTTCTAGACCTAAATATATATATATATCGCGAACTCATTAGAGAGTCAGCTCCGCTCGCTTCACTGAATAAGGTTGAGGGAATGGTAAAGGGTTGTGGGCATAGTTAGATAGTCATGGTGTGGTAAAGGGTTCAAAGGATGTGAGGTTTGGCTCAGGAAGGAGTAAGAGTGAGTAGCTGATGGGGTTGTCAGAAATATGTTGAAATAGTTAATGGGGAATGGGGCGTGGCTAAGTCTAGTGATTTTTTAATGTTGTTTATTTTGTTGGTTTGTTTGTCGTTGCAGCTTCAGAATCAGCACTGTCTAAAACTCTTGTGAAGCAATTCAAAGCCTACCCAGACTTGGCTACCAAGTGAGTCTCTCCATTATATTTATAGTGGTCATCTTCTGGTATAATCTAGAATTAGTCATTTCTTTTTTTACTATTGCAAAAATTGTATGTGTGGTGAAAGCTTAGTATGTTGTCAGTCAAGAGCTTGACAGTACACACACATTCGTTAGGTTGTGTTGATGAAGACCACTTACCATGTGTGATTTAGTAATGTGATGACCCTTACCAGTTTGAACACCTACTCATTCCCGTCATGTAGCATGCTATTGTAGTCATCCTGTCTGTCTGTCTGTCTGTGATACTCTGATTTTGGAATGAAGTAGGTGTGAAGTTACTCAGAACAGAATTTACATAAGTTTGTGCTACTTTTTAAAATTTTGGGGCCGACTTTCAAAACTCACAGCAGTCAACTCTGTGAAGGTCTCAGGTTCTGTGGATGACCCCTCATCTATCACCATGTTGTAATCATTTCCACCACTTGGTAACTAGCTACTCTGAAAGGGGCATTAATAACTTATTAGCCCAAATTTTGAGCTAATTAGTTCTTAATGCCCCTTTCAGAGTAGCTAGTTACCAAGTGGTGGAATTTAGTTTTGCTGTGTAACTATGTACCAATGAGTGTTCCCTGCATTAAAAAAAATAAATGAAAACTACATTTACATCCACCATTTTTATTCCACGAGCTGTAATAATGCCTGCTTAAATACCGTTGCTATATTGTTGTCAGGTGTAATAACTTGGCAAGTGTGCAATAACACTTGCCCGGTATTTAAACTAGTTAAAGCATGAGCGCTTAGTGCCTAGTACATTTATCGCACTCAGTCCTCGGGCCTACGGCCCTCGGGCTGTCGTGCAATAAATCGACTAGAAACTAAGCGCTCATGCTTTAACTATAACTTATGTGTGAGCCAATAAACTACTCTCTTGACGTGAGAAATGACTAGTCTATGGTAGGCTAAGGGTCCACACCTTTAGTGCTTCATTTGTGTGTGCACGACATGTCAGTGTTTCCTATCACAGACATGCATACGTAATGCTGAACTCAGCAAATGGCAGTAACTAGGATTATTGCGTAACTTGAAGCCAGTGTGATTAGTTTACAAACACATGCAACAGTTATGTCATAGTACAGTACGCAGCATCCTGAAGCAAGCCCAGTATCAGAGGCTTTATTACTATTGTACATGTACAACACACATAGCTTGAGGCCACTTTCTAAGCTGTGGTACCACCTTCATGTGCCCTTCAGTAGCTCATAGGAGGCCCTTGGATTAGTCAGGAGGACTATAGGCAACATTTTAAATTATATTATATGTATGTGTATAATGGGACCGAACTGTATGTATTATCAGTTTAGTAAGATATCCATTTATGTAGTCTGCTCAACTGTAAGTTAGTCCCACTCTTCTGGACTTCTCTTCTTTGTGAACAGGTCAGTAAGTTAATGGAGAACAGAACCATTAGCTTTACCCACCATTAGTGTATAAAGCACGCACTGTATGCAGTCTTCTGCAAGGCTTCCTTGTGTGTGCTTTCCAAATAAAGATTGGTAAATCCTCAACAGAATATTTTGTGTTCACTGCAAGTGAGGCCCACAAACTATAAAATGTGTTTTTCAATGATTTGGTCATTCTCAACAACAACAACAACAACAACAACAACAAGAAGTCTATGTAATGATACACTTGTCAGTCAGACCGACCACAGTGGTGAGTGTACTTATGGATAAAGCTGAGACGAGTTATTAAAGTGTGGTCAGGATGACAATGGTGTGTGTATTAATTATGAATACATATAGTAGGTCATGAACCGAAAGTAAGAAAAAGGAAGACTGGTGTAACTATACCAAGTGGTAGAAGGATAATAGCAATGGAAGCAATACCTTAGTTTGCAAAACTTAGTCAAGTGCCTCTGTATGGCGGGGTCCTTGTTAATAATAACAATAATAATAATAATAATAACTAGCAAGTACCCCGCCACACAGTGGTGCTTGACGTATTGCACAGTAAGAATGCAGTAGCATAAGTGACTTTTATCCATGGCTATCATTCTCTACAGTTGGTTAAGGTTACAATCAGTTTCACTCTCCTGCTCTATTTATTCCTGAACTATCTCATTTTTAGTAGCTCCCACCTTTCTTTTTTTTTCAGTTCTTCCTTCTTGAGTCAAGGAGTCCTTTCTCCTCCTTTATCTACCTCTCCTGCTTGTGAATCTTTCTGTCCTTCTATCATGATTGCGGACTTAGGCTAAGTGAAACTTCCGTGACAACACTTTACCCACTCTTCGGTTTGTCAGCCACTCTCGTCTTTTTCCATTTATCGTTGTACCCAGTTAGGTAGCAAAAGAATTCGCCTACTGGGCAGTCTAGCGTAGCCAACCCCTTCACTCCTTTATAACTGCAGTCTTGGTATACTCGGTAATTCAGCGCTAGTTCATGAAACCGCGCTCCTGTTTTTTGCAACTCCTGCCTAGTGTCCATTTTTTTGTGTTGGGTTTGGTTGCTAACCATTTCTGCGTTGCACTCTAGGTTTACCCGGCAATTCAGCGCGAGTTCACGAATATTGTGCATTTGCGTATTCTAGCTCATTAGCTCATGAATTATTCATGAATACGTACGTCGTCGTCAGTCACGGGTATTATTATATAGATAATAATAATAATAGTAATAATCCTTGTTAATAATAATAATAACAACAATAATAATAATTATAATAACAATAACAATAATAACAGTAATAATCCTTGCTAATAATAATAATAATAATAATAATAATAATAATAATAATAATAATAATAATAATAGCAGACTGGATGATAAGGCTGATTAAAACTGGCAGGGATTGTTCCATACCTGTGACCTGTCAGGCATTGAGACTGCAATCTGGAAATACAGCTCCTCTTAGAGTGCGTGAATAAATACACGAGTCAGTCACATGACAGACACAATGCCAGTCATCCAATGCCATAACAACCAATTTGTTAGCCCTCTGCTAAACCCTATTCCATAGTGTAGAGACAACATGAACCTGGATACTGTCTAATTAACCCAAAATAGCTTAAAATATGCTTATGTGACTCCAACTTGGAGCAAAATTAAGGAGTAGTTGTTGTTGTTGTTGTTGTTTTTATTGTTTGTTGGTAGTTGTTTTTTCTTTGTGAAGAGCAGAGTCATAATTACTTTAAGTGGATGGTGCTGTATAGTTTCTGAGTGAGCTCTCCTCTCGATCAAATGGGGTGTGTCTGTGTCAGTTAGACACGTTGAGGAAGCCTGACTGTGTACCCCTTCACAAAGACACACCTAAAGGTCACAAGTGATGTAGGATTCCCTCCCTGGCTGATGTAAAGCTTCCATACCCTCTGTCAGCGTAATTCATCAAACTAGAATTACGCTGACCAGTAATGCATTATTGTGTGCAGCATCTGACTGTGGTCAATACCAGAAGCCTGTCAGTTAATTTTTTCCCTATGTTGCTGGAGTACAACTGATGTTTGATGTGTACAGTTAAGAATTAATTATCGAATTTATTTTCTTAAAGTTAATATTTACAGTCAAACATACGATCTCACACCTCTGGTTTTGAATCCCTTGCACGAACACTCTGTGTTTTATATTTGCCTCCCCCCCTCTATTTATGGTCCTTTTACTTCTGTTTTATTGTTTCTTGATTTTTATTGTATGTTGTATATGCTGCAAGGAGAGGGCTCGCCTGCAGCTCCTAATTGTATTAATTTATCGATTATTCATCCTATTTCCATGTGTTGTGTCACCATTTAATTTAATTTAGTTGTACCTAGACATTGGCTCTTCAGATAGTGCTAATTAATAACTATAATGGCTCTTCAGATAGTGCTAATTAATAACTATAATAATATTATAATAAATAATAATGATAGTAGTAAGAGTGTTTGTGCGTAGCAAGCGGTCCTGGGTTCGATTCCCGATGACAGCAAAACAGTTTTTAATTGTGTTTAAAAACAGCTTGTGAAAGAGGGGAAATATACATATAAAGAGTGAAAGAAGTTTGAGAAAGAAATTGTAAAATAATAATAATAATAATAATAATAGCAAATTTTTTCTCATTCTAAGAGCCAATATTGTTAATTAAAACTTAACCCGATGTTTTGACTTCTTGCCGAAGTCCTCTTTAAGGGTCAACTGAGGTCGAACTCTCTGTGGTGATATATTAGAAAAAATTTGCTATTATTATTATTATTTCACCCGAGAGTGACTGAATCAGAATAATCATAATCACAATCATAATCATAATAGTAAATAAATATTGAAATCTGATTTTGGAGAACACGTATGACCTTACATGTATTCTCTAGCACGTGTACTAAAACTAATCCAGGAATAATAACAATTAGTTTCATTGATGTGGGAATGGATTTCTTAATTTGTACTACTTGAAAGCACAGACTTTTCCCACTTCACTTGAGCATTAAGTGAATGATCTAAGTGAGAGAACTTTCAGTTTTATAAAGCCTAAATTCAGATTACGGGATGGTCAACAATCTCCAGTGATCGTGGATACGGAATGGTCAATGATCTCCGGTGATCGTGGATACGGAATGGTCAATGATCTCCGGTGATCGTGGATACGGAATGGTCAATGATCTCCGGTGATCGTGGATACGGAATGGTCAATGATCTCCGGTGATCGTGGATACGGAATGGTCAATGATCTCCGGTGATAATGGAGTGTCAGCTTCTGTTGACATTCCTTGAGTTAATAGTGTAGTACAGTAGAATTTCAATTATCCCAGAGGATCAGAGGATCAGAGGATCAGAGGATCAGCGTGTTTGTAAAGTCAAGTTGTTCCTATAATCAAACCAGAGACACTAAGCCATTATTCAGTTCATTATCTTTCTTTTCTCTTTCTTTTTGCAATCCTTTGAACATTTTCAGTTGTAGCCCTGCTCGAAATCTAAAGGTTGCTACATATGTTTGGCAAAACAACAACAACAACAAACAGCAACCTAAATAAGCATCAGTAATGCACATACAGTCTTTTATTCTCATTGGGTTAGTTGACATTTAAAGTGATTATCATTCAGATAATCAATGTTGACTGTATGTATGTATAGCTAGCTGTTTCCCTATGCCTGTATCTATTCCACTCCAACACTCCAAGGTAGCACACATACATACATGCCACACTCTGCAGTACAGCAAGACTTGTGTCTTCACTGCATGTGTATTGGATGCTCTTCTATTGGTGTCTTTTCAACAGCACATGTGAAGTGTTTTTGCTTGTATTTCGTGTTTGTGTTCCCATAGATACGGAGAGTTGTATAAACATTGCCAGCAGCATCCGCAGTCTGCCTCAGAAGCAACTTCAGCTCCAGCCAAGAAGGTGAGACAGATAGAATAAGTGTGGTTAACTACACACAGTCCTTCAGCAAAAAAAAAAAATCCATCCTGTATGAATTCTGTGATGCCACCAGTCTGTGTGTGTTGGTAGACTGGTAGCTGGACAGCTCCTACACATCTCCCTTTGATTTAGAGCAGGGCTTATTGAGCCCCTTATCAGTGTATATACAATTTTAAAATACAATTTATTCTATTTTTTTTTGTTAGCAGCATAAGCATTGGGTACTTGAAGCCTCTAATTTATGACCATACACATACACACACTACAAATTCCAAGTATTTTGTCATAATTTAGGGGCCTCGAGTTGTTGCACACAGCTTAGCAGTCATCCCAGTAATAGCTGAGAATTGAAACTTTTTTTTTTTTTAAGTGAAAATAAAAGTACCAGGTCAGGAAATCGTAATTCTGTTTCGTAATTAGAACCTACAATGTTCCTACCCATGCCACGAAGAGGAAGGTACTTTATCATTTATATTTCCGCAATTAGGAGACGAAACTGATTATATTCATAGCAAGGGGTGGGGCTACAATCATATACAAACATTAGTACATAATACCATCCTATTAATCATCCTACATAACCACTCCCACCTCCCCACCCACAGTGGGCATGGTACGGACGAAATGAGTGTTGGTCTACGTAGATGACTGCATGTAAAGGCACCGTCCGTACCATGTCACTCTACACCAGCAGAGAGTGTTAATCATACCTTGCAAGGTCCAGTGGCCCTGGAATTGTGCTTGTGCAGTCAGGGTTGTTCACCTGCCCCGGCCACAGCCTATGAAGAGTAGCTGATGTGTGGCTGGCACAGCTGAAGGCACTTGTCTGGCTTATGGCTAATTTGTATAACTCCATTAAGTTGGTGTAAGCCCTACAGTCCTCTGCATGCCGTGAAGCCAAGCATGCAACAGGTCAGCTGAGATGTAGAGAGGATGACAATGTGGTGCCTTGCTTGGGATCTGTATATTAGACAGCCTTTGTGTTACGTCTGCTCTGAGCATAATATGTTATATGTATGGGCAAGTATTACACGGTATGATGCAAGTTTCATTTTCAGAGATGCATACATACACTGACATTTTTAACATTTGAATTTATTATTATTATTATTATTATTATTATTATTATTATTGTTGTTGTTGTTGTTGTTGAGCGAGCAAACACTCTCAGGTTTAAATGTATGGAATACAGTATACATGTTTATATATACAATAAAATTAATGTATGGGTTTGTATGTACATATGTGAGTTTGGTATGTTGCCTCTTGAAGTAACTAGGTGAAGCCGTAATAGGATTCACTTAATTGTTCCATAATTCTAATTTTCTGCAGCAGAAATTTTCATCATACTCACTGTGCATGTGGTTGAAAATTTAGATCCCAGGTAAATTGTATGTGACTGTCTGACTGGGGAACTAACTGCTTACATCTATCTCAGGGTTGTTACAGAATATATCCAGACAACTCGTACCTTATTATATCTAATTAAGACCCGGACGTTGGACTAGCTTGCCATTGTGTGCTATCAAGTGCACTGCTAGTTGTGTGTGTGCAAATTCATGTGGGAGGTTTTGATGTAGCTCTGGGGATGATTGGCATTGTTTCCATAGGAATCCAGACGGGCAGCCTTGTAACTAGGATTTCAGGTGTGTTTTGTGTGTATGTGTGTGCGTGTGTGTGTGTTTGTTTTTACAGTGTGGATGGAAAGATGGAAGTATTTTAAGAGTTCTCCGTCTGCTAATTGTATCAAGTCAATACTGTAGCCCGGGAGGGAGGGGGGGGAGGGCTTCAAGGGCATGTTTTTTTGTTGTTTTTTTAATTTTTTGGTACAAAAGTGTTCATGTGAAAATTCACCTCGTTAGATTGTGCCCCAATATTATGAGAGGGGGTGCCCTCCTTCCTACGCCACTGTATGTGGTATTGTTAATCAACAAATCAATCTGTTCACCTTACCAGCTTTTCTTTGCACCATTACTCCTGATCTCGCATTAGCAAACAAAGTAATCAATGTTATTGTGGGCTTGGTTGGGCGCTTGGAAGACGCTTGGGCTCACAGGTGGGCTGGTATCAGGATGAGGTTGCTGCCACCAGAGTCAGTGGGCTTGGTTGGGCGCTTGGAAGACGCTTGGGCTCACAGGTGGGCTGGTATCAGGATGAGGTTGCTGCCACCAGAGTCAAACAGTAGTGTGGCTTGGCTGTCCTAACTCCTCAAGCTACGTATAACCAAAGGTAAGTTGGATTAAGCTTTAATGCAGGGCGTACCCTGACACACAATGAAGCACACAAGTACAGGATAGAATGTTGACTGACTTTGACATATGACAATTACAACTTAAATACAGAACACAAACCACTCCTACACATGGTGCATAGTTCCTGCTTTGCAGCTGGACATTCACAGCTATAGCACTCACAAGCTAGCACGAAACTCGATACCATGAGAAACTACAACCTGCACAAGGTTACATGATACACAAATAACAAAGACTAATTATGCTAATAGTACAAGTTATATGAATGACAGAGAGTTTATGTGGGCTGGCCCACAGTTATGTGTTGAGTCCTAGCTTTGGAGATTAATGGTAGAGGTCTCGATTTAACCAGGCACACACTTGCTTTTCTCACTGTAAAACTTGAGCTTGATTCACATGGAAATATCATGTTATCATGAATACGCTCATGAGAGCACATACACATAGGAGCTACGTTATTGCCATGGGAACCCATATTACTGGCATGTTGTGGCAGTAGCAGCAGGTCCCAAGTGGGTGGTAATGAGATTATTGGCACTAGCTAATGGTCTGGCAGCATGCCCCCCTGCCACCGTGTCTGTCTCAGGCTTGCTGACTCATCTGTTGATGGAGTGCTAAATGGATGTGATGAGCCTTGTCATGTAATGTGTCTGTGTGCACAGTATGTCACAAGTACAGAATGGGGACTTGTACAAACATGTTGATACAGTCAATACATTCTTAAATCTAACAGCTGGGGACCTATTAAGATTTGCTTTATTTATTTGTTTATTTATCTTTACTTTTTGACAAGGGTACAGTTTAATTGATACTTGCTTTAATTATTTATGCTATATTTATTTATTTATTTATTTATGCTAATATTTGCTATATTTATTTAGTTATGGTTTATTTTTTGACAAGGGTACAGTTGAGTTTGTTTTATTTGTTTATTTATTTTTGACACCTCTGCATAGCGTACAGTTGAATCCTGCTTGTCTGGTCACAAGTTACGGGTCGTTAATCTCTCAGACAAGCTTTTCCAATCGAAGCCTCCATACGTATGCCAAGGCATAAATTACCTTGAAAATGCAGTTTTAATTGAATGGGTATGTTTTTCAGAAGAGTTTTAAACAGTGCTGATTCTGAAACTGCAATGACAAACAAAAAACATGACAACTAGAAATTGAAAAATGACTAACTAGTCAATAGCGAAATATAGAAATTACCGTCACTCCTTACGCTTAGAAAATACAACTCCTGATATTGAATTCTTGATGTTGTGGTTGTATTTGGACTAGCAAAGAGTAGCATATAATTGTAGAATCTACTCTGTAAGGGTCAGATGTGTGATGTTAACTTGATTACTCCTTCAGAATGTTTGGCATGGACTGCATACAGCTATACATTTATAACAACAAACAGCTATTTATATTGAATTAACAAATTAGGTCCTTCAAAACTCAATAATACAGTTAGTGATGATTTTAATGTGTCCTTTAAATCAATGGTATTTTAATATTTTACTTAGTGCAGTTTTTGTTTGCTTGTTTGTTCGTATTTACGTACAGTGCAGCTAATCCAACCTGGTCAATATTTCTCTTCTTTTAGATCAATGCACATGTTGTTGTGGTCATTAGTACTACATGTCTGTCCTTGTTCTGGTACAGACATAGCACTATAATGTAGGGTTAAACATTGCTAAGCACATTTGTGGCTGCTACTGCCTTTTTATCAGCCATTCTCCAAATCACGTCTGCTTAGACTTAGACATCCGCACACACAAACTTAATCTTCTGTTGACTAAAGTCAGCGTTGTGAATTCAATGGTAAATGAAATTGTAACAAAATAAAGTTTGGTAGGGGCATAGACTTTGTGTTGACAATGTAAATGAAAATTGAAAGTTATGATGTGATTTGTAAACACTGGCGTGCTTTTGTAGAGTCACGTGTGTGTGTGTAGGTCTGTTGTCATGATGATTCAGCAATCTGATAAAAATATTTTCGCATTATTATTTGGTTTAAAATTTTTGATTATAACAGTGATTCTGTCAGTAACGGTCTTTCTTTTGAGTTTGTTATGGCTTACCAATAGAACTTCCTGTATGTGGCAATACTTCCTTTATTGAATGAATAAGGCAAATGAGGAAGTTATACTTACTTTAAATGACACCAGCTGTGGTTGTTGTTGTGGTTTGTTGTTGTCGTCTTGTTTCAAGTTTGCCTGTAAAGGTGTTGACATTGTGGTGTGTAGTCTTAGTCTTTTCTTAAGTATTATTAGCTCATTAGTCCATCTGGTTACTTTAAACACACACACACACACACACACACACACACACGTACAGTACTTTATAGAGGCTAGGTGGGTAATAATTGAAATACTGGCATAAGCCTTGTGGCATTCATACACATGAAATTGTTGAATACAGTTAGTTTGGTGGTTCTTCTGTTGCTATAAACTCATGCTATCACCTGACTGGCACTTTCTAATTTAATGGGTTTTTTTTTGTTTGTTGTTGTTTATTTTTGTGGTACAGGACAGTGGTAGCAGTGGTCACAAGAGGCAAGCCCTGCCTTCAAGCTCAGTCCCGGGTGGTGAGAAGTCTGCTTCAAAACACGAACCTAAGACAAAGAAAAGACGAGTGACTAACAAGGATGACGTCATTGTACTTCCCTGACATTACTACAGCTCATTGAGAAGTATTAAATTTTATATTCTCAGCTTTAGGCTCAGCCAATGCAAATACATTACTTTATGTAGAATGGAAGTTTGTCTTTTTATTGGAGTCTACGACAATTTAATTTGATTAAACTATCAGTAAGTAGCTGGGTTTTTTGTTTGTTTGTTTTTATCATTAAATATACTTCAGTAGCAATTTTAGTTAGACACGCTCGTGTTGATTATTTGCTGTTCATTTTGTGTCCATGGAATAATAAGGACTTGCAACTTTTTTAATTGTGTACAAGATCAGTACATGTGCTGGAAGTGCCACAAAACAAAAACAACATAAATGTGCCAGAATTGAATGAATGAAAGACTTGGAGTTCGGTCCATTAACCATAAAAATAAATTTGGCATATTCAAAAAAATTCAAATGTTCATGAAAATAATTGTGCACCTCATTGAAGCAGGCAGTCATGTCACTCATCAAGAACAAGTAGGTATGTCTGAATCCATTTATACTGCTAAGGTGCCTCTTTCATTGCATATGGTTACAGTAAAGGTACACTGGATGGGCAACAGGGTCACAGTGCTGTTGGACATCTGGTAGCAACGACAAGCGTAAACATTTTCTCTGCTGATATAATCCAAAGCACTCCCGACAGAAGGAATGGAGGTAAATTGCTCCAGAGTTTCCCTACCTCTCCCGAGGCTACATTCACGGTGTACCATCTTCCCAATTAAATATCCAGTCGCTGAGTTTCCTATGATTTCGCCATCTTGATTAGAAAGAGGGTTGCGAATTATACAGTCTGTGAAGGTGTAGTTGCCAAATGTTGGCCCTGGGGGAGTTGTGCTGCATGTAGAGTGCATTGTTTTGCAGCCATCTCTAATCAGGACTGTCTTGTTGGTATACTCTTCAGACTGTTCCCTGTCAGTTGCTTGAGTTATTCCATTGAGCACCGAGAGAATTTCTTCCAGATGTAAGGCTATTCCGGCAATTTCTTCTCCACTGCTAATATCTACCATTTCCATCTTCTGCCTAAGAACTTCGCTTTGTTCCAACAGAGCCTTGACGCTGACGGTGAGATTACTCAGGATGGCTTCATCCGACTCCGCCAAATTAGAGTCTCCCTCCGTTTGACGTGAGTACTCCGTCGCTCGCCGCCGGTTCTCTCGGTTTGTAAGAAAAGTGAACACTTCCAACCCGCCGCATAGCAGAGCCAACACTAATGGGACTAACAACAACAGAAAATATCCCGTCCTATCCATGCTCTTAAGGTCCAGTTCACTTCTCGCGGCACAAGGCGGCCAGATCAGAGGGGATGATGGTGTGGGGTAAGTGGAGGGTGTGCTAAGCGGAAGCAAATTATTAGAACTCAGCGCCTCGCGCGCTCGCAGTTAATTACATACTGTAATTGGGTGCAAAGGGTTCTGTACCCTTTACCAAGCTGGTGTGCTGGTACTGTGGTTGGACCAACTTCCTTGGTGGGAGAATTGAGCAAGTGTTGTTTTTTGTTTTTGTTAAATTATTCTTTACCTAGGAATATGGCCAAGAGATGTTGAGCATCATTATTTAGGGATGATGATACAGGTAGTTTCATATAAGTGGAGGGAAAGTGGTTAGGGGTTACCGCACGAAATGTACCTATCCTGCATTTATTCAATTGTAGGACTAGTAGTAAATTTCGATTTTGGCCAAATTTTTCTTCCTACAACTAACTACTCTAAAAATAGTTCTTTATTATAAGACAGGATGTAGAAGTTAGAAGAAGTTAGCTTAGTTTGCCAATATTCTAGCAAATTAAATTAGTTAAGGCTAATATCAACAGAGTGTATAGTATAGCATTACCCAGTGTACCTAGGAGGTGAAAGCCATAAAGCAGAGTTTGAAAACATGAAAATTATTTAAACAGGGGGCGCCAACAAGATTAGCCATAAAAAGTTTTGAGTAAAATATTAAATTTCTCACTTAAAGGGGTCGAGAGAGAAGCAAAGGCAAAATGTGAAAAAATCTTAGTTGATTCGAACCCAGGAACCCTGGCTTGCCAGAAGTGAGAAAGTTTCAATCTAGTTTGTATGAAGGGTCAGAACTTGATAATAATTAATAACTTTGTAATAAAAACTAAATAGCTATATCTCGATAGGTCATTAAGTGAATAGCTACAGCATACAATTTGAGCTCACCAAAATGTTTTTCTAACAAGCATGGAGTGTCACAAGTTAGATGAACATCATAGGTGGCGGAAGGTGGGGGAGGGATTCCAGCCCCCCAACTTCAATGGGTAAGGGGTAGAGCATATTAGTTGCTAGAATCATACTATCCAGCCACAGCAGTAATACTATCCACAGCAGCGACACCACCTTACCACAGCAACACTATCAACCACAGTGACACCATCTATAAAGTTTGTTTTTTACTGTCAAATCTACACAACTCATCTCAAAGAAGCAATTTCATAGTGAGTGACAGGATTGAAGTTGGAGTGTTTTGAATGAAATTTTTTTTAATAACCTGATGTTTTTGTAGTTGATTTTATAGTTGAGCCCCCCAACTTTAAATCACTTCTGCCACCTATGAACAGGAATTTAATTATCCTAATGTTGTTGAGCCACCCAACAGCAGCAGAGCTTTTAGATTACTGGAGATTCAAGACTGTAAATTAAACACCAGTTACACAAATCATACTATTGAGGAAAACTTGAGCGCAAAAAGTCAATCACTTAAACAATTAAAGAACAAAAATCATCAGCACACTAACCATAAATACTTCCGTTGTTACAGTGATATGTGTTTCCCAGTAGCCGTGTTCCCCCAAACACAAAACTCTAGGGATCCGTGTTTCCCGAACACATATATATCCCTGGTAGTGGGACGATTCAACATCATCAGTGATATTAGTTTCCCGGTGATAAGTGTTCCTACCTCTCGTAGGCTCTGCTAATTTCGTGCGACAATACTTCATCAAGTCAATTAAGTTCGCTAAGAAATCTATTCAGATTTAAATAAAAATGTTAACCAGCTTGTTCTGAATGATAGCTACCTACGTTATTACACAATATGTAACAAGCAAATTATTTTATGAGAGGACAAATATTGTGCAAATTATTTATATATTATGTATATAGCTTAAGAAATTGTTCTCTCTGAGTTGTTTAAAATTGACATTAAGTGAACTAAATTCCTAATTTAATTTTTTCAAATCCAGTTAATATTCCAGATTTATTCGATTATGCTGACAAATGTGTATTATATAAAAAAAAATGCTAGCATATTCTGACAGGCACCCTTAAAAGTGCAAGCTAGCTACTATGATTACACACGTCAGGTTTAATTTATTTGGGTAGGAAAGTGGGTATGCAAGCAAAACTAAGTAAAAAATCTTGGGCCTAATTGACACCCATTTTATTACCCTCAAATTAGAAGGTAATCTGACATATTCAAACAGATAGAAAAAATATAAAAAAACTATAATAAATTGTTATTTTTCTTGTGAGGTTATTAGAGTTAAGCTATAATGTTAGGGGGAAAAACTTCTTGAGCTAGCTACCCTGTCTACCCCACTTTAGCTAAAGACAAGCCCTGCATTTATTATAATGTAAGAGCATTTGGTCCATCACAACTACCTCAGTAGATATAGAACTCGTATAGCTAGCTTAAGCTGAAAGAATAAAATTGAAATAGTGGTATAATGTTATTATTGTATAAAAAGAATATTTTATGAATTAGTGGTGAATAATTCAATCAAAGTTTTAGTTGCTTCATTATTGTATATTTCCCTGGCAGTTTCAACACTGATGTGAAATCTCTTGCTGATAATAAGAACCATTGCCTGTATAATAAGTATAACATCATGATACAGGGCCGTAGGAAGCAAATTTGAACCTGTACGGCCAAATAAACCACACCCACCAGTATTAACCACACCCATTTAGGATACACCCTAATTATTTTTTTCGCAACTGCTCCTAAGTATTATTTAAAAAAAAAAACAACTAGACATCCCCCTGTGTTGTATGTCAGTTCTGTTTTCATGTATTTACTCTGTACTATCATCTATATTCTATAGAATTTATGATCCTGGAGGAGACAGAAATGAAGAATAGACATAATTAAAGTAGTTCAATGAAAAAATACTTAAAATTGTCCAAATATGCTATTTCTGTGTTCACTACCAGCAACAAAATCATTAAGACATGATTTGAGATCATTTTCATCTGTACTGTCTTTATGTACATGAAGAATCATCAAACTGTTGAGTCGTTGTTGACTCATTGTTGACCGCAAGTGTGTCTTTATTCTACGTAATCCTGAAGCATTTCTTTCACTCACTGCATTCGTAGCTGGGCTAACAAGAATAATAATAATAAGCGGTGGACAACGTTTGTCTTGCCGAAGGATCTCCGGGGGAAGACAGAGTTGGTGGGCTGTGTAGGACGATCAGGAAGATCTGGTAAACTACCCGACGAAGAACGCGAAGTAGCCTTTCTTTAAAAAAGACGGTACTATTAATGCGCATGCGCACGTTTCATTAGCCACACCCACCCAGGAGTAAAACCTAAACGGCCATGGCCATCGTGGCCGTTGCGGTTCCTACGGCCCTGTGATATCATTCACAAATATCTGTTCAGATGCTGCTTACTTGTATATTTGACATCTTACCTCAGGCCAAAGTATGTATTGAGCAATGTGTAGACCTGTGATAGTTCTTTTTTCTTGAATATCACATTGAAGAGCTCTTAAATATAAATCCACTTCAAATGCCTGTATTATACAATCAAAAAATAAGCATAGCATTTCATGTTAGAGTATTGATTACCAAGTCATTCAACTCCAAAGGCCATAGTGCTGCAATTTTCTTCTTGTCCGCTTTTGATGGGTTCATAGCAAATGTGCTGTGAACAGTACCTTTCACTATATTTCTCCATAGTTCCTGTGTTTGAATATTATAGCTAGTTACATTGATTATGTCATTAGACTTACTTCATTGGACTTCACTACACCTCGTACAAATTTTCTTTGAAAAATACAATGTCTGTAATGAAATAATAAAAATTGTAGGAGCTAGCTATTACAAATGTAACAATTCTCCTAATGCTATGATTAGTGATATTTTTCCTCAGAATCCACACTCTAATGAAACTAATCATTAGGAGCACTGTAGAGTATGTTTAGATTTGTACATGTAGCAGCATGCCTAACATGCAATATAGGTATCAGCTAATTGCAAGAATTGGTCAAAATTACATGAAGTGAAGTTAATCCCAACAATTAATGCCTAAATGAATGCTGTTATATCAATTCTAGCTATTAGCTACTCATTCTGACCAATCAGTGCGCTATTACATGTTTTACACCTGTAAGAGTGCAAAAGTGTAGCTACTAGCATGCTGATTGATATCGGGGGGGGGGGGGGGGGGGGGGGGGGGGGG
>WLWD01000571.1_pt1 | contig 19697 bp, 15 predicted proteins | sample 6712731 | NCBI WGS metagenome assembly WLWD01 (sample SAMN12718690, study PRJNA576275) | sponge metagenome | isolation source: marine sponge | host: Mycale hentscheli | place: New Zealand: South Island, Marlborough, Capsize Point | collected 2014-11-01
ACGTAGTCCTGTGGACTGGTTGCCATGCTGTCCAGCAATGCCTTGAAACTATCGGCCTGGGCTTTGCAGTTGAAAAACTGCTTGCTCTTGTATGCCGTGCCATCCTCGTTCAACTGAATATATTGTTAGAAATGAATTGGCAGGTTATGCGTATATTTTTCTATTTACCTCATTATGATGACACCATTTCGATGTGTGGCTGTCTTGGCAGTAGTGGGCATAAAAGTTCACGATGGCTTCTGAAAATGATTTCAGTGGGTCTTGGTCACCTTGAATCACATCTGAAGAAATCAGGTTACTCAGTGACGCCTTGCAGTGATTTAAAAAATCCTCAGGCATCCTCTTGCAATGAAACTTGCTGGCTCGACACTGAAATTGATAAGAATTTAATTTAATTTACATAAAATAATTTAAGAGGACAACATACCTCACACTTGTTCTTTTTTAATTTCTCCAACTGTTTGTGGAGATTTTTGGTGAAGTGGTTGGAGCAGTAGGTCACTGTCCCTTCGGGGAAATGCCTACAATATATGGCATTTGTGGTCGAATCTTTGTCTGTGACAAGTTCTTTTACCACAAATCCAGCATCCTTCACATTGGTAAGCACTTCCTCTAGCATGTCCGCCTCTGCTCCGCCTGATGTTCCCACCCAATTATGCCCTGCACCCGTCTTGGTTCGGTGTGTGAACCAGGCCACGCCTCCACCATAAAAATCATGTATGGTTGCCGAGGAATTGTTTGAATAGTGCCCTCTAGTTAGATAAAACCCATCAAAAGACGCTACCCACTTATCCCCGTCTCCTCGCTGTTCTATTTTCTCCCTTATGTGTTTGCAGGACCATTCTGCCAACTGCGTGACATGTGGCTCCAGACGCTCGATTATTCTCTGCCACTGTGACTTGCCACAAGATGGAAGACCCAACCATCCACTCAGTTTAGTGTAGTCTGCATGTAATTGGCCATTCAGCAAGAAAGACAGGGCAGTGTAGTGCTGTTTCCACGACCAGGCTTTGTCATGGACACGAAGGGTAGGTCCAGACGTCTGGAATTGAATTGCTGAATTCTAAACAAATTCAGAGAGTGTGGCGACATCAAATCTCAACCCGTTTTGTTGAGCTATAGCTGACAACTTCTCAACTGTGTCTTGGACAAGTTCCTGCGGAGTTGCAGGAGTTTGAAAAACTTCAGTAATACTTGGAACTGGAGAAACAGGCACTGAAGAGACTGGAGTTGAAATCTGTATGTCATTCATGGCAGGAGATTCAGGGTCTCGATCATTTGAGACCTGAACTGAAATTGAAAAAACTTCAGGAGCTGGCTGATATTCAGGAGAAGGGGGTGGGTCCACAACAACTTCAGATGATGACTCCTGCCCAGCAGAGTTAGGGACAGCGAGACTATTGAAAGGAGGCTCATCATGAGAAAGACCATCAACAGTGGAATCACTAGACACCCTGTCTGTACCATCTAGCACTGCGTTTCTCTCTATTCAGACAAGAATTTTAATATTTATATGTATTTTTGTAATTTTTATGGTGTATTTGTTCATCATTTACCTCTCCTCAAAGCACAAGTCTTTTTCCTAATTTCTGTGGCTGCACTAAGAGTCCTCTTCCTTTTCCTTGAAGGTATAGTTTAGTGTTCCAGGCCAGTTGGTTGTAATAACAACGTGGTCAACGTGGTCAAGGTTCACCACGCGTGGTCGCACTTCCACTATGCTACCGCTAATACCGTATTGCATCAGTGGGGAATCAAGTGGGTTATGCTCACCGCTAATATTGGCAATCATTGGTTATGTGTTGCGTGGTGCACGCGGAAGCTGTGGCTTGAGGTTAGATTTTCTTGTAATTGTTAACGCGAACTTGTTGCTCTTGAGAGCCTTAGGTAACCGGGTTGCCATGGGTCTCCTCCTCCTCCCTTAAGGGGATTCCCTAGACGAGCCCCAAAGGATACCCATCTGTATTTCCCTACATTTTCAATACCCTGTGGATTACCAAATTTGTGGTAAGGCCTTGCACACCAGTGGCACAACACCTTCACACCAGTCCTATTATCATGGCTGCACCTTCCTCCCACCACATTGTGCACCCAATGTCCACACAACATGTTCGGTGCGGGCCTCTCTCTCATCGCCCTTCCTCTCTCATCCCCTTCCCCCCCCCCCCCCCCCCCCCCCCCCCCCATCCCCAATAGTACGAGGAACAGAATACATTGGTTTAAAGCAACGCTATTCTTAAGATTTTCAAGTTATTAACCCTTTCGTTCCCAATCCCGCTTTAAAGCGGGTGAAGACCGATTGACTTCTCCGAATTTTTAAAAATAGTTACTTTATAGCTAGAACCTTCAGATTGCATACACAGGTGCCCAATGCATTGGAGAAGCATCTAAAATAGCTTTCAGCCAGGACTGCTTTGACAGTACCTCACAGCAGTTGCGTTTATTTCTTCCTCGGCAAAAAAAAAAAACATCGGTTCTCCGTCGAATTTAAAAAAGTTACCTTCTTCACAGCAGCTTCATTTATGGATCCTGACATCTCCAGAGCTTTGTAGAAGCAGCAAAAAATTGCTTGAGCTCAGTAGCCTTCCGTAACACATTGAAACAACCGCTTCTTTGCCGACCAAGACTTTGCGGTTTGACTTACTGTCTTCTCCATTTTTTATAAAATCGCCAGTTCAACTGGGGACCTCCCTATTACGTACAGTCTTAGGTAATGCTTATTACATCATAGGATAAAAGTGAGCGTGTCGTGTGACCCCGGTAACTATGCAAAAAAAAATTTTTTTCAAAGTCATTTTTTGGAAGATGGCGTCTAGAAATTACAATGCGGTGCAAGTTTTAGACTTGCTTGATGCTGACTCTAGCGACTCAGGATCAAGCGGAGAGAAAGGAGACGACATCTAGGGCTATAGGAGGCCCTGTATCAGGGTTGGTGGACCAGACCCCGTCAACTCTGATACTGAAAATGGGAGTCAAGAAGATGATCGAGGTAAGCTTGTCTTTCTCTTGTCTTTCTCTTGAAAAATAGCAAGCTTCTGTTGTGGAAAGGACTTATTTATAGCTATATTGAGATAGAGTAAGCTGTTTAGCTATAATATATATATATTTCATTGAGTTTTGAGATTTGAAAGTGGCTTGTGGTTTTTTGAACAAATTCAAATTTTCAAAAAAATTTAAAATTTTTTTTTACCACATATACTACTAGGACCAGATGTGAATGCAGTCACCGACCCGATTACGCAGATGAGTACGCAGATGAGGCGACAGGAGCAGAGTCTTCCAGTCATGAAGGAGAGGATACCGGACCTGAGTACCGACCTGAGTCTTCCAATGATGAAACACGAATAGGCAGCAGGTTCCAGTGATGAAGAAGAGGAAGTGGCTCCTCCTGCTCCGAGTTCTGGACGTCCTCGCGGTCGGAGAAGGCGGGAATCGAAGAACAAGAGTCGGGTGGATGAGGTAGGGGGAGAGTGGAAGAAAGATGACAACACACCCATTGATATTCCATAATCTTTTGTGTGAAGGACCACAGACTTTGATATTTGTGGCTGCTCCTCCCCCCCCCCTGAACATCCCAAAAGTTGTAATATGTATTGTTATTGTCGTTGTCGTTGTCTGTGTTTTTGTGGTGTTGTAGTGGAGCTTCACACTCGATGTATATGTGTGTGCGTGGAGTTGAAATGTTATTCTGGCGCTTCCAGATCTAACCGGGGAGGGAACGAACTCGGGGGGGAGGGGGGTCTTTTCCAATCGGGGCTACTATGCCCATGTAAGTTGAATTTCAAGTATGTGTGTGTGTGTACACCAGTCAATTTATGTATAATAAATTATACATTTATTTTTATGATCTGTATTCACCTGTAGCTTCTTTTTTCTTGTGTGTGTGTGTGTGTGTGTATGTGTGTGCGTGCATTTGTGGAAAGAGAGAGAGAGCAACCATGAACAAACAGTATGTGGCACTTCCGGATCCAACCTGAGAGAGAACGAACTCGGTGGTCTTTTTCGGTCTGTGACATCATCCATGCCGGGTAAGTTGAATTTCATTTCAACTTACTGATATTTGGGTGTCCAGCTAGGGCTGGGGGGGGGGTTATGGTACAAGAATGTCAGTGAAAAGTAATGACGGGGGAGGGAGGGCAATTCAGCGAGGCCAGCTGTTATGTTACAAATATCATTTTTTGATATTGTATGGAGGTTCCGGATCCTAACCTGGGAGGGATCGTTCAGTCTGTGACACCATCCATGCCGGGTAAGTTGAATTCCACGTGTGTGCTTGTACTGCTTTTCATTTTCAAATTACACTTTCTCAATACAACGATATACATACCAGGGGTTCATACAGTGGGAGGCTAGCCCTGGGTTCCCCTCTAGAATTTTGGGAGTTGAATAGAAATGAACATTTTGGAAGCATTTATTTTTAGTCTGATATTGTATCCCATTATGTTCTTATCATAACTGAGCCATTTAGTGCATAGGACCGAACACTGATCATCAGTGTGAAGTATAGACTCTTATGCAAAGATGTGCATCAAAGTAGTGTAGGTTCCAAAAAATGGGTGTGGCGAAGTACACTCGGAGCCCCACCCCCCCACCCCAAACAAAAAGCCTGTACTACTTGAACTATTGGAGTTACTATAGCAGTGCCCAATCAGTTCACAGTATTGATAATTGGCAGCGAGCGGAGCGAGCTCAGGGGCAACCAATTGAAAATTGGGGAAGTTTGTTTGTTGGCGAGCAAGCGAGACTGTATTAGGGATGGATAATACAAAATCGGATATATGTTTAATGCATGTATGGACGGTAAGTATGCCCCTTAAACGCGCGCGCGTGGAACTTATTTCTCTTAAAAACACGGCTTTTTAGGCTTGACCCATGTTTATTCTGAAACTACAGCATTGAGCTAGCCTTACTTTAGACTATGCTCCGAAGTGTGAGGAAATTCCTACGAAAACGATTGTTTTTCAAGACACAACAAGTTGCTGCGACCGGTTACTATGGCATTGAAGACATTTGTCCAGAAGTAATTTCAAAATTTCGCCGTTATAGGTGGATACGAAGTGCGGATTGTTGGTTGTCAAGAGCCATTGGTAGTCAGAATGCCGTAATATTAAAGCTAAGGAGGCTACTATTACTCTAGGGAAGCTGAGGTAAGTACATAATTTCATATTTGGTAGCTAAATATACAAAAATAACTCTGGCCCTTCCTTATGTACCTAAGAGCTTGTTGTCAACAGTGACTGGTAAATTCAAATAGTCAAAATGGCTTCAATTTGATACTACGGAAGTTACCACTGCTCAAGAAAATGAGGTAAGAATGTAATTTTGTATTTGTGTGCTACAATTGATGGTCCTTTGTTTTTATACCCGAGAGCTTGTTGTCAAGAATTCAAGTTAATTTAGATAGTCAATGTAACTTAAATTTGATACTACAGAAGTTATCAATACTCAGGAAATTGAGGTAAGCAGTAATTCCATATTTGTTGGCTTAAATTACAAATAATAACACTGATTTTTTGTTTATTGTAACTGAGAGTTAGTTCAAGTGTTACTGGTAATTGAGATTATCAGAATGGCAGATGTTTAATACTACAAAAGTTAACAAATCAGGTAAGAGAGTGATTTTGTATTTGTTTGCTGAAATAAAAGGTAATAACTGCTATTATAGTGTTTGCATGAACTAAGCTAAAACATAGTACAATACTTAGTTTTATGTTACCTAACTATCAGGCTCGCTCGCCATTTGTGCTCAAGCACACCACTAATTTATATATGTGTGGACGTACGGGTGTCATTTTGTACTTTGACCCTCTGTATTTTAGTGTTTGCTCCTTGTTCTACCCCGTCCTAAACTTCACTAAACAGAATCCTCCGGTTTAGCGATCATTACCCGCATCACCTTAGAAATTGAATTTTTTACCGCTTTGAATTCTTTGGCGGGTGCAGTTAAAACTCAAAAACTTATGGAAACTCCATTTCTATTCGAGTTAGTGGAGGTGGTAAGTTAATACGCTATTTGTCACTATTATAAGCCCTACGTAACAGTATTTACTTTAAAATTCATTGTCCAATAGACGAACCACGAAGGTAAGTCTTGCGTAGGTATGTTCAGTTGTGTGAAAGTATTGTGCATTACAACGAATATCACAAATAAATTTTTAAATAACAACTTGATTTTGTTGCTTCTTTTTCAATTCAAACATTTGCAGGGAGCGGTTACTACGGCATTGAATCCCCTTTACAGCATATGCGTAATTTAAAAGCTAGACTTTATTTTAGTAGCTTGAGTGTTAGTTGTTAAAATCAATCATTTAAAATAGTCCAGCACACCACTAGTTAGCGGCATTCCATTGAGATTGCACTAATGCGCACAAATTTAAAGTGAACGTACATTTCTACGCAGTGCAGACCAATCTATTCTAGGACAATGATCAAGACCAAAAACTACTGAACAGCAGGCGGAATGGCCTTCAACTATGCCTGAGCAGCATCAAGGTGGTTAAATATATGTGAGCGGGTCTGGGAAAAGGGACCTTACGGTGCAAAAATTGAAATTGAGATATAGACGTTATTTCCGTGACGTCCTATATGACGTAATGGTGCGCGTTCGCGACACTGAGTGGCAAAAAGAAAAATGGTGAAAAGTTGCGTTGCTGTAGGCTGCTCTAATCGTGCTTTCAAAGGGAGTAAACTTAGTTTTTATCGCTTTCCTGCGGACCCTGAACGACGTCAAAAGTGGATAGCTGCTCTACGTAGGAAAAACTGGAAGCCAAACCGGCACAGTTGGATTTGTTCCTCACTTTATAAGTGGTGAAAAGAGTGACGATTGTTTATCGCCAGATTATGTGCCCAGCATTTTTTGTCATGTACCTATTTCTTCTAGGAAAAGGAAAGCTAAGGAATTAGATGATTATGGCAGAAGGAAAAGAATGAAGAAATTGAGGACAACAGCCTCTCATTCCTCTCATGAAACAAGAATTGAGCAGCATGATTCTTTACTCTCCCAGGAAACTACAGAATCCCTTCATTGTGATGAAGGTTATCATGATATTGGAGAACCACTGATGGAGACAGTAGCAGTATCCAGTGCTGAATTACAGACAGAATTAACCTCTGAATTCCTCTGCCATTTGCAAAAGCAGAGTCGACAACTTCAAAATGAAAAGTGTAAACTGGAGAAGTTGCTTGAATCAGTGCAATTGAATGAAGAGAGTCTAAAGTCTGATGATAAGGTTAAATTCTATACTGGACTTCCTTGTTACAGTGTCATGAATACAGTGTTTCTGCATGTTTCAACTGATTTCAAATGCAATGAATCGTCTTTACCTAAATTTCAGCAGTTTCTTATGACTCTGATGAAACTGAGACTCAATTTAGGCAACCAGGATTTGGCATATCGCTTTGGCATTAGTCAATCAACAGTGTCTAAATAATTCCGAAAATGGATCAACGTTATGTCTATTAGACTACAACCAGTTATTCGGTGGCCTTCACGTGAAGAACTCTATGCTACTATGCCTACTGACTTTAAAAAGAAGTTCAGTAGATGTGTTTGCATAATAGATTGCTTTGAAGTTTTTTGTGAGCGATCTAGTGACCTCCTAGCAAGAGCACAAACTTATTCAAACTATAAACATCACAATACCATTAAATTCCTTATAGGTATCTCACCACAAGGAGTTATTTCATATGTCTCAAAAGGTTGGGGTGGTCGTGTTTCTGACAAACACCTCACAGAGCAGTGTGGTGTTTTAGATAATCTTTTACCAGGAGATCAAGTATTGGCAGATCGTGGCTTTAGTGTTGCAGACACTGTGGGACTGTATTGTGCAGAAATTAAAACACCATCATTTACCAAGGGTAAAAAGCAACTTTCACGAATGGAAGTAGATTTATCTCGTCAACTGTCTCGTGTGAGAATTCATGTGGAACGGGTTATTGGTGTCTTAAGACAGAAATATACAATCCTACAATCCACTATACCAATTAATATGATAATGTGTGAAGAAATTACTGAAACTAGTTTAATTGATGAAATAGTTGTAGTTTGTAGTGCAATGTGCAATTTTTGTGAATCTGTTGTTCCATTTTAATTAATATTCAGTTATGTATAATAATGATGTGAAGTGAAAAAAATCTAATTAGCTAATTAATGAAATAGTTGTGTTGCAATGTATTGTAATGTGAATTATGTTTTCCAATGTTCAAATTCATATAAAATAACCTACTGTTATTTATGTTTGCCTTTAACTGATTTGACTTGCCGACAGTCGGGGCATAACCATCTTCCACTTGGAATATTAGTTATTTTCAAGCAATCAATGTGAAACCACTGAATTGTACACTGTTTTCCATCACATCCAATCATCTCTCCCTCTTCTTCACCATTGCAATAACACCACCCCCTTTTTTCCTCACTTGCTGAAGGAGTTTCAGACTCCTCAAAATGCATAGCATCATTTGACATTGATACTTTTCTAGTGTACCATTTGCCAATCAATTCAGGCAAAACACCATATTTAAAAAAGAGTGCAGCTTTTCTCATGGCGTCAGAAATAAAATCTTCATCCAAATTGATCCTCAATATCACCAATTCAGTCTTCCCCCAAACCACAAAATCACCTTATTGGACCTTGCACAATTTCATTTGTAGCTGTATCTGGTAATAATAAGCATGCTTATGCTGTAAATAAAATTGTCCTTCAGAATCCTTTCCCAGAAAAAATCGTCCATCATCAGTGGCATCCAAGAAAGGCCTGTCACGACATAAATACGGACATTTTATTTACACCAGGCCCACAACACACACACTTTACATAGCCATCTGGTGAAGCTCCCAGATATGGATAGTTGGGATCAATAACAAGTCCTCTGTCTGTTACAGTTACATTCAAATGCTTTGTTTGAATTTCACAAATATATGCCTCTCTTGCCTCCTTCTCGTGTTGGCATCCCCAACTAGTAGCTCTTGAAGTAAACTTGTAATTTTCTGGGTAGCATACAGACTTAATAAGAGATTGAGAGGGTTGGGACAAATTGGTATGACATGCTGCCTTTAATCTTGAAGCAGTTACACGACCAGATCTAAAACGAAACCATAATTTTGATTTAGCTTGATCTCTAGTAGCTACTTCAATGTTAGTTGCTTGCTTGTGACTAATGGATATGCTATCAAAAACTGTTTCACATTGTTCAAGAAGATCAATGTAGGATTTACTCAGGTAATCTTCTTGATACAGATTACTAAGTGGGCTTGACAATTCAGCATGATCTACTTTGAACATATCCTCATAGCCTGTCACTATCGACAAAATAGCTGGCTTTTTGCCCGACTTCAAAAGATCAGAAAAAAGCTTTGCCATTTCATCTTTAGATGGTGAAGAGACTGGTACAATACTACTTCTGCTGATACTTGATAACTTAATTGGTTGCAATGGCTTCATTAATTTTCTCCTCTTAGTTACTGGAGCACAAAAATCAATATCTGATATTGGTGCAAACTTTACTTTCTGCATACTTGGAGGCAGCCATTTGCATGACTCTGATGTACACGAAGTCTCTTGGGCTAACTTTGTGTATGCCTCTGCTGCAAAAAGCAAAGCAGAAATATGTGAGCAAGCCTCACCAAGACTTGCCATACAGGTGCAGTGAGCACACAATATCGTTCCATTATTTTCTGCAGCTATCCAAGGAATGAGGGGTGGAGCTGAAACACTTTGGGAATGTCTTACTCTTGCCAGCACTACTAATTTATCACAATTTTCAGGTAGTATCTTGTGAACGGATATGTTGCTGACCCATCCAGCTAAAAGATACTTATATCCCATTAACCATTAAACTCTTATAAGACTTCAATTCTTCCTTTGTGTATGGACTAGGAGTATTGATTAGATAATTGTATATATCAGGATACTCAATACTTGGCATGTTAGATAAGCTCCTAGATTCTACTACAACAAAAGTATAAGGATCACTCACTCCTTCTCCTAAAATATCAAGCTTCTCCAAATATCTAGTTTTCACCTTTTCCTCCATAGCTTCATAGTAGGAAGAGTAAACTCTGTCAGTGTTCAGAGACATGGCTTGCGGTGATGACCGTTACCAACCAGTGGTATTATTTTCTTGCCACTCAGTGTAGCGACACGCAAAGTGCATGCGCGTCTATTGACGCACTGGAATAACCTCTATAGGCTCCAGAAGTAAGTCATCCGAAAAATTCTTTCTTTCTCCTAATTTTGTTTTTTGCAGAATTAGTCTTAATGACTTTTACTCTGTCTATGCCAAATTTCAAATGTCAAAACAACTTAAAAGACCCCAAGCGTGCCGTGGAAAGACAAGCTACTTTTTATTCTCTCTTGTTCTCGAAGTACAATAAACGGGGATGGGCGGAGTTTCAAAGAAGCAGCTAAAAAAATGGCATAGCTTTGAGACTATTGCATGTACTCTACAGCTTACCTCCGGCTGAAAGTTTACCGCCACAGCGAATACAGTAGCCAAGAATTCCGACAAGACAGGCCGTGAAATGCTTTGAAAGCTAAAAAGAACTCTACGCAAACTTCGTTAGTCGCGGTTAAAAAGCGGCTGTACGATGAAGGCGGGGGGGGGGGGGGGGGGGGGGGGTATAAAATACAGACCAGACCTACCAGACCAGACCAGACCACACATACCACGCGTAAACGCTCGCTCACGTTGGGTCACCAATGACTTTAAACTTGCGGACAAAGCCGTGAAGCAAGTAAGAAAAAGGGTGAAATACGGACTGTTTGTTTTATTTATTGTTTTTGTAGCAAATAAAAAAAAAACAAAAAATTAATAAAATAGAATCTAGACAATGCAAGCATAGGAACTGACAAACTAGTGTTACTTACAGGGGTAACACAATTGAAAATCGGGGAGTTTTTATTTGTATATATGTTTGGACGTACGTATGTCATTTAGTACTTTGACCCTCCGTATTTTTGTGTTCGCTCCGCGTTCGACCCCGTCCCAAACTTCACTAAACAGAATCCTCCGGTTTAGCGACCATTACCCGTATCACCTTAGAAATTGAATTGTTTACTGCTTTGAATTGTTTTGCGGGTGCAGTTAAAACTCAAAAACTTATGGCAGCTCCATTTCTATTCGAGTTAGTGGCGGTGGTAAGTTAATACGCTATTTGTCACAATTATAAGCCCTACTCAACAGTATTTACATAAAAATTCATTGTCCACTAGACGAACCACGAAGGTAAGTCTTGCGTAGGTATGTTCAGTTGTGTGAAAGTATTGTGCGTAACAACTACTATTAAGAATATCACAAAGATAACTTTAAATAACGTGATTTGATTTTGTTGCTTCTTTTTCAATTCAAACTGTTGCGGGAGCGGTTACTATGACATTGAATCCCATTTACCGCATACGTAATTTAAAAAATCGACTTTATTTTAGTAGCTTGAGTGTTAGTTGTTAAAATCAAATTTAACAATAGTGTAGTTTAAGGCTCGCTAGTCATTTGTGCTCACGCACACCACTAGTTTATTTATATATTATATGGACGTACGTATGTCATTTTGTACTTTGACCCTCCGTATTTTTGTGTTCGCTCCGCGTTCGACCTCCAAACTTCACTAAACAGAATCCTCCGGTTTAGCGACCATTTACCGTATCACCTTAGAAATTGGATTGTTTACGGCTTTGAATTGTTTTGCGGGTGCAGTTAAAACTCAAAATCTTATGGGAGCTCCATTTCTATTCGAGTTAGTGGAGGTGGTAAGTTAATGAGCTATTTGTCAGTTATAAGCCCTACTCAACAGTATTTACTTAAAAATGCATTGTCCACTAGACGGACCACGAAGGTAAGTCTTGCGTAGGTATGCTCAGTTGTGTGAAAGTATTGTGCGTTACAACTACTATTAAGAATATCACAAAGATTATTTTAAATAACGTGATTTGATTTTGTTGCTTCTTTTTCAATTCAAACTGTTGCGGGAGCGGTTACTATGACATTAAAACCCCTTTACCTCATACGTATTTTAAAAACTCTACTTTATTTTAATAGCTTGAGTGTTAGTTGTTAAAATCAAATTTAACAATAGTGTAGTTTAAGGCTCGCTCGCCATTTGTACTCAAGCACACCACTAGTTTTAATTTAATTAATTGGCGAGCGAGCGTAGCGAGCTAGACACTTACAGAGGTAACACAATTGAAAATCGGGGATGTTTGTTTATCAGTAAGTATGGACGTACGTATGTCATTTTGTACTTTGACCCTCCGTATTTTTGTGTTCGCTCCGCGTTCGCCCCCGTCCCAAACTTCACTAAACAGAATCCTCTGGTTTAGCGACCATTACCCGTATCACCTTAGAAATTGAATTGTGTACCGCTTTGAATTCTTTTGCGTGTGCAGTTAAAACTCTAAAACTTATGGGAGTTCCATTTCTATTCAAGTTAGTCGCTATTTGCCATAGTTATAAGCCTTACTCAACAGCATTTACTGGAAAATTCATTGTCCACTAGACGAACTACGAAGGTAAGTCTTGCGTAGGTATGTTCAGTTGTGTGAAAGTATTGTGCGTAACAACTACTATTAAGAATATCACAAAGAAATTTTTAAATAACGTGACTTGATTTTGTTGCTTCTTTTTCAATTCAAACAGTTGAGGGGAGTGGTTACTATGGCATTGAATCCCCTTTACCGTATATGCGTAATTTAACAACTCGACTTTATTTTAGTAGTTTGAATAACAATAGTGTAGTTTAAGGCTCGCTCGCCATTTGTACTCAAGCACACCACTAGTTTAGATATTAGTATGAGTAATAGCACGGGTAACCGTTCTATTCGAGATTAATAGCACGAGTAACGATTGAGCACAGGTTATCCGTGCTGTCACTCGCTAATAGTAGGCCAGCTTTTTAAAATGAATCTTGCACATTGTCCCCTACCAGAAACTACTGAACTGTACATTTCCAAGGTTAACGCTGTACGCGTGCGCACTTACCCGTACTATTTCACTTAGCTACGGAGGTATTTCACTTCGTTTCCATTTAGTTGGCGAGCGAGCGTAGCGAGCGAGACACTTACAGGGGTAACACAATTGAAAATCGGGGATATTATATGGACGTACGTATGTCATTTTGTACTTTGACCCTCCGTATTTTTGTGTTCGCTCCGCGTGCGGCCCCAAACTTCACAAAACAGAATCCTCCGGTTTAGCGACCATTACCCGTATCACCTTAGAAATTGAATTGTATTGGGGGTGCAGTTAAAACTCAAAACTTATGGGAGCTCCATTTCTATTCGAGTTAGTGGCGGTGGTAAGTAAATACGCTATTTGTCACAGTTATAAGCCCTACTCAACAGTATTTACTTAAAAAGTCATTGTCCACTAGACGAACCACGAAGGTAAGTCTTGCGTAGGTATGTTCAGTTGTGTGAAAGTATTGTGCGTTACAACTACTATTAAGAATATCACAAAGAAAATTTTAAATAACGTGATTTGATTTTGTTGCTTCTTTTTCAATTCAAAAGCGGTTACTATGACATTGAATCCCCTTTACCGCATACGTAATTTAAAAACTCGACTTATTTTAGTAGCTTGAGTGTTAGTTGTTAAAATCAAATTTAACAATATTATAGTTTAAGGCTCGCTCGCCATTTGTGCTCAAGCACACCACTAGTTTATTTATTTATTTGTATATATGTTTGGACGTACGTATGTCATTTTATACTTTGACCCTCGCGTTTTTGTGTTAGTTATGTGGTCGACCCCGTTCCAAATTGCACTAAACAGAATCCTCTGGTTTATCGATCAGTACCCGTATACCCTAGAAATTGAATTGTTTACCGTTTTGAATTCTTTTGCGGGTGCAGTTAAAACTTGAAAACTTAAGGGACTTCCATTTCTATTCGAGTTAGTGGCGGTGGTAAGTCAATGCGCTCTTTGTTATGGTTATAAGCCGTGCGCAACAGTATTTACTTGAAAATACATTGTCCACTAGACTACCGCTAAGGTAAGTCTGTGTAGGTGAATGTCCAGTTGTGTCAAAACATTGTGTGTTACAATCACTACTTAGCTAAAGAATATCACAAAGAAAACGTTTAAATAACGTGTATTGTTTTGTTGTTTTTTTCCTTCAATTCAAGCAGTTGCAGAGAGTTGTTACTATGGCACTGCAATTCCTTTACCGTGTATGAAGACCGCAGTTGTTAGAAGTCAAAATCATTCATATAAAAATAGTATAGTCTTTAGGCTCGCACGCCATTTGTGCTCAAGCACATCACTAGTTATTGAGGTATTTCAATTAGTTACGCCCTATTTCACTTTCCCCATGCGATTTCAATTGAACAGCGGTTTTTCCCATTCATTTTTGAATGGGCAACTTACGTGCCGTAATATTAGGCCATTAACTTTGGTGGGGTGAAATTATAAAACAACAGAAAAACAACAACAGTAACAATTGCACCAAGTGTGTGATATACTATAATTCTAAAAGTGCAGTTGGAAGTCTTTCTATAATCAACTCTTTCACTTTCTTTTCTCTCAGATTTTTAATAATATTTTTCCTTACACTGGAGAACGACTTGTGCTGGTTGGTCATGTCCTTATTAAAAATTTGTCCATCCTGGAGCAGAAGTTCGTCAACGCTCTTGACCAAGTCTCTGTCTGTCGACTTCTCTGAGTGTTTTCCACTGGGGTTACATACTCCAATTTCCTTGTCAAAAGAATTCATGAAGCCAGTTAGAGATCCAACAACTCTACCTGCCCTGACTATTGCTTTCTTCGATTTATTTGCCCCTAAACCCTCAATTGCAGTCTTCACAATACGATTTAAATGTTCCATATGAAGGTAAGAGCTAATGTTATGACCAGGCTTCCCGTGAACGTTGATAAATCGGGACCACTTGAGCTGTGCAGCCAAATTCTTTGGCAATAGTAGGGGTATTGGGTCAGCATAGTGAAGGCTTCAATGGAGTAGTTTTTGTGTCTCGTGGCCTTCCATATAAGCATAAGATACTTCCACACGCATAAAACCCTGTCCCCATCACCTTCTCTGATGGCATCTTTGAATCCAAGAAACAAAAGCCCAACTAATAACTTCGCATGTATAGTCATATGAAGTGCCAGGTTCAGTAACTTCATCCGATTCCTTGAACACAGTTTCCAGATCTACATAGCTGTCCACAACACATTTGGAGACCTTCTCTATAGTTGCTGCATGAATCGAGTCCTCTTCCATCCAGGTGTTGGGCGGTACAATATCTTCATCAGGGAAGTCATCTAGTGATTTCATGTTCAAGTATTTCATCACTGCAGCAACTATATAACCCTCCACGACAGTTTCTAGAAAGTATTCAGCAGCATTAATGTCAGACTTGACCTTAGTCATCACATTTCTGGTCAATCAAGTTCCGCAGTTGGTACAGAGTACCTCTTTCCATAGACGATCTTGTCTTGAACAGAAGATTCCAAATAGCCTGTGCAAATTAAAAAACAAAAAAAAACAAAAAAAAAAACACACACACAAAACAAACAAAATGTAATACAGTTATATGTGATGAAATGGCAAACATAACACAAATACAAAAATGAAATCAAAAAAGAAGTAAAAACAGAATATTATGTGAGTTATGTATTAGTCCTTACAAGATTATATACACACAGATCGTGTAAATGTTGTCACTTCTCAGCACTATGTAACACCTGGTTGTTCCGGCATTGAATTCAGCACATCTTTGAATTTACAACACATTCATTCTGTAATGATAGTTACCTCCATGAAGCAAACTTTTCCATGCCAATCCTCGGAAACTGGTAAGATCCCCTTCAACCAATCTTCTTCTAATTCACTTCCACCTCTAATGTACAATGCTCTCATAGTAGATAGAAGATCTCCACCAACAAGAGTTGGAATAAATATCTTCTCCATCTCAAGATCACTTCCTGGAATCTTATCTTTCATGTCGACACATTTGGTTAATATGTACTTATGTATCCAATGAAAAATAGTCACTCATTACAAATTTTAAGAAATTAAATACATGTTTTTAATACAATTAGGAGTAAAAAAGCAATAAACTACAACCCAATTTTAAAGACACTTTACCTGACTGACTTACATAAATATTGCACTTACCACTTCAGACTTTGTACTCATTTCAGCAGTGTATTCGTGACGAATATGTTGTGGAATGAGTTTCTTGAAGTCATCACCAAAAAATGCTAAATGCTTGTGCATTATTCTGGAAATCAATACAGTAAAATTTTTCTTGACCGCATCATAATCTTCTGAATTCGGAAGAATGGAAAATACTTCTATCTCAGTCTTCTGTTCTGATGTAAATGATGAATAGTCAATTCTGTCTTTCACTCCATATACCTGCACATAATGCAGAGACTGGGTCTGGGCATCACATCTCATGTATCGTGGCTTGACATTCTTGTCTATGTTGTCAAAAACCAGCTTGTACCCAGAATTCAGAGAAGAAGGCTGTTTAGCAAAAGTCTGGACTATTTTTGCAGAATCAAAAGGTGCTTCAGGTGTTGCTTTCTGTAGATGTTGGATGCCATCATCACTCAGTAATGAAAGGCTGCTACAAGACTCCGTTGCCTCACTCACTGTACTGTCATCAGATGAGCCTTCGAGGTCAGTGTTAATGAGAGATGGATGCCATGGGTTCACAAATGATGTTGCTGACAGCAAATCACGAGATGAATCTCCACCCGTGCTTAACTAAATAAACACATAATTGCATACATTAAATTAATAGCACAATACTTGGTTCATTTCAGAATGAATTCAATGGTTAAACAATGATGAACTTAGCAAAGCTATTTTTTCACCCAAGATTCCAAAAATTGCACTTCAATGGTAGAGTAGCTATAAATTCAAACATTAAAAAAAATCTGGTTTAATTTACCAAGTCAGCTAGGAAGTGTGTGAATCATGACTCCAGTTACATTCCGCCCAGTTCTCAGTTCTCAGTTGTATAACCTGCACAAGGGGGGTAGATTACTCTGTGAGGATACAGATACACCACATTGTCACTGTGTGTGCCTATGGCCTGAAGCAAACTTCAGAAGCCACTATAATAGAGGTTTAAATGTTTGACCGCTTCCACCACTAATCATCATGCTATGTCATACGTGCATGTCTCTGAGATAACTAGTTGGGCTTTTCAGATACAAAAAAGTATACTTGACTGTATGTATTGATCACAAATTTGTTTTGCTGCAAGAAAGTAGCGTGTTAATTAAAATTAATTATCAATTACATTAGCTTACATGTGGTGCCTCTTGTGCACTCTACCATGGAATAATATCAATATATTCTAAGAACAAAATTTAAGATGTTGAAGCAAATGTGGAAACTACTACTAAACAGTCGCAAAAGTGGATGAGAGAATAAAGGGTTGTTTGATTATAATAGTACGATGCGTAAGTTGTCCATTAAAAATGTGGGAAAAATCGCTGTTCAATTGAAATCGCACAGGGAAAGTGAAATAGCACGTAACTAATTGAAATAGCATGGTAACTAAGTGGAAATTAAGTGAAATACCACGGTAGCTAAGTAAAATACCACAGTAGCTAAGTGAAATAGTACGGGTAAGTATGCACGCGTGCAGCGTTAACCTTGGAAACATACAGTTCAAGTAGTTTCTAGTTGGAGACAATGTCATTCTTTATCACAGCTCTGCCCATATTAGACAGAATGTGATACAATGCAGCTACAATTGCAAATGACTTTTTAAAAGCTGGCCTACTATTAGTGAGTGATAGCACAGGTAGCATGTGCTATTAGATACAAACAGCATGGTTACCCGTGCTAACACTCATACTTATGTAAAAGCAAAAAAGCATGAAAATAGGGTCCTTGAAATTTTCTTTGTAGCAAAAAAAAAAATTCACATAAACACAAATTTCTAAATATTCTATAATACAGTAACTTAAAAAAGCAAGTTGTATCATTCCTTTTCGTTGTTGTTGTTGTTGTTTTTTTATCTATTATGCTATTCTGCTCTTGGTTACTTATTATGCTAAATATTATTCTATTATATAATTTATCAAGACCTATCAACTGGGCTTTCGGCATGGGCGGAGCCCATGGCGACACTGTCTTCTCCAGCTAGGTAGCCTGGTTCAGGGAGGCTGGCTGTGTTCCTCAAGGTTGCATACTTTTTGAAGAGTCGTCGCAATGGCTTGAGGGTATCGTGCAGCTCGTTTGCCGGATCTGCGACAGTGTCTGGGGCTAGGGTTTCGGCATGGGCGGAGCCCATGGCAACACTGTCTTCTCCAGCTAGGTAGCCTGGTTCAGGGAGGCTGGCTGTGTTCCTCAAGGTTCTAGTTGTTGTTGTTTTGTTATCTATTATGCTATTCTGCTCTTGGTTACTTATTATGCTAAATATTATTCTAGTATATAATTTATCAAGACCTATCAACTGGGCTAAAGTGGGAGGGTCATGTGACTAGCTACTCCCATTAACCTGCACAGGCAAAACTAAACTTTTTTGCCCTCGACGAACAAGTTCAAAATGAAAATTCTGACAGTTTAACCGATTACGCGCGAATTAAAATTACGATTGAGCCTTACCTAATGCGGTCGCGGGTCACGAGAGAATCGAATGATTGATGGCTTGGTGGGGGGGCCCACAGTGATCTTAAAAAAGAACACTAACGGTTGAAGTGCGCCCCTGGGTCTGTATTGCCGAAAGATAGAGTACACCCTAGGCTATCTAAACGCAAAAATGCCGATGCCAAGAAGCTAAATGGTCGAAGTAGTGTTATCGCAAAAAAAATACGGCACACGCTGTAGGCAAAAAAAACCTTGTGGCAACCATCAGCGGCTCTTGGCTAGCATTCCAGTAACCTTGGAAGCCTATGTTTATTGGTAACGTAGTCTACTACTTGATCAGGAAGGTAAGTTAGATTTATTGTGGCTTACTACCGTTGTAAAGCTAGCTTATTTTTGTTTACATTTGAAAATGTATGTTAGGGTGTGATTTACTGTGGTATATAATTTTGATGCACATAGCCTACTAATAAGATATAGAAAGATGGAATACATATACATAGTAAAGTTTAAAGCATACAAAACAAATTAAGTGTTATAGTCTAGAATGCCATTTCAGAAAACAGTCTTTGGCAGTGCCCTGATGGCATAACCATAGGTCACACTCTTGTCACACCCATACAGTGTCTGTTCGTCTGTCTTTCTCTCTGCAGAGTGAGCTCTATAATAAAGTAGCTAAAGCTACAGAGGCGCGCCAAGTGTGTCTCTTTAGACAGTAGTTAGTATAATTTAAAAAGCCATAAAGTCTTGGTCTTGTGGACCTTCGAGTGGCACGTTTTCTCTGTGGATTCCGATATGGGAAATGTGCCATGGGTAATTTTTTCTGCCTACCATTTACCGAAGTGAATTTGGAACAGTAATTTCCAATTAGTTCTCCGGCAAGCTGAACCCTGAAGTCTTTGATGTTCACTTTTGAATTTGGATGTCCAAGTTTGTGAATGATGAAGGCATTTGTGATGGAGACGTCAAACAAAAAATTGTAAATGTATTTATATACCTTCCTGCATTTCATCCTGACCTGGTAATAGCCTCTCAGTTGATCTCCACGATCTACACCTCCCATTTTCTCATTGTAAATCTTTGTTGCTTCAGGACAAGTCACTGGCTCTCTGGTACCATTCTTCTTTCTTCTCATTACTGTATTAGACTTCTTTGGATC
>WLWD01004234.1_pt1 | contig 19675 bp, 9 predicted proteins | sample 6712731 | NCBI WGS metagenome assembly WLWD01 (sample SAMN12718690, study PRJNA576275) | sponge metagenome | isolation source: marine sponge | host: Mycale hentscheli | place: New Zealand: South Island, Marlborough, Capsize Point | collected 2014-11-01
TTTAGGTCTGACTCCTCCTACAGTTGAAAGTAATAGATTTTTATTCCCATTCTAATGTATTTGGATCATATTTACAACCATGAAGGTGATTCAATACTAAAAATTGTTTTTGTACCAACCAATTAGTATTTTTCGGCCTGTAGTTCCAGGATATAATTGATGTTGTACGTCCGTCACAAAGAAGTCAATATTTTTTAGGTAATTTCATCATATCAAACTGTTAGCCAAAACTTTTTCATTTTCTTTCTTAGCTTACTAGTAGCATTAACTTCCATCCTTCACTTGAAGGCCACACCTACCATGACTCATAAAAATGTGTGACGGACGTACTGTAGTTCATGTACGTCCGTCACATACATCCGTCACACTTTCACAAGTTTCACCTGCAGGCTTTATTTAATGAATGTCAAGCAAGTCCTGAATTGTTGTACTGTACATTGATTGGAAAAGGCTGTACAGGTTAATCACTGAGAACTAAATGCTATAACCAAGGTGCAAAATAATAGGACTGCAAGAAATTAGGGAAATTATACGGTGGTGACTGGTGACAGCCAGTCTGACTTTTCATGTGATATGTTAAAAAGTTCTGCATCCAATGTACACCAGCTGCATTCTACCCTTATAACGGTGACAATAAGTCTAGTCAAATCGGCTTGCAGAATGTCATGCTTCAAAAAAAGAATTTTCTAGAACAAATAGGTAATACTATAAATAGCAGGTCATAGTAGAGCAACAGAGAATAAATTTATTTTCAACTATGTCAACCGCTAAAGAAAGACAAGCGAAAAGAAGGGAAAATGTACGGGCTGATTCTGAACTTCACCAAGCGCAACTCCTACGAGATAGAGAGCGAAAGAAATGCCAACGCAAGGCTCAAAAAGAAAAGATGTCAGAACATCAACTAGAAGAGCATCGGCTCAAAGAACGTCTACGAATCAAGGCCTACCGATCAAAGCAGTCCATGAAATCAACAAGCTCCACAGCAAGCACCACAGACCTGGGAACACCATATCGCTCACGGCAAGCCCTAGGAAAAGCCATGAAACGACTTGAGCATAGCCTTCCATCATCTCCACGTAAGCAACACTTTGTTGTCGAAAAACTTGCTAGGTCTGTCGGATTATCGGTTTCGTCATCATCTAAAAAAAGCATCTCAGCAGAAAGTGAAGCAAAAAGAGAATTGGTGCATACTTTTTACAGAACTGATGATGTATCATGGCAAGCTCCTGGAAGGAAAGACTGCATTATCATTCGTGAAGCAACGGAGGCAGGAGAGAGGATCAAGCAAACTCAGCAAGTCCGCTACATGATCATGTCGTTGCGAGAAGCCTGGAATAAGTTCAAAGAGCAACATCCAACTACCAAGATGTGTCTTTCGAAATTTTGCGAGCTGCGGCCACCTAACGTCAAACTCTTTGACCAACTGCCGCACCAGGTATGCCTTTGCAGCTACCATGAGAATGTTCGACTTCTTCTTGTTGCTTTAGGAGAACACACATCCTTGAGCACTGAGTTTTCATCCTTCATTGAGCAAGTTACCTGTGATCCTTCTTCTAAAAAGTGACACGTGAATGCTCAACCTGCCATGATATGATCGATGGGTTTGTACCACAAGCCCACTCTTCTTTGCCATACTACCAGTGGAAGTCCACTGATAATCGAATTGAAAAGATAGTTGCGACTGACACCGTTGATGCTATATTTAACGAGCTTAAGAAGCAGTTGAATACATTTTTACTTCATACTTTTGTGAAGAGAGAGCAAGCTGCTACATTCAACTCCCTGAAAAGCTCCTCTGATGGCATCTCAATAGTTTTGCAAGTTGATTTTTCTGAAAATGCAGCGATTGTTGCACAGAAAGAAGTACAGTCTGCTCACTGGCACCATCCTCAAGCAACTCTCTTCACTGCTCATGCCTGGATTAACAATGATAATAATTTCAGTATGGTCATAATTTCAGATGATCTCAACCACACCAAATACTGCATTTTTGTTTTTATGCAGTGCATTTTTCGAAGCCTTCGAGCAAAATTTCCAAGAATACAAGTTATCAATATTTTCAGCGATGGACCTACTTCTCAGTTTAAGCAGAGGTTTCTTTTTTCTAATTTGCACCACTGGGAGCAAGGTCACGATATCATCATCCGATGGAACTTCTTTGCCACCTCCCATGGAAAAGGTGTTGTAGATGGGATTGGAGGTACGGTGAAGAGAACAGTTTGGAGACACATTCGGTCGGAGAGAAGTCATGTCACCACTCCACACGGCTATGCAGCACTTGCCAAACAGCTGTGCTCAAATGTTCAGATTGAGTTTGTTGCGAAAAGTGAGATTGATCAACAATCCGCATTTCTTGATGCCAAGTGGGAAGGAGTGATGGCAGTACCCCAAACACACAAAGTTCACTGCATTCAAGCTTCTGGTGCAGATCAGGTTAAAGTAGCTGATACGTCAAACGAGATTGATAAATGTTTCAGAATTTGTCGAATTCGCAAAACATTATCACTCCTCCGACCCAATCAGCAACTGGTGAAGATTCTCCACTAAACGATGATATTCAGCCTTGTCAACTACCACCAGACTTGACAATCGGACTGTGGGTTATCGTTAAGTATGCAGATGAAGAATACCCTGGGGAGGTGACCAGCATAGAGGATTCAGATGTTGAAGTCAGCGTCATGCATAAAAGTGCGAATGCCTGGAAGTGGCCAAGACCAGAAGACAAAATCTTCTATCCGGCTACTCAGATTGTACGAGTTATTGACCCACCTACTGTTGCAGGCAATCGAGGACAGTTTGTGTTTGAAAACATTTGATTAATTTATAGCTTTGCAAATTGTTTGCCAGTCCCTTGCTATGCTTATTATTATGTTTCTCTCTCTCTAATCACATATGTACGTCCGTCACATTTTTATGTACGTCCGTCACATAACTTAATGACAATTATTTCAATTAAAAAAATTAAAAAACTAAATATTTTCATAGTAAGCATTACTATTAAGTGCAAATAAGGAAAATAATAAAAAAATTTGAACAATAATCCTAGTAACTTCACAGAGTTTTGGCTTTGAACGCTCTTAACCCAAATTTTTGTTTTTTTCTGAGTACGTCCGTCACACACCTTTAAGAAGGCCCAGCCCTTCCCCTGTGATATGAAAGTGAGATTTATTTTGACTAACCTCTAGTTAGGACAAACCTTTATTGTTTGTAAGGTAGTAAATGTAGAACTGATCTTTTCACAACTAATTACAACACAATATAGTGTCTGAATTGTACGTCCGTCACGCCGGAATTGCCCCTCAGGTGACGCCCATTACCTCACGTGACGCCCATTACCTCATGTGATGCCCATTACCTCGTGTGACGCCCATTACCTCACGTGACACACCTACCCTGTGTTAACAAACTTGGTTCCTGTCACAGTGCATTCACGCAGCATCATTAACTGGTGGCAACTAAGAGCTGCCAAATGAATGGCTGAGTGAAACTCAGGACAATGCATGACAGGAACTCTGCAGACTAGCTGCAGTCCATGAGTCTCTTGGTTTTGCATGGAATAGCCAAGACTGAGCCCCACTCCCTCTCAATTGAGTTGAAGGAGCCCCCAAGCTGCAATCATCGAGTCCCCACCCACAACAGATTAAAAATATGCATCCAAACTAAATCCTCAAGTACCTCTCCTCTCTCCTCCTCACCAATGTCACACCTCCGCCTCCCGTGCCACACCTCCCTGAGCAAGCCACTCCCCCCACTCACTTGACTTTGATGTCCAGTGTCTTGATGGGAGGGAGAGAGATGGACTTAAAGACAGGAATGACCCAGCTCTCATCCAGGAAGCTGGAGTGGTCCACCATGAGCTGGAAGTCCAGAGCAGTCACTTCAAACAATAGCTCCATCAGGCGTTCTAGTATAATGAAAATGTTTGTTATTATTATTTTATTTATTTATTATTATTATTATTATTATTATTATTATTATTATTAGCAAGTACCTTGCCACACAGTGGCGCTTGATGCACTAACCCTTGCAAGACTAGGAATGGAGTAGCATAAGGTGTTGTACTTTCATCCACGGTTATTCTTCTTAGTTTACTTACATCAGTTGCTTATTTTCTCACTTACTTACTTCTCTTGACCCACATGCATACAGACGACACTTGGCAATGCTTTACCAACCTGACTCAGTTACACACGCACCATCACCAACCCGGCCACCCAGCTTTATTCATGAATTCACACACCACAGCAGGCATTAGTACTGACGATGCCTTACCAACCCGGTCCAGCTCATGAATTATTCATGGTGCACACCATCACCGTCACCATCATTACTGACAGACAATTGTATTATATATATATTTTTTTATTATTATTATTAGCTCGTTATCAAGAGGAGCTAGACAGTAGAACTAATTGTTGAAAGAACACACATAGCAAGCACCGCCATCATGCCACAACCTTCATCTGTAGTATTGCTCCAGAATTTCTGGGGAGAAGTAACGGATAATTGAATTTTTAATTACAGTTAGTTGCTGTGTTCTAAAATAGCTAGACAATAAATATTTTGATTATAGAAACTATCTAGCCTCAAGCAGTGCTCTCGCTACATTCGGGAAGCCATAGCCAGCATCTGCAGGTGATAGATCATTATCTAACTACTGGGATATATATATATATATATATTATATACATATACCGTATATACATACACACATAATCATTTGCATCTGAAGTCATTATGAGTTAAGTATTGCAGAATTTTCCTACCCTTTCGAACAACTGAAGTTGTACAACTAATTCTATAATTGCAGTAGTCACACTCATCCTCCACATGCTCAGTAGTCACACTCACGACCCACATGCTCATGATTCACATGCTCATGACTCACATGCTCACGAGCCTCCTCAAGATCTCAATATACCACCCAATTTACATCTTTTCCCACTTTAAAACCTGTTCCCCCACTGCTCCAGGACAACGTGACACAAAGTCTTGCATTCGATTACTATCGGAACTAACAGAAACACTTGACACAAAACTCGCAACAGCCAAACAAGCGCATGAGCCACACAGCTGGGCCTTGCATTACTTGGACAGGGAATAACATTGCCAAGCTCAGCCAAACACCTGGACTCTAAACATAAACAGTGTGCGTGTTTTGTGCTTGGATTCATGTTTTGTTTAATGAGAATGAAACCAATCAATCTAAAGAATGAGAGAGAGAGGGGAATGTGTTTGCCTGGCTTTATTGACTTGCTTTATTGACAGAAAACTTTGTGCTGGTACATGTCGTAATTGACTTACTCTGTAGCGCCAGTGTAGCCACAATGCTATCCTTCTTGTACCAATACTACAAACAACACAAGATATAGAACATCTGTGATGGTATGGCATTTTCACTGTAGTAAGCTGTCCCATAGACATTATTATTGATATTATTATTATTACTATTATAATAGCAACTTTTTTTTTCGTTCTAACAGCCAATATTATGTTAACTAAAACTTAACTCGACGTTTCGACTTCTTGCCGAAGTCCTCTTCAGGGGTCAACTGAGGTTGAACTCTCCGTGGTGATATAATAACACAATGTAAGCAGCAAGATTTCTGGAGGGCACATTTACTGTTTATTATATCCTGGAGGGTGATTTGCACGCAGCATAGACAGCCAGCATCCTGGAAGCTCTAAACACTATGTCTGTTAAACTTATTGTCGGGTGTCATCTGTATGTGTAGAACTTCCTTGATCTTAAACTCACGATTCTTACTGGCTCTGTCTACAACTCACCCTCCAGGATATAATAAACAGTAACTGTACCTTCCAGAAATCTTGCTGTTTACATTGTTATTATATCACCACAGAGAGTTCGACCTCAGTTGACCCCTGAAGATGACTTAGAAGTTGCAACATTGGGTTAAGTTTTGATTTACAATATTGGCTGTTAGAATGAAAAAAATTGCTATTATTATAATTATTTCAGCCGAGAATGACTGAATTATTATTATTATTATTATTACTACTATTATTATTATTATTGTCATCTTTGGAGAGTGAGCCAAGTCATTAAAGCACTCCTGGGGTTAGGGGAGTCTTAACTTAGGAATTTAAGTCAAATATTAATGATTATTTTAGACATTAATTTAAGAATAAATAAAGGGGACATTAAGATGATTAATGAACCTTCAGTTCAAAGGTGAGCTAGTTATCTTAATATATTAGCAATAAACCATCAGTAGAATATTCAGAATTAGAGATTGGATTGTGCAAGTGTATATAAAGCTTCTTGTGTCCTTCATTAAAATGAGTAAAGCTCTAAAAATAACAACAAACTATGGCTTAACCCCATGTAGTTTTAAATATACTTGTGGGACACCGCCCACTGAATGAACTGACAATTTGTTATTGGTTCACTTGACACTCTAACTTGTTTCAGAACATTCCATTTATTGAGCGTGTTCTAGACCATTCTATAATTCACACACATCTGTTTATTGAGCATGTGCAGTGTAGCACACTATATTTATGTTTCACCCATGGGTGGACTGGCTATATATTATATTGCATGGCTTGGTCCACTCCTTTTTTAGTCAGTCTCACCATATGTTCACCTGCATCATTGTATAACTAAAATATATAACTTCCTGGACGCCCCCTGGGTGGTTAGGAGGAGCTATTAGTTAAATGATCAAGAAGCAGGAGATTGGTTATAGACCGACTCTGGTGGCAGTCTACCAGTAAAGTCAGCTTAAACCCCCGGCCACAATACTACCCCTAAATACAATTGGGTTCCTCCATGCTTTTCGTATAGGTTACATCACGAGGTGGAGGTCGGTATGGGATTTACACAACCGAGGGCCGAAGGCCCGAGGATAGTGTAAATCCCGTACCGACCGCGCACCGAGCGGTGCAACCGACTTGTACCATGGCTCTAGGCTATAAGAAACGCATAACAACCTTTTTTTCTGTAGCCTCATTGGTCGCCGCTTCGCTTAGCTACAGATCGTAATTCTAGGCCACGGGCAAAAAATATTCACCTCCTAGGCGGTGTATAAGTGATTTATTCACCCCGAATTGAGAAATCTGATTGGACGGTTTGAACGAACCATGGTATAAATGCTAGATATGCCCCTGACTTTGTAGCATTTTTCCCCTACTTATTTCCCTATGAAAAAATCAACAACAACAACAACAACAAAAAAACAAAAAACAGCTGTGAACAGATCTTGAGCTTACTGTGCCTCTTGTAGAGTAGCTCAGATTCAATGCTTAATAAGTAACTCTCCAACCCTTGCACATTTAATCTACATTTCTACCGCAACTGAGACAAACTTCTGACGTCATTAATTTATTGTAACGGAAACAAGTAACAATTGCAGTGTCAACAGTTGCTATTGGCAGAACATGAGAGAGACACACATCTTACCTGAGTGAGCTTGGTGTTCTTTACCAAGTGTTCGATGGGCACAGAGATGAGCTTCTGACAGAGAGCCACTCTTATGAAGCACCTTCCTTTCCCCTCCACACTGTGCAGCTGTGCCCGACAACAACAACAACAACGACAACAACAACAACAACATTTAAGGATCATCAATAATGATTGTATACAAGTTGGTGCAACCATCAGCTGTTTGGATAGGAGTTGCTAAAGATAAAGAATCTATTCAGACAGACGAGATTATCTTCTCTACTATAACTGATATTTGGTAGTCCATGAGACTGGACATTGGCCAACTGGTCAGACATTAATTAGCCTTGTGATAGAGGGTTATACTCTTTCTTTTCGTGGTGTAGATTACTTGACAGTCTTTCCTTGCCTATTAACTGTTTGTAGTTGATTTACAAGCATTCTTTAACAAATTTTGTGCACTATAGTAACCCAGAAGCAGAATAGTGACACTGGACATATAAGGATCAACTGATAAGAAATCAAAAGTCCAGCGCTTAACCTCACTCCACTAGATAAGACTGACTGGCACGGTTCAATCCATGACTGTTTAAAAAGACAAATCTATGACCACGATTACTTGGTAAGTGGTCTTCATGCTATCCTTATATGTTAATAATTCTAGAAATTTCCGATGAGTCATGTGCCATGGTACAGCATTAGGTTTATTAAATGGATGATTCTTACCGAATACATGACCGTACAACAATGACACACAGCCACTGCCAATGTACACTTTAAACTTCCAATTATATGGGTACATTAGCACGTGCTACAATTGAATGTGATTCAAATACAATCTAACATTGAGCTCTACAAATCGACACAACAAGATGAACAAGTTCTCACTTGTATCAAACCAACAAATTAAAGCTGCCCAGGGAAGCCCTCCACTCCATCCTCTCTCTGTCCCTGCTGGCAGGAATTGATTATGAGCCTACTCATGATGAACACTAACCTTCCAACTTCATAATTTACTTACACGTGTCGGACAATCGGCACCGCAATAACAACAAAGACTGCCCACAAACAAAAAATAATTTTTATCTTTATGATCATGCCCCCAGATCATGCCCCCAGATCATATCCCCAGATCATATCCCCATCATGCCCCCAGACCATATCCCCATCATACCCCAGATCATATCCCCATCATACCCAGATCAAGCCCCCAAATCATACGCCCAGATCATATCCCCATCATACCCCCAGATCATGCCACCATATCATATCCCCATCATACCCCAGATCATATCCCCAGATCATATCCCCAGATCATATCCCCAGATCATGCCCCCAGATCATACCCCCAGATCATATCCCCATCATACCCCAGATCATATCCCCATCATACCCCAGATCATATCCCCATCATACCCTAGATCATGCCCCCAGATCATATCCCCATCATGCCCCAGATCATGCACCCAGATCATGCCCCTGAGTATTCATCAACTTACCTTGGGAGAGGCAGTGATGGCAGCTACCACTTGTCTGAGCAGAGGATTCTGCTTCTCATTGAAGTAATAATCCTGCAGAGGTTCAATCCACGACCAGTAATCCAACTTGTTCAGACCAAACCAAGAGTTGGGCTCTACATCGTAGCGCGCACACACACACACACACAGAATTCACAGCTACTCTTTATTAAACTTGTTGCTGTTGTATCCAGAGTTGAGTAGCTCTGCCATGATTCTGGTATTGTGCTGTATTACAGCTACATTACGATTTACCCAACCCAATCTATTCAGAACAATATATTGGCAGTCTGATTTCATCATTTGCTGTTTTATTGAAATTTCTTCTATCCTTTTATTATAACTACATACACCTTTCTCCCAGATCTTTGGACAGCACCTGATTCTGTGTAAATATTCTTGTATGCAAAAATAAATTAGAGGCCAATGACAAATCAAACTATGCCATATGCTATTTAATGTAGGAGCTTTTAAAATGAATAGAACTAGCACTGCTTGTGAGATACCCCATGTTGCTTACTCTTCAAGCCATTTCTGAATATGGCTTCAATTGTCTCACAGAGAGGAATCAAATGCTCCTGTCCATCAGTGATAGGTTGCTGGCCTCTCTGCAGGTGAGATATCACACCTGTTAGCAGATAAAACACACTCTGACAATGCAGTTTCAAGTCTTGTTTATCTTAACTGACGTGTGAATTGCTGAAGTATTAGCTACTCACCTTTCAAGTCGTCTAAAAGAGGATGAAATATTTTGTTCCCGGAGACACTTTCTACTGAGCTAGCCTCCGACATACTAAACGACGACACGCCAGATATCGCTCAGAGAACTACCAAACAACGCCAACCTTTCGTCCCACACCACAATGCAATCCTATGAACTCCGAATTCCGAAGAAACAAGGTAAATGAATTGTTGACCTCAACTGTACCTTACCAATTTGTAGTAGGGTAGAAGCGCGTGCATTTTTCTAAGGGAAAACCCCATATTAACAATCGACCACCGCCGCCGCCGCGTCGTCGTCGTACCACATGGGGAGAGGGGGGGAGGGGGGAGGGGGGAGGGGGGGGGGGCGGCCTAAGTGTCGTCTTTAGAACATAGCTACTGTAGTTTTTGTATTGTGACGGAGGGACTCTAAATCTCTTAGGTCCTTCAGGGAGGGATTCTATATATAAAATAAAAAATACAGTATGTAGTTCCCTCATGTAGTTACTTTACCGCAAATCTGACAAGCTCTAGCCCGTGACGTAAATGAAGTCCAGGAAAGTCCTAAGTAGTGTCATGTCGTCTGTAGTTACTTTACCGCAAATCTGACCGCTCTAGCAGCCCGTGACGTAAATGAAGTCCAGGAAAGTAGGAAGGAATTCATCATGAACCGCTGCAAGCTATAGTCCTGAAAGCTGCAGATAAGGTTTGATACATGACAACATGGATGATAGAGTATATTTACAGCAAAGGACTTTTATTTGCTCTTTACAGCAACCTTGGAACAGAGTGTGTGCTAAGCATGGGGCTCGCTAAGCCATAAGAAAATGGATGCACAGACACATGCATTTGAACAAGACTGGGAGACTCATGTTCTCTTCCATGTCGCCTTATGATTAGAGGATAACCAAACGTATACTAGATAATTGGGATAGCAACATAATATACTAGATAATTGGGATGGTATGATATCTTGTGCAGATCAAAATGACAAATGGGCCAAACATGCAGCGCCAGGAGGCTGGAAGACATTGGAGGTAGGAAATGGAAGGGATGTCAACCACTGAAGATGAGACACACATGAGTCTGTGGTGCTTGATGAAAGCTCCTCTCCTGATTGGCTAAGATGTCACCAGATCCTAACCAATCAGGAAACGATTGCCGTGAACCAGGACCCCATGGGTGCCCAGGGGAAGAAGTTGAAGACTAGCGGAGACACTGAAGTATGGGGAGGACCCCTAAGTAGCGAATCATATGCTGTTAAATCATGGTGATATTAATGCAACTGTAGTGATGGATTGGAGTGACCTTAATCTGGAGAAAGGCAAGATGTATGTACAACGTGAGGGATCTGTGGAATCACAGCAACCTTGAACTTATGAAAGACCAAGTGAGCTCCAGTGTTCTCAGTCATGGAGTCAAGGTGAATGAAAGCAGTGGACTGCTTCATTTTATCCTATATATTATTTATCATTGAAATTCATTATATCATTGAGTTTCATTTTCATCATTAATTTTCATCTTCATCATTGAGTTTTTATAGTATAAGACCAAGCTGTATGGTAAATTAAATTGAAATATTTTAAAGCTCTTGTTATACTTTTACATCTATGCTGAATTGATATTGCGAGTTCTCTTTGTCAATTTGGATTTTAAATATTGGGTTTCAATTGAAAATTACTTGGAGTAATGTTTCAGCAGGTTCCTGAAATTCTAACTCTATAGATTATGTGTTCTTTGCTCTAACAGCAGTCAGTGTTGTGGCTATATCATATCACAGGTGAAGTGACTAGAGCTGTTGAAGAGGGTTTAAACTTACTAATGCATATGTAGCTGTGAAAAAGGCTGCTGCTCTCCCAGAGATAAATATGCCAGGTGTCTCAAGGGAATCTTGGGCGTTGCATCTCATATAATACTTATTACATAGTCAGAGTGTGATATGGCGAGAGCAGGCTACCTGAAAGTGAAATATCTAGTCATATCACTTTGATGAGTGTAATAAGTGGTCTATTCCACATATCACCAGCTGCTCTAACCCATATATATATATATATATTAAGTACGGCGTAAGTTGCCGTTCAAAAATGAAATAGCACGAGGCAAAGCCTCGTACTATTTCATTTTTGCCTCGTGCTATTTCAATCGCGTTACTCGTGCTATTAATCCCGAATAGCACGGTTACCCGTGCTATTACTCATACATATATATATTATATATAATAACACACACACACAAAACAGGAAGAAGCAGTAATACCCTCATACACAATAGCAAAAGTAAGGCAAGCTTTACTCAATTGATTTATTAATACTGAGGTTACTGAAAAAGGTTAGCTATTGAAGAGTAATTCTTGATGTAATTTTATTTAGCTATCATTTGCTGTCATGTGGATCTACAGTTAGAGGACTACTTGGGAATAGAAATTACCTACTCACATTAAGTTTATTTCTTCAGGCACATTTAGAGGAATTTGATGACATGACTGATGTTACTTTAAACACACCTTATGGCTTGAAACCATTTCTCACTGAATGGACCTGTTTATTGTGATAAATTGTTGACACCTCTGCAGGTGAGATATCAGACTTAGCAATGGTTTTTCTCAGATTCATAATATACTAACTTGTTCCAAATTTTGAGAAGACAATTGTGAACATTGAATATAATATTTACTCCGAATCATCACCACTACAACCCAGTCTCACAAGGTATCCCTTTACCGAAGCACTGTGCGAAGTGGGTGTCGGCTATCGCGAGAGTTAACCTCGCGTAAATTGTGCTTTAAACTGTCGACACCGCCCCACCCATTCGACTTACTGCTCATTATATTCCGCGGCAAGTCGCGCCACCGCTAGACGGAAGTAATCTCGTTTTGCTTGCTATCTGTAAACATGAAGTCTTTCTTGGGGCTCCTTCTACTCTTGGGTGGAAGTCTTGCTCTTCAGAATGGTTTAGGAAAGACTCCACAAATGGGATGGAATTCATGGAACCATTACAACTGCAATATCAGTCAATCAGTACTCCAGAAAGTTGCAGATGCTTTTATAGATCAACAACTGGACAAGTTTGGGTACAAATATGTCAATGTGGACGATTGTTGGGCAGAGAGCAGGGACAGCAATGGAAAGATAGTACCAGACACTACAGCTTTTCCTGACTTTGCTGGCATGGTTGAATATGTACACGGCAAAGGGCTTCTCTTCGGCTTGTATAGTGATGCTGGCACTTTTACTTGCGCTAAACGTCCAGGCTCTCTTGGCCATGAAGAAATGGATGCACAAACGTATGCTGATTGGAAAGTGGACTATTTGAAGTATGATAACTGTAATAATCAAAACATCGATGTAAAGAAGCGCTACCCGGTGATGAGAGATGCCTTGAACAAGACAGGGAGACCTATCTTCTATTCCATGTGTGAGTGGGGTATTGAAGACCCAGCAACATGGGCACCTGATGTGGGCAACAGTTGGAGGACAACTGGAGATATCTCAGATAAATGGGACAGCATGATATCTCGTGCAGATCAAAATGACAAATGGGCCAAATATGCAGCGCCAGGAGGATGGAATGACCCAGACATGTTGGAGGTAGGAAATGGAGGAATGTCAACCATTGAAGACGAGACACACATGAGTCTGTGGTGCTTGATGAAAGCTCCTCTCCTGATTGGCTGCGATGTCACCAGTATGACCAGCGACACTAAGCGTATCTTAACCAATCAGGAAGTGATTGCTGTGAACCAGGACCCCATGGGCGTCCAGGGGAAGAAGTTGAAGACTAGCGGAGACACTGAAGTATGGGGAGGACCCCTGAGTAACGAATCGTATGCTGTTATTCTGTTGAATCGTGGTGATATTAATGCCACTGTAGTGATGGATTGGAGTGACCTTAATCTGGAGAAAGGCAAGATGTACAACGTGAGGGATCTGTGGAATCGCACGGACCTTGGATCCATAAAAGACCAAGTGAGCTCCAGTGTTCTCAGTCATGGAGTCAAGATGTATAGACTAACACCAGCATAAGTGAAAACAGTGGGACTGCTTCATTATGTTGGGTTTTCAAAACTATTTATTATCATTGAGTTTTATCTTTCATGATTGTGTTTTGTATAATTTTTCTCAGTATAGATGTTACATTTGTTTAGAACACATTATTTACATAATTACATGCATTTTAAAAAAATCCTTAATCGTTTGGGAACTCATAACTACACAATAATCAGGGGAAAGAGCACCTTTCTTACTATAGTAATGCATGAAATTTTAAATCTGAACTCAACCAAAGTGAATTAATAGTGGGTAGCTATCAGGAAGTATTTTGTGTTACTACAAAGAACTTTAAGGTTTTCCTTGCTATAGTAACAGTAGTGTTCAATTATTTTAAGTATTATCTGCATGAATTCAATATTTCTAATAATAAGTACTTTATTATACCTTCACATGTATGTATGTATGTATGCGTGTAGCGCGTAACTAATTGAAATACCTCGGTAACTAAGTGGAGTCGTACGTTGAAAAGAAAGTTTCAGCGGAAGCTAATCCTGAATATAAGAACATAGTGAGTGAACGATACAGTGTAGCTAACAATTGCAAAAGACTTTTTAAAAGCTGGCCTACTATTAGCGAGTGATAGCACGGGTAACCTGTGCTATTAGGGGTCAATAGCACTCGTAGCAATTGAAATTCGTGCTATTAGCTAGCAGTCAGTGTAATCTTTCACGGGTAACTAAAAATCCTATTTCTTCTTCTTTTCATCTGGCTCGTAGCAGACCCTTTACCTGCCGATTATATCAGGGCCCACACAATAAGGGAATGGGCGGAGTTTAAAACCACAACGTCAAAAATAGATAGATATAGAGAGAGGCCCGGTAACGCGCGCCGAAGAATTCCACCGCCGCAGCCCTGTCTGTGTAACGGCTGTTGAGGAACTGTAGTAGTAGTCCCCACAATGTATTACGTTTTAATCTTCTCAGTTTTGGTAGGCATAATTACATCATGCTTGTCCTTGGATAATGGATTAGGAAGAACTCCTCCTATGGGCTGGAACTCCTGGAAGCACGATGGTTGTAGTGTCAATCAGTTTGAGATTCAGTGGGCTGCTGAGGCTTTTGTTAGCCAGCAGCTGGACAAGGTAGGCTACAAATATATCAATGTAGATGATTGCTGGATACAAACTAGAGACAGCAGTGGCAACTTAATGCCCGATTTACAATTATTCCCCGACATTATTAATATGATTGAGTATATCCACAGCAAAGGGCTTCTTGTGGGTCTTGACGCAGATGGTGGAACTTCTACTTGTGCTGGTCGCCCGGGTTCTCTCAGCTACGAGGAAAGGGATGCACAACAGTTTGCTAATATGAAAGTGGATTATTTGAAGTATGACAACTGCAATAACCAAAATAAAGATGTGAAGGAGCGATATTTGGCAATGAGCAAAGCTTTGAACAAGACTGGGAGACCTATATTTTTTGCCATGTCTGAAGGCGGTATTGAAGACTCCGCAACTTGGGGTCCCGGGTTAGCCAATAGTTGGAGAGTCAACGCAAACATCAACGATAACTGGTCGAGCATGATATGGACTGTCAATGTGAATAACAAGTTGGCCGAATATGCAGGACCTGGAGGGTGGAATGACCCAGATGTGTTAATGGTGGGCAATGGAGGGATGTCGACCACTGAATATGAGACTCAGATGAGTCTGTGGTGCTTGATGAAAGCTCCTCTCATCGTCAGCTGTGATGTCACCAATATGAGCAACGATACCAAGCGCATCTTGACCAACGAAGAAGTGATTGCTGTGAACCAGGACCCCCTTGGTGTCCAAGGGAAGAAGGTGAAGATTAATGAAGATACTGAAGTGTGGGGTGGTCGTCTGGATGGCGGTTCGTATGTTGTGATTCTGTTGAACAGAGGTGATAAAGAAGCCGTGATAAAGATGGAATGGAGTGATCTTGGGCTGAAGAATGGTACGATGTACCATGTTAGGGATTTGTGGATGCACACTGACCTTGATTCTGTGAAGGACCAAGTGAATGCGAGTGTTCAAAGTCACGGAGTCAAAATGTATAAATTAACACCAGCATAGTGGACAACAACTAATTTCATTAATTTTTTTTACAGTGACATCATAAATTCATATAACCAAATTGATGTTTTACCAATGAGTTTTTTTTTTACTGTTTTCTCCATGTTTCATTTTGTGACTTCTGTGCTTGTTATAACTATGTATACAACATAATTAACACTAAGCTAACGTCAAGAATTCTTTAGTAGTCAGCACAATAATAGTAGCCTCTTAATAGGACTTAATTTTGATTGTATATAAATTTACATAATTTTGACCATATAATTCTATAAATTCTCTTGAATTTAGTTTATTACATCTCACAAACCAGAGTGACTTAATTTCATTAGATTAAATGATTTATGTGAGACTGCCCAAGATAACATGTCAGAACAGATTTGTAGTATTTGTGTATGTATGCATTAGTTAGTTGATAGTTATTTTTGTCATACAGTCATGCCCAGTTATAATAATAATCTTGCTGGGCCACATTTTTACAAAGTTTTATTTTGGTGGTGTTCAGTGTTACCAACCATCCAGGGATTGGTAGTGGGATCCAGGGATTGCTGCAAAAATCCAGGGAAAATGGGATATGGGCCATATCCAGGGTAGTCTTCCTTGGGGGTTGGTAAGTCTGGGAATTGGTCACTAAGTCTAGAATTCTAAATGAGGACCACCATTGACTAGGACAGCAGCACTGTGCTCTTCAATTAGAATTATCATTGGTCTATGATGAACACCTCAAAGAAACCAAAGATTGCTTGCAAGTACAGAGGATCTTCTCAAGGCTGCAAAGTCAGCCACTCGCAGGAGTCTCCAACAACATAAAAACACTACATAACCCAGTTTTTATGTTTTTACTTCTAGCTACATTTGTCTGTGTCACTGTTTTTGTGTGTGTGCATTTTAAGCCTTTATCAGCCTCATATTCAGGGATTCCACCAAAATATCCAGGGAAAATAGGACCAATATCCAGGGTAGTCTTCCTTGGGGGTTGGTAAGTCTGGGTGTTAATTAAGTATTGGATTCCTTTAACTAACCTGAGGGCATTTCTGCATGCTCAGGGTAGCACCTTGGCAATGAGTGGAGACCTGATAGAGAAGGAAAACCTGGTCCAGCTTACTACTCAACTCTTGGTGGCAGCGGATACTACCAACAAGGGAATGGAACTTGAAAGAAAGAAACCTGGTCCAGCTTACTACTGAACTCTTGATGACAGCGGATACTACCAACAAGGGAATGGAACTTGAAAGAACTTCGTGTAGGCCATACCAGCAAACCCCACAATTTAAATTGAAGTCTGTTTGGAAACCCAAGCCAATCGTTACATGACTAACCAATTGCTATGACCAAATAAACATTGAATTGGAACTCCATGCCAATTCAATGTTTATTTGGTCATAGCAATTGGTTAGTTATGTAACGATTGGCTTGGGTTTCCAAACAGACTTCAATAGAGATTGTGGCTGATGCCTTTGTTTACCAGCAGCTCGACGAAGTGGGCTACAAATATGCCAATGTGGACGACTGCTGGGCAAAGAGCAGAGACAGTGGTGGAAAGATCGTTCCCGATTCCAGCAAATTCCCTGATTTTACTGGCATGATAGACTATATTATTCACAGCAAAGGACTGTTATTTGGTCTTTACGATGCTGGAATACTCACATGTGCTGGACGTCCGGGTTCACTCAGCCATGAGGAAGCAGATGCACAGACATACGCAGATTGGAATGTGGATTATTTGAAGTATGATAACTGCCACAACCAAAATATTGACGCAAAGAAGATATATCCAGTGATGAGAGATGCCTTGAACAAAACTGGGAGACCCATATTCTATTCACTGTGTGAATGGGGCATAGAGAATCCAGCAACATGGGCATCTAAAGTGAGCAACAGTTGGAGGACCATGCTGGATATCATAGACAAATGGCCAAGTATGATTCTGCAAGCTGATGTGAACAACTACTGGGCCCAGTATGCTGGACCAGGAGGCTGGAATGGCCCAGACATGTTGGAGGTAGGAAATGGAGGGATGTCTACCATTGAAGATGAGACACACATGAGTCTGTGGTGCTTGATGAAAGCTCCTCTCCTGATTGGCTGCGATGTCACCAACATGACTAGCGACACCAAGTGTATCCTAACCAACCAGGAAGTGATTGCTGTGAACCAGGACCCCATGGATGTCCAGGGGAAGAAACTATCACATCACCCTCTCATATAAAAAATATCTGAACCTTTCCTTAGTAAGATCTCAGCTTTCATACTTAACTGCTCCCAACTCTGGCGACCTCGTCTCATCAAGGACATTATTTTATTAGAAAACATTCAACGTAGAGCTTCAAAGTACATTTTAAACAATTTTGTTATAGATTATAAATCTCGATTAATCTTACTCAATGTCCTACCACTCGTGTATCACCTAGAACTACTAGACTTGTTATTTGTATTGAAATGTCTCAAAGACCCTCCTGATAATTTTGACATATTTAATTACATTTCCTATTATTCTGGACCCACACGCTCATCTACCTCCCACAAGTTAGAACTTAAGTTTTACCGCTTCTCTAGTACACGCCACCAATATTTTAATCGTGTTTTAATGCTGTGGAATGCATTCTCTCCAATTGATCTTTCCCCTTCCTTCACTACTATCAAGAAAACTCTTCAACAGAAATTCTGGAATACATTCACCAAAAGATTCAACCCCAGCAATCCCTGCACATTTTGTTGTCTATGTCCCTGTTCTCCATGTCACACATCTAATATCAACATCACTTTACCTCCCACATCAGGAGCCTATTTATTCATTTTTGTTTATTTACTTTCTTCTTTTGTTTACTTATTTATTTCTTTTTTCGGGCAGCTCTAGTAGTTAGAGCTTGACCCTCAACCACAAACACTTTACATTTTTCACTTCACTCACAATACTTGTTTTGTCCCATTGGTTGTAAAGTCAATAATAATAATAATAATAATAATAATAATATTAATAATTTAGTATTGGCAAGGTAAATGTTTGCAGCAGAGGCTGATAAAGGAGCGCCTACGTAACGAGACAAATTTGTTCAGAGTTATCCTGGGCGCTTCAGCTTTGGCCATTATTGCATGTAATAATAATGTAATATTTATTTTTTAACTTAACCAACCTCGCCCTTATCTAGATCACGTGATCAGTAGTTTTCTTGGTGTGTATGTAAATAATTCATTCCGTGATTGAGGGGGAGCTTGCGCTGCTTGCGTTGCTTCTCTGTGTGCGCCGCGGACTTGATAGTTAGTTACCTCCTGGAGTGCGTAGTGTCTTTCTTTCAGCTCCTTGTATTTTATAAGAAATATGGCTTCAGGGTCCCGTGAGGGGCTGCTGCAAGTAACAGTGAATTATGAGAGGAACAGGGTGGTCCTCCATTTGTCTAAGCGCATGAAGGTTGGAGAGGCCATCAGAAAAGCTGCTGAGAAGTTTAACGTGGACCCAAAAGGCCTCACTTTTCTGTATCATGGCACAGAAATAACGGATGACATGACTGTAGAGGTAGGAAAGATTGTGTAGTCATGCAAATACATTAGCCTTTGGTGAGATTGTTATGCTGTAACAGCTAATTGAATAGATGCAAAAGTCCACCTGACTGGACTACAGAGCAATAATTAATGTGTTCACTGTCATTTATTGTGCTCCTTTCATTCTGAGAGTTATCATGATAGACATTGAGGTTGTATTGTCATTGGAATGACCTGTGGATGCAGTGTTTTAATGTCAGTATAGAATATTACATGCGCTGCATACGACGAGTGCATAGCTACACACATTGGTGGGTTGAGTCTTCAGCTGCAAGCATTGCTAGCTATAGGGTGATTTTTAAAAAATTAGCGTTGAATGAGTAGTTTCTGAAGTTTCAGCCTATGGAATGTACGCCCATTCTTGCATAATAGACTAGGAAGCTTCATGCAATGATGAACAATCATTACTACAACATTCTGTAACCAG
>WLWD01002591.1_pt1 | contig 19674 bp, 13 predicted proteins | sample 6712731 | NCBI WGS metagenome assembly WLWD01 (sample SAMN12718690, study PRJNA576275) | sponge metagenome | isolation source: marine sponge | host: Mycale hentscheli | place: New Zealand: South Island, Marlborough, Capsize Point | collected 2014-11-01
ATGCATGCCTGCCACATTAAAATATGTCTGCTTACACTTCAGTCATAAGTGCAATCCTAAACTCTTTACTCAATTAAAACAACAAATACAAAAAACAACAACAAACATACATTAAAAAAATCAAACTGAATTGGAGTGAATAAGCTTGACAGTAAAGAGAGAACACATTGACCTTTCTACCTAAAAACTGGCTTTTGCAGAACTTTTCTTCTTGGCTAGCTCAATTGCTACTGCTGAGCAATTGCGTGCACTTCTAGTTTACTTATTCTCACAGTGCAAGTTTCTAAACAATCCAAACCTATCCAAACAGTAGCAAAGACACAAGTAAAAGAATTACTACTTACATGAGCAGAGGAATCATGAGGAACTCCAGACCTCCCATGAAGAGGTACAAACTGCCAGACCTCATGTTGTGGTTGATGGTGAGAGGGAAGGCAAAGGGCCAGATGACGCTAGCCATGAGAGCTGCAAGGGACTCCACGGAGGAGATGATGCCAAACAGACTGCCTGTAAGCACACCACACGGACATTGTGGGTGTGGTTGAGAGGGAATGGATATGAATTGTGAAATGATTACTAGGAGGAGGATGCCTATATTTTAACTGCCAGCTAAATTAACAATATTGATTTAATATTAGGTAAACAAAGTGCCTGCTGTTTGTTGTTGCTTTTGTTGTTGCTGCTTTGCTATTATTGTTGTCGTTGATAATTCCAAATAGTTAACTATAGTTGTTATCTGAGCTCTACGCGGCACACAGAGTATTGTAACTGCCTTACATGCTTCTAATACAATGACAGATATGTATGTTACGGGAAAAAATTACCTTGCTCCTCTGGCTTGACCTGCTTTGATGCCAAACTTCTAGCTGTAGTAAAAGCAACTGCTTCTGTTCCTTTGATTCCTGAAACTGTACATGAATTCTCCATGTAAGCACTTTATATTGGTCATTTATAAGATACCCTATTTTTCCCCCCTAACTAACCCCCCACACTCACACCCAGAAATAGTTCTCATTGTATGAAAAACATAAGCTTCACTGCTGTTTTCACTCAACTCAACCTCCCACTAAAAGTGAGAAATTTCAACGTGAAATCACTACTATAAACCATTTACTGCTTTTCATTGGAAGTGAATGTAAGTATAACTTGTCAAACATTAATTATTTTATGTCTTACGTACTTGTATACACCTGCCATGCTTTATTAACCAGTCCATGGAAGACGTTACCGATGGCACTAATTAGAGTACCGTACAGAACTATCCAGGAATCCCTGACGTTAACCATTGCCAAGAAGAACAGCACAGTGTTCGATATGCCTTTAGCTATCGCTCTGACCGCCTGGTAGTAGCCAATCTCAAGAGAGGTGAATTCAAATGGAGGAGCCTTCAAGAAATAAACGGCTATAATCACTGACCCTCCCAAGTTCAGACCCATCACGGCTAAGTTGAGAGTCAAGATGTTTATTGCCCACACTGAGTATGAAAATTTGCTGCAGTATAGTTTAGCACCTTCGATGTATTTGCTGATGATGCTTCCTTTCTTCTTTGCCAGAAGAGCCAATCGCTCTACTTTGGTCAACGACTCCGGAATGGCTAAAGTGTAGAGTATAATAAGAGCCAAGGCTCCAGCTTGGAACGTAATAACGGGAATGTAATTGCAATGAACCGTGGCCAACCAGTATCCACCGCCCATGACTCCTGTGAGCTGGCCAACACTCAGGAACCCACCGATGATGGCCAGTCTGATACTCCTACGCTTTACAGAAGTGATGTCCGCAATATATGCGAAGATGGATGCAGCGATTGCAGCGAGATCTCCACAAAGACCGGACACTCCACTGGCTATTATTAAGTAATACGGGTTGAGGGTGTAGTAGATGATAAGAATTGTTGAAACACTCTGGATAAGCAAGCCAGTGGCAGGGATGAGGATACCCCATCTCCTTCCAAACCTGTCAGTGATTGGGGCCATCAAGAGGGTCACTGCAATAGCTGGTAACTTGCTGGCTAGCTGAGTGTACACAACGAGGTCGTTGGAGTCCGTTTCGTCCAGCTTATAAGAGTTATTGCTCGCGTAGTCGTCCAAGGTGGTGCTGTTGACGCAGTAAGACCCATTGGGAGGCTCGAAAGCTGTTTCGCTCAGTATCTGAGCACCGTAATACTGAAAGTAATACTGTTCTATGATGGTGGTGTATAGCATATACGAGAGGTAGAACAGGAAGACCACAGGCTCCACCGTGATGATTCTGGAATAGTAGAAATTACAGCAAGAGCGTCGCACTCGTCCAATGCAAGATTCCTGCTCGCTGTTCTCAGTTTGCACGGACATTATTTTGTTTTACTTGAAGTTCATGGGTGTGGCTAGGTTGTGCACAACGCAATCTGACGATACTTTACCAATGCCAAACCCATCACAATAAAATAATATGTAATTGGGTAGCTATCTATGGATGTTGATACCAAAGTCATATTTATCTTTGCTAGTCAATAGAGGTTTGTAGTCATCATCATCACTGCTGGAGGAGCTGACTGCACTGGTGTTTTCAGATTTGCTATAGTCACTTCTACCATAGGAGTCTTTATGCTTGGCTTTCTTGTTCGACTTGGTCTTCATTTTCCTTGTATCCAAATATGCGACAGAACTGCAATAATAAAAATGTTTTCAAAACAGCGACCATAAATAAATTTAGTTCAGGACAAAGTCAAACCTCAAATGCTATAAGTTCTTATATCTATACGTTTATAGCCTTTTAAGTTTGCCTGTAACTAAATTCGTTGGAGTTAGTTTGTAGCTGTTTAGTTGTATAAGGCACTATAAGTTTTCATCAAGAGATATACACAATAAAAATCATATTTTATACGTTTGCTAATGCTGCATAGTGCAGCATTTATTTTTCTAACTCACATGAGGAAAGGTAAAGTGGCCAGTCCTGCAGCTGCCATGAACATGAATGTAGTGCCAGGTCTCAGATTGTGTGTCAGTGTGATTGGAAAGATGTACGGCCAGAGGGTGCTTGCTGCCAAAGCTGCGACGGACTCTGCCGAAGCTATGATGCTGAACATTGACCCTGAAGGCACATACACAGCAAGAAGAAAGGGTAGCCGACAAGTAATGGAGTAGGTTAGCTAGTGAGTGAGTGAATTGAGGTAGACACTCTCAGGTGTGATTCAATCAAGATTTCACTGTATATGTGTGCGTATGTTAAGTTTGGCCTTTTTATCACGTGTGCCTAATTATGTCAGTTAAAAGAATCTTACAAAATGCAACGGGGTTCAACATGCTCATTGCATCTAATGAGTCTCCAGGCACAAGAAATATCTATGTCAACAGTTCATTTGATGATGCCTTTTACCATTTCTCAACAGCAAAGGATGTCACTGAGTTTAACACATTACTTAAATGTGAAATGAAATTTTTGATGGATTCTTCTACAGGTATTTTTTTAGTGCATAACAAGTAACTAAAACATAAGCAATTTTTAATTATGTTACGTTCTCTAATTGAGGATGAGAATTGGTTTGGGTAGATTATGTTGTAAAAGCTACTTATATGACAGTATTGTAATCAGTCTGGCTTACTGACCATACATGCACAACTAATAGTAAATACTTATTATAGCATGCCTCACACGCAGAGACACTCACATGCTGCTACCAATACTACGCCTATACACGCCAAATACACACTAACAACTGGCACACCCAACAATTGTATACACACACTCTATAAATACCTTGCTGCTCTGGTTTGACGAGCTTGGATGCCATACCTCTTCCTGCAGAAAATACTAGAGCTTCAATCCCTTGGAAAGAAGAAACTACATACAGTATATACACAGAACAATGTAAGAGAAAGAAACAAACAAAAAATACATACACAATAGCAGCAGCAGCAATAACAGCTTCTAATGTTCTTTACTAATGTTAGCAAAGTTTTGTTGGGGGATAGTAGAATTTTCCAAACAGAAATATCTCAAAACTAACTGGAACTACAAGTGAGTATATTAATCTTTTTTTTTTAAAACTTGATAAAATTAAACTTCAATACTACGATAAGTTAAAAAAATGAGATTATTATGTTAACTTATAAGTATTAACGCAGTAGTTAAAAATGAATTTGTACAGTATTAACTGGAACTAAGCTCTAAATTTAGCTGAAATCACATGATCACAGTGGAAATTTTGAGAGACATCATCTGCTGCAAAATCAAACCTGCATATATATTATCCTATATTTTGGCAGTAAACTAAATAGAATGACTGTTTTAATTGAGAGTTAACAACATCGAAAGAAAGCAAAAAGACCACCTATTAACTTACCTGTGTAGAGCTCCCATACTGTGTTTGAGAATCCAGTCAGCATGTTGCAAGTTCCACTGATGATCATTCCTGCCAAGACAATCCAAGAATCCCTCAATTTCAGCAGCACCAGCAAGAAAAAAAGCACATTACAAATGCCCTGCATTCCCGCCCGCACTGCCTGATAGTAACCTATCTGTGCCGAGTTGAATTCAAATGGGGGAGCCTTGAGGAAATAAACCACAATGACTAGAGCTCCCTCCAGAGTCAGGACGAGGACGGCCAGAGTGACCGTCAAAACAATCAATGACCAGGAATCAAACGCACACCTGCAGTACAACTTTGCGCCTTCAACATACTTGTGCAAAAAGTTGTTCTTCCTCCACTCTGTGAATCTTCCTTCGATAGGATTTGGGCGAGACTCGGGTAGCCATACCACTATGTAGAGAAGGAGGATTGCCATGACCACTGTACAACATATTAATAGAGGCAGAAAATTGCAATCGACTGCACCCAACCACACGCCAGCACAAAGCACAGCAGCCATTTTGCCAAACCCAAGAGCTCCTGAAACGGCAGCAATTCGGACACTCCTCCACTTGATGGAACTGATGTCTGCCACGTAAGCAAAGGTGCCGGCTATGAGAGTTGTGAAATCACCAGTTACGCCAGCAAAAAACCGCACGGGTATGAAGTAGTACGGATTTAAGTGGAAATAATAGAGGAAAACTGAAGCCAGGGCTTGCACAAAGAATCCAAAGGAAGGTAGCAAAATGGCTTTTTTCCTGCCATACCTGTCACTGATTGGACCCATCACAATGGCTGTGATGATGGAAGGAACTTTGGCTGCGAGCTCCGTGTAGATGACGAGGTCATTGGAACTCGTTTCGTCTCTTTTGTACGAGTTGTTGTTGCCCGTGTACTCGTTTATGATGCTACTGTTTATGCAGAAAGAGCCGTTCGGGAAGGCAAACGAGGTGTTCTTAAGAATGCCTTCGCCATAATAGTGATAGTAGTACTGCTCTATTGTGTAAGTATACTGCACGGAGAAAAGAAGATAGAGGAAAACGACGGGCTCCACGGTTACTATCCTTGCATCGTATAAAGTCTTTAGAGGATTTTCATACCAAACACTGAGCTGGGACCTTGCGTTTTCTTCGTGTTCTTGCTGTTGTATTGACATGGTTCTTCTCCTGCAGCAATATTGTGGGCGTGGCTGATCGAGGTCAATCGAGACTCAATCAACTCCCACGCACATGTCTTCGCATAACTGTTCCTATCGTCTGACCAGAAATAGATTCAATGGTGCCATGATTTTAATTCATGAAATTAAAAAAAAAAATAAATTAAAAAAGCAAGCAACCACAACTAAAATAGCACAAAGAGTTTGACAAAAAGTGATAATTATATTAATTAATTTATATTCTGAGATGACTTTTTTGGAAGCAGCTGGCTTTTCTCATCATTTTCGCTGATGTAAACTGAAGAAGTTCGGCTAGAATAATCCGGCACATTCTTAGAAGGACCCCCAGATTGTATTGAGACTTGAGATTTACGATAATGTGAACGTATTACTTCAATCAAAATTATGGAGCTGTAGTACACAAAATAAAATATTTTGACAAAACAAATTTCTTGCTAACTATAATAAAAAAACAAACTAAAACATCATACATTCTTTCCTCATATTCTTGTTACCACACATCTCTGAATGTCTAGCAAATCACATAGCTACATTCTAAACCTACCGAATAAGGCTAAGTTTTAACAATTGCCACTATAGCTATATCCATCAACTGAAGAAAGGTAATCAATTACTCACAGTATTACTGGCAACATCACGAATCCACAAGCAGATATTATGATGAATGTAGTTCCAGGCCTCATGTTGTGATCTAGAGTGATGGGAAACACGTAAGACCATCCTGTACTTCCTGCCACTCCCATCAATGACTCCACGGAGGCTATTATACTGAATAGAGAACCTGCAAATATTACGTTTTAGTGAACCAGTTAAATAAACAAATGAACAAATGAATAATAATTAAATAAAAAAGTAAACACATAAAATAACTAATTAAAATAAAAAATAAACACATATGAAATAACTATTTCAAGCTCAATGCATTTCCAGATACCTTGCTGTTCTGGCTCTACTAATTTGGAAGCCAATCCTCTTGCTGCAGGAAATATTGCCATTTCTAGTCCTTGAACAAACGAGACTAAACAAGACAATAGTGGACAATAAAAATTAATTGCTAATAAAACTTAAACCACTCACTTGCATATATTTCCCAAGTTCTAGTTGCCAAACCAATCAATAAGTTTCCGGATCCATTAACTAGAAATCCGAGCAGCACAATGGTAGAGTCTTTGATGTTAAATATTGTAAAAAAGAAGAACAGGACACCAGACAACCCCTGGCTTGCTGACTTAAATGCCTGGCAATAACTTATCTGAATGGAGTTAAATTCAAAGGGAATAGCCTTTAGAAAATAGACCATAAGAAAAAATGATCCAGCCATATTTAAAATGGCCACTCCAAGAGCAATGGTGACTACATAAAACACATAAGTGTTCAGTGTAAAGCCGGAACAATATATTTTGACAGCTTGGCTGTATTTTTGAAGTGTCCCTTTTGTCTTCTGAAGCAATATCTTCCTTTCTTCTTTAGTACGAGACTCTGGTATACATAAAATATACAACATACAAATTACCATCATTCCGGTATAAAAAATCATGATAGGAACAAAGTTGCAGTTAACACCAGAGAGCCAGAAACCACCAGCCAGTTGGCCTGCAAGTTTCCCAAAGGCTGCCGTTCCCTCAATGATAGCTATCCTGAAACTGCGCCATTTTTTTGAACCGACATCAGCAACGTAAGAGAATGAAGCAGCAATAAAACCTGCAAATCCACCAGTTAGCCCAGTTATTGCACTAGTCGCAATAAAATAGTAGGGATTCAACCTGTAGTACACTATCAAAAAGGATCCAAGAGCTTCAATGACGTATCCAAAGCAAGGAGTTAAAAGGCCAATTTTTCTTCCAAATTTGTCGGTGAGAGGTCCTAGTAGGACTGCTATTATAAAAGACGGAGCACCAGCAAGCATCGTGTACATGACGAGGTGATTCGATTGGGCTTCATCTTGTTTGTAAGAATTGTTGCTACCGGTGTACTGGTCGATGAGGCTGCTGTTGATGCAGTAGGAACTCTGCGGAAAATCAAACTGAGTATCTTTGAGGATGGCCGCCCCGTAATAGTGGTAGTAATATTGCTCGACTACTGGCAAGTACATGAACCTAGCGAACGCGTAGAGGAACAGCAGCGGTTCTACCGTGACAATCTTAGACTTGTAAAAAGTCATAAGTGCCCCCATTATTCTTGCTTGCGAAAAAGTGAATCGCTCATTAATTACGTTGAAACCCTTTACCTAACAACCATTGTCCGGCGGCTCATCTAAGGCATTTTAATTGATCACAATCACTCGTGACCAGCTATGAATACCATGAATGATCAGAACGGTAAAGGTCAGAGGCGGAAATAAAAAACCCTGATATTTTCTGTTAATTAACAATAACAACAACAACAATAATAATAATAATAATAATAATAATAATAATAATAATAATATTCCAAAGGAATAGTATAATATTCTATATGAATTCTATATTATAATGAAACCAAGTTATAAGAACAAATAATAATAATAATAATAATAATAATAATAATAATAATAATAATAATAAAAGAAAAATAATAACACTATTATACTAATAATTACTATTATTATTGTTGCTGCTGTTTTATTATTATTATTATTATTATTATTATTATTATTATTATTATCATTATTATTATTAGACAATATTGTCATTGTTGCTGATGTTGTTATTGTTGCTGTTGTTTATGTTACAGTTGACATCATCATCAGCATCATCATCATCATTATTATTGTTATTGTTCCTTCAATTTAGTGTTATTAGTGGAAGATTTGTTGGCTTGTATGTTATTAGCACTCTCTTAAACTCTACCATCTCTTGGCATGCAGAAAGTTACTGGTTGTTTCTGTGGAGTATAGACCATGTGCTAATTGAGATTTCATTTGTAGCTGAAGTTACTTCCTCATAAAGCTCCTTTAGATTAATAGTCATGCATGTATAAGTACTTAGCCTCAACATATTCAATAGAGTTGGCATTCTATAGATCAACTCATAAAAACAGCTGCATACACTGTGACTCACTACAATTGTAAATTGACAACTCAATGTTTAATATATTTACAGGGTGACAGGAGAATAGTAGCTCAATTGCCCATCATTACCCTGCTATAACAATCCCACACCAGTAGCCTATCGTGCTATTTAAAAAGTTAATGTAGTAGAGGAACATAATAGCAGCAGCAGCAGCAGCAGTGCTAACAGAAGTCCAGGGAAGAGGATGCGTCACTCAATCCCTTTAGTGGCAGAATAATTATGACCCTGAGTAACAAAGATACATTATTTGCGAGAATGGGGGAAAGAGGAATTATCTGGTACATGAGGTTTAGTAGATTGTACTTACTATTCAATGCAATTGTATATAGCAACAGGTGGGGTGGGGGGGGGGGGGGGGGGGGGGGGGGTGGGGGGGGGGGGGGAGACTTTAGCCACCTGAAATTTTGCGAGAGTGAATAGACTAAACTAAAAAAAGGTGTGGCTTGGGTAGTTGAATTTTCTTTTTGCAGATGTAATAATTGTGCTTACCAGAAAGAGGCTATTTAGAAGTAAAAAGAAAGCAATACAAGTTGTAATGGTGTTGATTCTATCTTCCATGCCATTTCTGCATTCTCTAGAACAGTTTTTTTTTACCACCACTAAACATAAATATCACCATTACCACACACCCCCTTTATTCACCCCTATCATTACTAGTCTGGCATAGCTTACCCTTTACCTTCTATTAGGGTGTCTTCTATGCCAGACTTAATGGTAATAAGTGCATTTTTATTATGATAACTGACCCTGCTGCTCTGGTTTTTTTACAAGTTTGATACCAATCCTCTTGCTGCAGAAAACAGCATAATTTCTGTTAGCAGAGCAGACAAGAAGTTAGCAATTATTTTGACAACTTACATAAAGACTGTAGAGGATATCACTTACTTGCATACGTTTCCCAAGCTCTATTAGCAAAACCAAATACATAGCAAGTTTCCAGAGCCATTTATTAAGAATGCTAGTAGCATAATTGCAGAGTCCTTTATGCTGAAAATAGCAAAAAAGAAGAACAGTAAGTTGGGAATTCCCTGAGTCACAGACTTGAGAGCTTGGTAGTAGCTTATCTGAATAGGAATGGGATCACTTTTAAAAAGTATACTGAAAGATGCCTTGAGCCTTCCATGCTGAATATTGCCATTCCAATTGCTATAATCACTATATACAGCATATAGCTAGGTGTTCACTGTAAATTTAGTGCAATATTATGTTGATTGCTTGACTGTATTTCTGACATGTCCTGCTTGCCTTCTGTAGTAGCATTTTTCACTCTTCTTTTGTGCGAGACTCGGGTATGCACAAAGCATATATCAGAGAAGCAGCCATAATTCCAGTGTAGAATATCATTAGCGGAATAAAGTTGCAGTGAACCTCAGAGAGCCAGAAGCCTAGACAGCTGGCCTATGACTTTTCCAAAGCAAGTCATCGCTTCAATGGCAGCTATTCGGAAACTGCGCCATTTTTTTGAGCTCACGTCTGCTGCATATAGGAATAACTGGAAGTAACAAGGCCTGTATTCCCTCTGACTAGTCCAGTCATAAGGCTAGTCCCTATAAAATAGTACGGGTTCAATCTGAAATATATGATCAATAGCGATCCCAATCCTTCCATGAAATTTCCAAATAATGGGGCTAAAAGGCTAAGCTTTCAGCGGTCCAAGAATAAGTGCTGTTGCTATGGCTGGCACAATGACAAGCCTGTGTATATGACGAGATGGTTAGACTAGGTCTGATCTTGCTTGTAAGAATCGTTGCTTCCTGTGTAAAAGTTAATGAGACTGCTGTTGATGCAATATGTACCGTTTGGAACCTCAAAATCGGTGTCTTTAAGAATAGCCTCTCCATAATATTGATAGCAATACTGCTTGATGACAGGTCCATAAAAGAGCCTCGCCATTGCGTGGAGAAAAATTAACGGTTCTTGATTGGTTTTTGATTTGTAAAATGCTAACAGGGCCCCATAGTGAACTTTTCTTAGCTAACAAATGTGCACGGATACTTGAAAGACAAAAACAATCCCGTAATAAATCCTAAGCGAAACTGTTCACGCAAGAATCCGCTAGTAGATCGTTGTCGTGGTGTCGGAAGACCCCCCCCCTTAAAAATGACCCACCCCTTAAAAATGACCCCCCCCCCCCCCCCCCCCCCCCCCCGGTCACTGTACTACTAGTATAGGTTAATCCCCGGTCACTACACTGTACAGTGTATAATGACCCCTTAGGTCAAAATACAATAGAGTGGGATGACCCCTTCAGTGTACAGTGACCCTTTATCTTTTGGTCAACACCACGGCCTACTTACCAATGCTTAAATAACGCGTTAGTTATAGTAGCTAGCTAAATATAATGTCTATAGCACCTGCAGTACGTTTTGACGCGGCACAGGCCACTGCGATTATTGCTTTAGCAGATCTTGACAATACTACATTTGCTGTTAAGTGCAAAACTGCGTAAAATGGAGATAATAAATGAATGGAACAAACAAAAGAACAAATAATGAATAAATGAATAACTAACCTAATAACTAAATATAAACAAATAAATGAATAAATAACTGGCTAACTCAATCAGTAAATAAACAAAAAAAATGAATAAATAAATTAAAAAAAAAAAGTTAAATAAACATAAATGGGAAAATAAAATATGACAAAAAATTTCAAGGTAAGATTAATATGCTGTTAAAATCTGATTTCAAGCAAGATGCACTTTAATTCTTTATACATTTCTAGCTGAAAAAATGAGAAGTTTTAAATATTATATGAATTGTTGGTATAAATGTAGATCTGTAACTTGGGTAACCAGAATCAAAGTTATTTTTCTTGTCCTGTAACTTATATCTTCATATTACCCATCTTCTCTCCACCATTCATGTTATTTAATAAGCAAAAGAAAATGTACCACACAAGAGAACATAATTAGCCACATACAATGCAGAGGCTAGTAATTAGGAGGGACCGATATATATTTGAACCAAATATTATGAAATTTGAAATTTAGCTATTAGCCAAAGTCCCCCCCCTCCCCCTCAACTGCACTGATTTTTTTATTACAAGCACCTAATAGTAGTGTACACACATGCATTATACACGGATATCAGCAGTTAGGGCAATACCATGAAATCTTTTTGATATTAGCAGGAAAGTCCACACACTCCTCATGATACCATACCTTGCATTTGTCACATTGGGCCATATTGCCACTTTCAGGTTGTCTGCATTGGCAATATATGGGAACAACTTGACGGTGTCCTGACTGACGTCACTTCTTAAGAAGAATGCAAGGAAAAGGAGTTAAATCGGCGTTGAATACACTGCAAGAGATGATTTCTAAATTTTCTTTGATCATACTTAATTTCTGCTGGGAAATCCAATACATAATGTTATTGCAAATGCAATAGAAAACAAATCCACAGTCAGATAACCCATGTTGAATTTGGACATCAGGAAATTTCAATGTTATTGCTTTAGCTCCAGTACAAAGCAATGCAGCAATTTGTAGCTTTGCTCTTGAGGAAATGTCCCTATCAGGTATTGAGTCATAAATATTCAGATGATTTGGTGCACACCCAATGCTCGAAATTGTAATCCAGTGGTTACCCCTGAGATTCAGAATTTGCACAAATTCACCTCTCTCAACAGCATAAGACAAGGTCTGTCCAAGTGTTGTCTTTTGCAATCCTCCAATTTCAGGAAAGCGCTCTTTGAACAACTCCTGGGCCGCATCAATAACTGCATCTGTAAGCCATTCCCCATAAACTATGATTCGACGATCAGACACAAACTGCTGCAACTCTCTAATCCAATATCGTTGATTTCAACATGTTCTTCCAAGACCAACATTTTGGCAAGTCAAGTCAGTAGATTATTCTGTTATCACATAAACAAATAAGAAAATGACAGGATTCTGTATATATAATTTGAAAATCATGAAAAATATCCCCAAAACATTCACCATAAACAGTTTAGCAGTATGACCTATCAAAATCACCTGAAATGCTGAGAAAAGAAATGAGGGGTGAAGATAAGATGAGATTCAAATATTTCTACAAATTAAATTATAGTTAATGACTAGACCTTTTCACTACATAATGAAGTCCTCTGTAGTTGTCGAGGAACACTACAGTAACTAAATCCAGACTGTCATTAAATAATACAGAATTAATAGTACAGAGTACATGTACAAGAAATAGGAGTGAAGTGATAAATTAGTAGAGTATAAAAATTCACAGATGAAATGAATCTTTACCCAGTCAGGCTCATTCAATCATCTATAACACCTCAGTAGACAGCAGCAATAGAATCTAACATTAACACCTTCATTCAGTCATTAACAGCTCTATTCTGTCTTGTACTACTTTGTATCACCATCACTCAGTCATTTCAGTATATTTTCACCTGAGGAAGTTCGAGCAATCTCGATCGAAACGTTGTGATTTAATCATAAGTGAGTTAAACTTGTAGAGAATGCTTTAGATGCCTCTTGAAGGGTAGGTGAGAAGAAACTCAGGGAGAGAATTCCAGAGTGAGATGGAACTGATAAAAAAGGAGGAACGGTGATAGTGGGAACGAACCGAGGGGATGAAAAGAGGACAAGAATTGGGGTGACAAACAGAAGAATAAGGAATGGTGATTATTTTAATACAATATTGATCTAGCTGGTGGTATGCCATTTCTTGTTGCCAAGTTTGATAATAAACAATCTTATATTATTCCGTTCTTACAGGTGGTCATTTGGGACGCAATAAAACATGTTATAAAATTGCGGAACGATTTCATTGGAAGATGCTATGGATAGATGTGGAGATGTACATCCGTACTTGCAGTATTTGCCAGAAAACCAATGATGCCAAATTATTTTTGTAAGGAGGCTGCACCATTACATCCTATTCCAGTTAAGGCTAAAGTATGGAGGCAGGTATGTTTTATATTTCTCACTGACTACAACAAATATTATCACATCACACTTTCTTTCTCAGCCTTTCTTTGTTTGTTTCTTTTTTTTTGTTGTTGTTTTTTGTTTTAGATGACTTTTTAATTGTTTTTAAAAACTACACAGAATTTAAAAAAATGCTGTTATGTGGGTTCAACATAGGGCTACTTGCTTGATGCACAAGCACTCTCACTACTGAGCTAAGACAACCAATGGATTCCTAAATGTTTGGCTATTATGGGGGTCGAACCAAGGACCACTTACTGAACACACAAGCATTATAACCATTGAGCTAAGACAACCAACAGGCAACCTAACATTTTAATTCTGTATTTATATTGTTGTCTCAATAGCTTAACATATAAATTTTTTGACTGATAGGGATGAGAAATGTAAAGTAAAATGAGTGAATAAACAAGTAAAATATCTAAAAAAAAAAAAGAAAAAAAGAAGTAATGATAATAATAATAAAAAAATAAAAAAAATCGAAACGTGATATTAGCTTGTTTAAGCTAGTTGACAATCCCTTTGCTATTTGCATAGAAAAATAAACTCACACAGATACTTTTGGCTGTATGATAGCTAACACTCTATATTAACTTTTGGAAGAGAATGGCAAGACTCAATCACTCTGTCACGTTGTTCTCGTGATCCTGGTACTTGCTTCCAATCGTCATTCCTTTTAGAATGGTAGAACAAAACTCCCCGGCTAATTTTGTAGTTTTCCTTACATTTTCTTCTCAAATTTTTCTACTGGTCCTTGGAGTAACTGGCAAGGTACTGCTGGTACAAAGGTACGCATAACTTATTCGCATTCCTCCTCTGCTGCCTTTAAATAGTCAAAACTGTACACGTGGAGAGCATGGAGAGGGGGGTCATACAACACTAGAGTGGTCACTCCACTCTAGCGCCAGTTGACCCAATGGTCAACATACACTAGTGTCCGATGACCCGGGGGGGGGGGGGGGGGGCGGAACACTGGGATGTGGTATAGGGATCTGGTGGGCGAGACCAACTTTACAGCTATGTTAAGAAAAGGTTTGGTTCGTGTGTGTGTATCAGTAAGATCGTTGCCGTATTGCACAGGATTCTATCATTTACAGTAGCGAATTTAACGTAAGCATAAACTAGCTATAGAGATTTCGCTCAGCGTAGTGGCTTATTATTATTATTATTATTATTATTATTATTATTGTTGTTGTTGCTGGTGGTTTATTATTATTATTATTATTATTATTATTATTATTATTGTTGTTGTTGCTGGTGGTTTATTATTATTATTATTATTATTATTATTATTATTATTATTATTATTATTGTTGTTGTTGTTGCTGTTGTTTTATTATTGTTGTTATTATTATTGTTACTATTACTATTTTTATTAATATTATTATTATTATCATCATCATCATCATCATCATTATTATTACTATAATTAGGCAAAACTCAAATATTATCATGATTAGAAGGCACATTTTTTTGACTTCAATTAATACTGCCCCCTGGTAATACTCTATCTTGAAGCAGTGGGTCCTTCTCATTATTGCTGGCACATGAAGGTGTGTTAGTTGTATACTTTGGGGAACCTGCAGCTTGTATGGAGACTTGAACTTTAGATTGGTGCTTTCCTTCAATGATAATTAATGATCTGTAGAAAAAATAATAATGATCTGTAGAAAGAAGAAATAAATCTTTCAATATTAGCTACAAATACACAAAATAGTTAACTGAATAAATCAAGGGAGATTTACTTTTGTCTGTAAATGGTCAACTATTAGCTTGATGAAGCTTAACCCTTTGCGTACGATCGTCACGAATTCGTGACCGCCGTAACTTATTGCGCGCGTACAATGGTCACGAATCTGTGACACACCGGGTGCGTCAAGAAAATACGGCTGTCACGAATTCGTGACAAGCTCATCTGCTCTGTTATTACAGTTACAGAGTGCGTAGCGCGCTAAAACTTTCAGTAGCTTACATAGTATACATTTTGCAATCTCTATTCTACAAAATAAGTCTTATAAAAAAAGTATAACTTATATCAAGTGCAACAACTAAATAAAAAAATTTTTTTTTCTACACTTTGTGTCTAGCTATTTTCAAATAGAACATCTACTAAGAAGTAAAGGCCTAAAGTAGCTAGAAATAAGCAAACTAAAACTAGAACTTACACTTGGGTGTGATTTCTCCTTTCATAAATATAAGCTAAAAAAATAGCTAACAAACTATGGCCTCCTCGATAATTCCAACTAAGTTTACTAATGAATTACCATAACTACAACGCTAGAGGCCGATTATTTGAGGCCTAACACAAAAGAAACACTCGCCTGTTTTATTTTTCCACGTGTCGAACTCCAACTGGTAAAACGCCGTCGTCTCAGGAAACTAATTGGTTTTACGGCGTGCACGTATTTAATTACATTATTGCTCGCCCGCGTTCGTCCGTAAAGGGTTAAGTGAATAAAGTATAAGACCATCATTTTCACACAAGCACAATGCATAACAAAATTTAACCCTTCAGAATGCTCTTTTATTGTCCATCCCATTTTCTACAGTTGTACTTAACCTTTTGATGCCCTAATATCACATGAATGCGTTTTTGGCACTTTGATGCTTTGCGAACCTAACGGAATCGTCAATTATATTGGATTTATTATTTAATTGGTGCATGAACTTCAAGCAACATTTATTTGTGCACTGAATGAAAACATTCTCTTATCACTGGACAATTATAAACAATCTATGAACTTGAAAATGGAAGAAGTTGGGAGAGCACAAAGTAAACTCAATTTAAGCACAATAATAATTAAAATTTTTTTGCTTCATGTGTTCTTTGGCATTGTACTTTTTCTTTCATTATTTATAGACAATATCTAACATGACATAATTCTTCTCTTAAATTGTAGCTACACTAAACTTTAACACTAGCCAATGGCATGTACATAATTTCTGAGCCAGAAGTACAAATGACCAGATATCTCTCCTCTTATTAGTCACAAATAAAACAGCTTGTGTGTACTCACATCGCCACTGGTACCATTGCAAATCCAAAAGCTGATATAATCATAAACGTCGTGCCAGGCTCCATATTATGGTCTAGCGTGATTGGAAAGACATATGACCAAACTGTACTCCCAACCACTGCTGCAAATGATTCCAATGAGGCAATAATACTAAAGAGTGCACCTAAAGAAAATGGAGCATTTGAAAATTTGTATGTATGATATATGTATATATGTATATGTGTATATATATATATATAATATATAATGTGTGTGTGTGTGTGTATGTATCTATCTATCTAAAATAAAGTCTTTTTACCTTGTTGTTCTGATTGAACTAGTTTTGATGCTAAACCTCTCGCTGCTGAAAAAATTGTACCTTCTATACCTTGAAAACCTGAAACTACAATATTTATATAATATATAATAAGAAAATTAAATTCATATTTATCTTACTGGCATATATTTCCCATGGTCTAGTTGCAAATCCAGTCAATAAGTTTCCTGATCCGTTCACTAGGAATCCAAGCAGAATGATAATGGAATCTTTGATCGAAAATAAGGCAAAGAAGAAAAACAAAAAGTTTGCCAGTCCTTGGCTTGCTGACCTGAGAGCCTGGTAGTAGCTAATCTGGAGTGGATTGAATTCAAAAGGGATTGCTTTTAGAAAGTACACTGAAATATGAAACGATCCAATCATATTCAATACAGCAATGCCCAAGGCTAGACTATTTGCATACAACATGTAGGTCTTTAGTTTGGTAAAGTTTGTACAATAAAGATGAACGGCTTGGGTATATTTTTTGAAAGTTCCATCATTCTTAGATAGTAGCCGAATTCGCTTTTCTTTAGTATAAGATTCTGGAATGGATAGAGTGTACAAAAACATAGTTATTGTCACTCCCGTGTTGAAGACCATAAGTGGAATGAAGTTGCAGTGAATTGCTGACAGCCAAAATCCACTCGACAACTGACCCACTACTTTTCCGAAAGCACTCATTGCTTCCACGGCTCCTATTCTGAAACTGCGCCATTTTTCGGTGCTCACGTCGGCCGAGTAAGAGAAACATGCAGCAACAAGTGTAGTATGGCCCCCCACTAGTCCTGTGACGGCAGAAGTACCTATGAAAAGGTATGGGTTTAATCTGTAGTAAATGATCAGTATGGATGCCGCGCCTTCGATTATGTAGCCGGTAGATGGGACCAAAATTCCAAGTTTTCTTCCATATCTGTCTGTGAGTGGTCCGATTATAATTGCAACCAATATTGCTGGAATTTGGTTCACAAGTCCAGTATAAATAACTAGATCGTTGGACTGCGTCTCATCCTGCTTATAGGAGTTGTTATTTCCAGTGTACTCGTCTATGAGGCTGCTGTTGATGCAGTAAGAACCCTTCTGGAATTCGAACGAGGTGTTTCTGAGAATGGCCGAGCCGTAGTAGTGGTAATAATACTGTTCTATTATGGGTATATACAAAAATCTTGCAAGGGAGGAGAGAAAGATCACAGGTTCCACAGTAATCGTCTTGGAATTGTAAAAAGTGAGTACCGCACCCATTTCAGAATGCAGTGAGCAGACAAAAGCAGATCAATAAGACTCACGCGGAGGTATGGGGGAGTGGCTGCCAATTTGGTGCACTATATTTAGAGTGTAGCTTGTAAACAAAATAAAATACCAGCGCTCCTCTGCGACCGCAACGCTTGCCGAAATGTCGGGATGGCTGGTATACCGGGCTAAGGGAGGCCATCAACTGTTTGATTAACTTACCAGTGGCGTAGGGATAGCCCCCCCCCCCCACAATGATTTTGCTGCATAGATCTATGATTTCTTCCCACCTTATAAAACATATCGTAACGAACCTAGCTATTCTTCACACAACAGCTAATATAATAGTAGCATTTCTCACTTTTAAAATGGCCCTGTACAAACAAACTTGCTATTTCAGGTGAGTGTTTATTTGTGTGTTTTTACTTGGATGTATTCTCTCTCTTTCACAGGCTGGCAAGTGGTCCTGGGTTTGAACCCTGGTGACAACCAAATTCTGTTTTGTTAAAAAAAAAAGCCTGTGAAAGTGAGATAATACATCTAATGACTTAAGAAAGCTGAGGAAGCTAATACTATTGTGCTTACACACATGGACTAACTAAAACAGGACAGTCGCCATTTAGCTTCTCACCCAGACCTGTTGAATATCGTGTAAACAATGAACACAAAACTAAAGGTGACACAAACCACGTGAAAAAATAATTAGCTATCTGTTAACAAGGTAGTTCTGTCCATGAGTGGCACTGTTTATTAGAGGTTGGTACTCTTGGTCGTCATCAGTGTTGCTACTGGTAGTGCTGTAGGAGTCATCTGCCGGCCTTCGATGACTTGTCTCTATTGAATCCTTCATGACAGTGGGTTTCCAGTTCATCAACATGATTGATCTGAAAGAATAGACACATTAAACCGGACTAATGGCTGCAGTGAGTGGTGGACTGATTAAGTGTACTGTACTGTAGTACTATTGTAAAATATTTTCATGTCCACACCACACCAAAGCAGCTGATTCAAAATTAGAGTACTATACATAGTAAACTCTTCTCCCACATGTGGTCAACATCAACATTATAAAATACAATACATAACTCTAAATGTTAATTAGCAGGCAGATATAATGGCAACAAATCAAGTTTACTTTCCGCTTTTTGAACATTGTGGGATAAAATCATACTTTGAAATGTCAATATTCTGTAATTTAATTTAATTCTGTTTATTGGAAGAACAGTGGCCAAAATTTGAACATTACGACTCTAACATAAAACCCAAAATACATTCCTATAGTAAATGACGCAAGGTTTAAAATAACTACTCGCTTAAACGCCACACTCGCAGGTGTAAATCGTGTGCTTATCTTGCCTCGAGGCAAGCCCTCACGTTACTCAGCTATATTAGTGGAATTTGTGACTTTGCGTGTTTCTTGTCACTGCATTACTTACATGATGAAGGGCACTATCATGAACTCTAGCACTCCCATAAAGATGAACGTGGTGCCTGGCTTCATGTTGTGTCTGAGGGTGATGGGAAAGATGAATGGCCACAGCGTGAAGGCAAGCAAGTACGACAGAGACTCCGTGGAGGCTAGAACACTGAACAGAGCTCCTAATCAACACACACACATGGCTAGCTGATTAGCTGGTAATCCCCCCCC
>WLWD01001062.1_pt1 | contig 19656 bp, 14 predicted proteins | sample 6712731 | NCBI WGS metagenome assembly WLWD01 (sample SAMN12718690, study PRJNA576275) | sponge metagenome | isolation source: marine sponge | host: Mycale hentscheli | place: New Zealand: South Island, Marlborough, Capsize Point | collected 2014-11-01
AAATTACATACACTTAATGACACACATTCCACTCTGCTAATAATAATTAAAGATAAATGATACATATAATGTTCTGTTCTTGCTTTTTCTTCTTCCTCTTCTTATCTCTTCCTCCTCTCGACTCTACTCTCTGTGGCCGTACCCACATCTCCCCCCGCCAAGCCGAGACCAGGGGGTGAGGCTGACAAACCATCTTGGTCGGCCACATCATTCTCCCAGGCTTGTCTGCTCAGTCCATCTGCGTTGCCATGTTGAACTCCAGGACGATGCACCATCTTTATCTCCTGTCCTTGTAGAGCCATAGCAAATCTCAGCAAACGTTTGTTGAGTGTAGAACCATTGATCAACGCCAGACAAGCTCTATGATCTGTAATCACAGTCAGAGGTCTCCCATAGACATAGTAGTCAAAATGCTTGATGGATGACACGATGGCCAGAGACTCCAATTCAGTTACGGAGTACTGTTTCTCTGCTGACTTCAATTGACGGCTGTAGAAAGCCACTGGAAGTTCTTCTCCATCTCTGAGGACGTGTAGACAACCACCAACTCCAGCGCCAGAGGCGTCTGTATGCAACACAAAAGAATCTGAGGGTTGAGGGATACACAAAACAACATACTGACACAATGAAATACGCAACTCACTGAATGCCTTCAACATCTCCGAGGTCCACTCCACCCTCTGGTGAGCTTTGAGAGACACAGCCGGAGTCAAAACACTAGACTGCTTAGCAAAGTCCTTAACAAACTTTCTATAATAGGACATACTCCCAAGAAAAGATCTAAGCTGTTTCTTTGTAACAGGTCTTTCATAATCAGCCATAGCCTTAACTCTTGCTTGAGGAACGGAAATAGTACCATTCCCAATTTTGTGACCCAAATAGGTCAAGTATTTCCTACCAAAGGAACATTTCTTAGCCTTAAGAGTAAAGCCTGCATGACCCAAACAAATTATAACCTTCTCCAAATCCAACAAATGCTGCTTCCAGTTGGGACTGTAAATGATTACATCGTCTATGTAGTTATTGCTAATATCACTCACTGGAACAAGAACCTGACTCACAACCTCCTGGAATACAGCAGGCGCATTTTTTAGGCCGAAAGGCATCCTGACATATTTATAACGGCCAAAGGGACACACAAAAGTGGTTAGATCACTACTGGCTTCATCCATTTCCAGCTGATGAAAGCCAGAGGTTAGGTCCAGGGTAGACAGACAAGGGTTTGGACCAACCTGCTGCAAAATCTCAACAAGTGAAGGTAACCAAAACCTTTTAAGTGGGGTCAAAGCATTGAGGGCTCTAAAATCAATGCACAGTCGTAAGGAACCATCTTTCTTCCTCACTGGGACTAAAGGACTGGCCCATTGGGATTGAGATTGAACAATAATGCCACCATTTAGCAAACTTCGGATCTCATTTTTGACAGACTCTTTGATACCACCAGGGACTTGCCTGGGGGGAAGGTTAACAGGGGAAGCACCATCAACCAAATCAATCTTACACTGGCCGTTTTTACACAAGCCAGGCTTCAGGCTAAAGAATTTCTCAAGTCTAGACAGCACCAATTGCAACTCTTTCTCACAGTAACCGTCGCATTTGTCTTCACTAAGAACGGCTTTCTTGTCAAGAACACTACAATCTATACCATTCTCCTCAGCCACTAAAGTAATGGCATTAACTGTCAAAGGTCTATCGTGGAAAACTTTCATGTTATTAATGTGGGCCAACTTCTCAGCATTACCCACTCCTTTTGTAACTTTATATGTGACCCGGGACACTTTATTAGAAACTGTATAGGGACCTTCCCACGATGCTTGTAAGGAACCATGCAATCCAGGGATTCTCAGCAACACCCTATCACCAATTTCAAGCTCCCTGTCACTCTTTCCTTTGTTAAAACTAAGCACTCTTTCTTCTGCACTCTTACTCTCATTAGACACGGCCAAGTCATGAATGACAGTCAACTTATCATGCAAGGATAACAACCAATCCTCAGTGTCAATACTCTCGAATTTGCAGTTGGTCCAGCCAGAGTACAAAATATCAAGGGGTCCAATGACTTCCTTCCCATACACAAGTTTATGGGGAGAGTAGCCAGTAACTCTACTAGGGACCTGCCTCAGGGCAAACAGGGCCAAGGGCAAAAAGTCAACCCAGTCGACACCAGAGTCAACTGCTTTAGCTAGCATGGGCTTTAAGGTGCCATGCAACCTTTCAACCACCCCGTTAGATTGGGGCCTGTATGGTGAGGTAGCTAGGGTATCCATGCCTAACATCTCACATAACCCTGCCATCAATTTTGATAAAAACACCGTACCACGGTCTGAGAGGACTTTCATGGGGATACCAGTCCTGGACACTATCTCCAAGAAGCACTGAGCTGCTTCTCTGGCTGAGGCTGTCCGCATGGGAACTGCCTCTGGCCACCTACTGGCCAGGCAGACATATGTGAAGAGATATCTTGCTCCACGTCTACCGTTGGGGAGAGGTCCAACAAGATCAACAGCAACCGTTTCAAAAGGGACGGAAACGATGCCTCTCTCAACCATTTTGACCTTTTTGTTACCTGTGGCGTTCATTCTAAGGCATGTGGAACAAGACTTTACATATGCAACAATATCCACATATACACCAGGCCAAGTAAATTTCTGACCAATCAACTTCCTCATGCCCCTGCAACCTACATGGGCAGTACCGTCGTGGGCAAGTTTGAGGACATTCTGTCTTCTGCACTTGGGGAGAACAATCCTATGTATTTCTCTACCCTCTGGATCCAAAGACACATGCATTAACAGGCCATTTCCCCAAGTGTATCCAATTAAATTCCTGTCAGCAAGGTCTCTGAAATTTGACAGGGTCACATCCTGTTTCACATCGTCAATCAAAGCCTTAGCGGCTATACCATCACATGGTTTGGGACACCCAAGATCAACAGCTTGCTTGCCATCCAATTTTTCGCAATTGTCATCACCTATCACATTCCCAGCAGACTCTTCAACATCTTCCATACCCGCATCTGCCTTCTTCTCCACACCAGTACTACCACCAAGCTCGTCTTCCGAAGAATCACTACCATCTACCTCAACACTCTCATTATCAGAGCACACATTCTCTTGACTATCACTAACTCCAATATTAGACAATCTTTTGAACTCATCACTGACTGACTCTAAATTTACTTCTTTCTCATCATGCGCTGTCTTATTAAACTTTGACTTTCTGGCTCTCCTCTTAGCTGCCCGTGTGACTACTCTAACGTGAGCTGTCACTGCCTCTGGGTTACCGGCAGAACTCTGGGTGGTTTCTGGAGCCACCTCAGGGCTGCCAGCAGAGCCAGCACCACCACCAGGCGATGTCGGTATGGACTGAGTCTCACAGCCATGCTCTACTCCAGCCTCACTAGATTTTGGAGCAGCATACCGAATTAGCATTTCAGACATTTGGGGAGTAGCAGGCACAGAAAAGATAACTCTACCAACCAAATCCTCACTCGGGGCAACAGCTACCTGAGCATAGAATTGAACACCAGCAACATTAAAATAAACTTCAGCTACAGGCAAAACAGTGAGGGAACCCTTCCAACATTTAATTTCAACGACTTCATCTGTCAATTGACCCTCATAAACTAGGGTATCGGGTAGAATAGTTATTTCTGCCCCAGTATCGGGCACCATGGAACAAGATTCACCATTCAAATCACCAACTACACAACAAGTGGACATCTTAACAGCAGCAATAGTAGCATTGTAGGGACCTCTCCCTTTTCTAAGGGTCAACCTTTTAGCACCATCAGAATTACCATCATTCTTAGATTGGGCTTTCTCTCTGTTTGGGCAGTCTGGGGACTTGTGACCCGGCTCACGACAAGTGTAGCAAACTATGGCAGTGGGCCTTTGAAAATTAAAACTAGACACACCACCACCCTGACTATAAGAAGACCGACTATTACCACTACCATGACTCACATTAGATCTACACTCAAAGGCTCTATGGCCAAATTTGTGGCATTTATAACACTCAACTCTGCCAGACACAGAATACCCACCACTAGCCCCTGCCTTCTCACCATCACTGGCAAAGAAGGTAAGGGAAACTGCACTCAAATCATTAAAAGACTCAATGGATCTACTATCCATAACTCCGCGTTGGTGAAGGGGACGTGAGGCTCTGTATATGGCAGTAGCCATGAACAAAAGGACGTCTTCCTTGGTGTTAGTGAGCAAACCAACGGAATCTACCAAACCCTTAAGGTGTATGTAGGCATCTCTAGAGGTCATAGATCGTGTTGTATATTGAAAATCAGAGATTAATTTTATGCCCAGGGAAGTAAGATTAGAGCCTAAACCATCTATAAGCTTCTTTTTGAGCTCTTCGTAGGAGCACTCAGCACGGTTAATGGACGAAAGAACAGAAAGAGCACGTCCAGATTGTAGTTTTCTAGCAAGAATAGATTTGTATCTCGACTCGGAAACACCTAGCTCACAGAGGTCGTCTTCCAGCTTTTTAATGTAAGTAGCAATATCAGTGCCAGACGAATTTGACGGCTAAAATCAGAGCTCACGGCCTCTGCACGGCCAGTAGGGGCTGCTGTGGACATTTTGTCCATGCACTGGGACATCTTGTCCAAAAACGAATTAAACATCAAGTGAAAATCACCAGGCTCAACTCTATCACGTCTTCTCTCTTCTACTCTCTCCTCATACACAGGGGAATCCAACCCATTATCCTCATCCATGTCTCCCGTTAGGGTAGCTATAGACCCAACAGAACTAGAATACGAAGTTTCAGTACGCTCACTACAATACTCACTAGATGCACAACAGAAATAATCTGGCCTAATATCAAGAGACTGATCAATACTATTATTCAAAGCACCAACTAACTCAGAACCAATCCCAGTATCTGAACTACTTGACTTGCCTGACTTACAAGCTCTTGGTGGCTGTGACCTCTCACTCATCAGAGGGGAAGAGCAGACCGGGGGAATGCCTACAAGCACACAGCACGACACAAGAAACAAACAAAAGAACAGACGGAAACTACAAAAGGTGATAAACGGCAATTAACAAAAATTAGCAAGATCAAAGGTGACAAAAGGAAATGACACTAGCTAAGCCACGTGCGTATGGCACTAAAAAGAAATAAAGATGACCGATTGACTTCCTCGAGGCTTTCTGAAGCTTGGGGTTTGCCTATTCTTGGTCTCCCGAGGGTGTTACGCCAGAGGATACTCGTACAGGTAGCTAGGACTTTTCTTGCAAATGACTCGCACACGCACACGGAGACGAGCTGACCGGGGACAAGGGTATCACGACTACGGACACTGACTCCAGTAGAGACAAACAATTGATCAACGACGATAACAACTCAACAGGTTCAGAAACTCAGACTCGACGATTCAGGAACAAAGTTCGATGACTAGGGAGGCAGTTGAAGCCACCACCGCTGCCGCCAGTTGTGGGACGAGTGCTCAACAGAGGGAACGACTCGGCCTTGGGGTTGCGCAGACTCTTGTCAGCTCTGGGGCAATAGTCAGCGCAGGTCGCTGCCACCAGAGTTCTCCCTCTCCCAGTTGTCAGAGTTTTACGCCTAACTATTCTTGGGTCTTGGGGGAACTGACTGACGCATGCGTGGTCAGGGTATTAAAGCCAGACCCACGCATGCGCACACATAAAGATGGGAGGGTCAACCGGACATCCGGGGCACAAATGAACAGACTAAAATTACATACACTTAATGACACATTCCACTCTGCTAATAATAATTAAAGATAAATGATACATATAATGTTCTGTTCTTGCTCTTTCTTCTTCCTCTTCTTATCTCTTCCTCCTCTCGACTCTATTCTCTGTGGCCGTACCCACAGTCGCTAAACCGGAGGATTCTGTTTAGTGAAGTTTGGGACGTGGTCGAACGCGGAGCGAACACAAAAATACGGAGGGTCAAAGTACAAAATGACATACATACGTCCAAACATATATATAAACTAGTGGTGTGCTTGAGCACAAAAGTGGCGAGCGAGCCTGATAGTTAGGTAATATAAAATGTTACTATGTTTTAGCTTACTTCATGCAAACACTATAATAGCAGTTATGAATTTGATTTCAGCAAACAAATACAAAATCACTCTCTTACCTTATTAATGGTAACTTTTGTAGTATCAAACATCAACCATTCTGATAATCTCAATCACCATTAACTCTTGAACAAGTCCTCAGCTACGATAAAAAATAACCAGTGTTATTATTTGTAATTTTAGCCAACAAATATGGAATTACTACTTACATCATTCTTGAGTATTGATAACTTCTGTAGTATCAAATTGAAGTTACTTTGACCATCTGAATTACCTTGAACTTGACAACAAGCTCTCACCTACAAAAACAAAAGACAATCAATTTTAGCACACAAATACAAAATTACTTTCTTACCTCATTTTCTTGAGCAGTGGTAACTTTTGTAGTACCTAATTTGAGCCTATCTGACTATTTGAATTTACCAGTCACTGTTGACTAGCTCTTAGCTATAAAAAAGAAAGGCCAGAGTTAATTTTGCATATTTAGCTAACAAATATGGAATTGCGTACTTATCCCAGCTTCCCTCGAGAAGTAGTAGCTTCCATAGCATTAATACTACGGCATTTTGACTACCAACGGCTCTTGACAACCAACAACCGGTACTCAGTATCCCCCCATAAAACAGCGAAGTTTTGAAATTAAGTCTGGAAAAGGGTCTTCAATGCCATAGTAACCTGTCGAATCAACTTTTTGTGTTTTGAAAACAAGCGTTTTAGCAGGAATTTTCTCATACTTTGGAGCTTAAGTATAAAGTAAGGTTCAGAATAAACTGGAGTCAAGCCTAAATAGTCGTGTTTTTAGGAGAAAAAAGTTCCCCGTGCGCGCGTTAAAAGAGCATACGTACCATCCATACATACATACATATATATATATAACATATACCCAATTTTGCATTATCCACCCCTAATACTGTCTCGCTCGCTTCGCTCGCTCGCCAATAAACTAGTGGTGTGCTTGAGCACAAATGGCGAGCGAGCTTTAAACTACACTATTGTTAAATGATTGATTTTAACAAGTAACACTCAAACTACTAAAATAATAGTCAAGTTTTTAAATTACGTATGCGGTAAAGGGGATTCAAAGCCATTGTAACCGTTCCCAGCAACTGTTTCAATTGAAATAGAAGCAACAAAATCAAGTCACTTTATTTAAAGTTTCCTTTGTGACATTCTTAATAGTAGTTGTAACGCACAATACTTTCACACAACTGAACATACCTACGCAAGACTTACCTTCGCGGTTCGTCTAGTGGACAATGAATTTACAAGTAAATGCTGTTGAGTAGGGCTTATAACAAATAGCAACTAACTCGAATAGAAATGGAGCTCCCATACGTTTTGCGTTTAAACTGCACCCGCAAAAGAATTCAAAGCAGTAAACAATTCAATTTCTAAGGTGATACGGGTAATGGTCGCTAAACCGGAGGATTTTGTTTAGTGAAGTTTGGGACGGGGTCGAACGCGGAACGAACACAAAAATACGGAGGGTCAAAGTACAAAAGGACATACATACGTCCAAACATATATATAAACTAGTGGTGTGCTTGAGCACAAATGGCGAGTGAGCCTTAAACTACACTATTGTTAAATGATTGATTTTAACAACTAACACTCAAGCTACTAAAATAAAGTCGAATTACGTATGCGGTAAAGGCCCCAGCCCCAGCCCAAGCCCAGACTACAGCAGGCTCCAAGACCATTAGGTCCACCAACACAGAACCCACTACCTCAATAGACCAAGGAGCAACAACTTGCCCAATGGAAACTGAACCAGAAGCAGAAGGATTCAATGCCATGTTTTTGCGTTTTAACTGCACATCATTCTTGAGTATTGATAACTTTTGTAGAATCAAACATCAACCATTCTGATAATCTCAATCACCAGTAACTCTTGAACAAGCTCTCAGCTACGATAAAAAATAAACCAGTGTTATTATTTGTAATTTTAGCCAACAAATATGGAATTACTACTTACATCATTCTTGAGTATTGATAACTTCTGTAGTATCAAATTGAAGTTACTTTGACCATCGGAATTACCTTGAATTCTTGACAAACAAGCTCTCACCTACAAAAACAAAAGACAATCAATTTTAGCACACAAATACACAATTACTTTCTTACCTCATTTTCTTGAGCAGTGGTAACTTTTGTAGTACCAAATTTGAGCCAATCTGACTATTTGAATTTACCAGTCACTGTTGATTAGCTCTTAGCTACAAAAAAGAAAGGCCAGAGTTAATTTTGCATGTTTAGCTAACAAATATGGAATTGCGTACTTATCTCAGCTTCCCTCAAGAAGTAGTAGCTTCCATAGCATTAATACTACGGCATTCTGACTACCAACAGCTCTTGACAACCAACAACCGGCACTCTCGTATCCCCCCATAAAACGGCGAAGTTTTGAAATTAAGTCTGGAAAAGGGTCTTCAATGCCATAGTAACCTGTCGAATCAACTTTTTGTGTCTTGAAAACAAGCATTTTAGCAGGAATTTTCTCATACTTTGGAGCTTAAGTATAAAGTAAGGCTTGCTTAATGCTGTAGTTTCAGAATAAAGTGGAGTCAAGATTAAATAGCCGTGTTTTTAGGAGAAAAGAGTTCCCCGCGCGCGCGTTTAAAGAGCATACGTACCATCCATACATACATACATATATATATATATAACATATACCCGATTTTGCATTATCCACCCCTAATACTGTCTCGCTCGCTACGCTCGCTCGCCAATAAATAAACTAGTGGTGTGCTTGAGCACAAATGGCGAGCGAGCCTGATAGTTAGGTAACATAAAATGTTACTATGTTTTAGCTTACTTCATGCAAACACTATAATAGCAGTTATGACACTTGATTTCAGCAAACAAATACAAATCACTGTCTTACCTTATTAATGGTAACTTTTGTAGTATCAAACATCTGCCATTCTGATAATCTCAATCACCAGTAACTCTTGAACAAGTTCTCAGCTACGATAAAAAATAAACCATTGTAATTTTAGCCAACAAATATGGAATTACTACTTACATCATTCTTGAGTATTGATAACTTCTGTAGTATCAAATTGAAGTTACTTTGACCATCTGAATTACCTTGAATTCTTGACAACAAGCTCTCACCTACAAAAACAAAAGACACACAATACAAAATTACTTTCTTACCTCATTTTCTTCAGCAGTGGTAACTTTTGTAGAACCAAATTTGAGTCCTTCTGACTATTTGAATTTACCAGTCACTGTTGACAACAAGCTCTTAGCTATAAAAAAGAAAGGCCAGAGTTATTTTGCATATTAAGCTAACAAATATGGAATTGCGTACTTACCTCGGCATCCCTCGAGTAGTAGTAGCTTCCTTAGCATGAATACTTTATGTGCTTACATACGCTTTTCAGAAGTAGTGATAGCTCTCTTAGTACTGACTACAGGTGGCTCTTGACAACTAGTAACAAGCCGCACTTAGCCGGAAAAAAGGCGAAGTTTTGAATTTAAATCTGGTAAAGGGTTTTCAATGTCATAGTAACCGATCGAATCAACTTTTTGTTTCTTGAAAAGCAAGCGTTTTCGCAGGAATTTTCTCACACTTTGGAGCTTAAGTATAAAGTAAGGCTTGCTTAATGCTGTAGTTTCAGAATAAACTGGGGTCAAGCCTAAAAAGCCGTGTTTTTTTAATAAAAAACGTTCCCCGCGCGCGCGTTTAAAGGGCATACGTACAATCCATACATACATACATACATATATATATATACTAGTGGTGTGCTTGAGCACAAATGACGAGCGATCCTGATAGTTAGGTAACATAAAATGTTACTATCTTTAGCTTACTTCATGCAAACACTATAATAGCAGTTATGACCTTTTATTTCAGCAAACAAATACAAAATCACTCTCTTACCTGATTAATGGTAACTTTTGTAGTATCAAACATCTGCCATTCTGATAATCTCAATCACCAGTAACTCTTGAACAAGCTCTCAGCTACGATAAAAAATAAACCAGTGTTATTATTTGTAATTTTAGCCAACAAATATGGAATTACTACTTACATCATTTTTGAGTATTGATAACTTATGTAGTATCAAATTGAAGTTACTTTGACCATCTGAATTACCTTGAATTCTTGACAACAAGCTCTCACCTACAAAAACAAAAGACAATCAATTTTAGCACACAAATACAAAATTACTTTCTTACCTCATTTTCTTGAGCAGTGGTAACTTTTGTAGTACCAAATTTGAGCCAATCAATCTGACTATTTGAATTTACCAGTCACTGTTGACAAGCTCTTAGCTACAAAAAAGAAAGGCCAGAGTTAATTTTGAATATTTAGCTAACAAATATGGAATTACGTACTTACCTCAGCTTCCCTCGAGAAGTAGTAGCTTCCTTAGCATTAATACTACGGCATTCTGACTACCAACGGCTCTTGACAACCATCAACCGGCACTCCGTATCCCCCCATAAAACGGCGAAGTTTTGAAATTGAGTCTGGAAAAGGGTCTTCAATGCCATAGTAACCGGGCGAATCAACTTTTTGTTTCTTGAAAAGCAAGTATTTTCGCAGGAATTTTATCACACTTTGGAGCTTAAGTATAAAGTAAGGCTTGCTTAATGCTGTAGCTTCAGAATAAACTGGGGTCAAGCCTAAAAAGCCGTGTTTTTTGGAGAAAAGAGTTCCCCGCGCGTGCTTTTAAAGGGCATACGTACCATCCCACATACATATATACATATAACATATACCCGATTTTGCATTATCCACCCCTAATACTGTCTCGCTCGCTTCGCTCGCTCGCCAACAAACATCCCCGATTTTCGATTGTGTTACCCCTGTAAGTGTCTCGCTCGCTACGCTCGCTCGCCAATAACATATACCCGATTTTGCATTATCCACCCCTAATACTGTCTCGCTCGTTACGCTCGCTCGCCAATAAATATATATATATATCGCGAACTCTCCGCTCGCTTCGCTGAATTAAACATGCGACAATAAAAAGAAATTATGAGCCTTAATCTTTGCACTGTATTGAGGATATTAGAATTAATTTAACATACTATGTAATAGTTAGAGCATAACCGTATAGCTACTGGTATATCTAGAGTACTCAACCAATGGGGCCTGTGGTGCTTGGGCTTGCATGCACAAAATTTACCAGTAGCTGCACACGCGCTCCAACTATTTTAGAACGCGTTTATGCAACTTTGATTACCAGCATTTTCGCAGAGATTGCAGTGTCAAGCAACTTTTGTCAGTGAGAATTTTGTGGATATCGCTCAGACTCTGATCATCCTTCCCAATTAAATGAAGCACAATACTCTAATTTAAGTCATTTTGAAGGTGGTAAAATAACTCCATGCCGCTGGTCCCCCAAAACCGATTATCTTAGCTCTGAAGAAGAAGTAAGGCTGCTGTCTCTAAAGAACATTCCTAAGAATACTAAATAGGTCATTATGCTTGGATGGAAAGCCATATCCTACACCCTAGCAAAAGTGTCAGATAGAGATTATAGATCAATAAGATCCAGAGACATTAAATCATTGGCTTTTAAAATATTCACTGAGAAAGTAAGACAAAATAAATGGAGAACAATATCAACCCTAAATATAACACAACAAGAACAGGAAAAACTCAAGAACAATTATGTTTCATTGTAGCTGTAGCTAACAGCCTTATTATTGCTGTGACTAAATTCATTATTCTATTATGAACAACAAAATTTGCTGTTCATTTAAACTAAAACTAAAAAGTAGCTATACCCTTGGGCAGATAGTATGCACATTATATTTGCAAATGCAAAAAAAAAAATAGTGCACACTTACCAAGTTAGTGCACACCTAGTTACAATATAACAATGGGAACTAATGAATACATAATGTATAGGATGTTATTAAATACTATAATTTGTAATCTTTGTAGTTACAGAAAAAGAAATTGAAAATGCCTGTGAAGAAGCCATAAAGAATCAAGCTTGTGTAGATATGTTTGTAGGACGCTTAAATTTTGTTGGCTTACCTCGTTCAGGAAAAAGTTCCACTCTATGTCGACTACTTGGAGAATTCATTAACTTTATTGAGGCTAAAATGAACAATGAGTTACCAAGTACTGGAGTAGCAGACAGAAAACAAATCTTCGTTCAGAGCATTAAAAAATCTGTTGGATTTGTGAACCAAGGACAATGGAATGAGAAGAATCTAGTAGGGGAAACTACTTTTCTCAATGGCATCATTTATCAATCTATAAATGGTAAGGTCAGAAATGTAATCTCAACATCAACACTTTTTTGTTGCCTCTTATATGCAACTATAGAAATACATTACCATTGTTTTTCATTTACTATGTAACAGCTTGTGCAAAGCATTCAATTATAATTATAACTATAATATATATATGTTCACAGATGTATCAGTCACTCCACGACTGCAAAATTCCCAATTTACTGCTAAAGGATTAGATACAAACACACAATTTTCAGAAGACGGGAAATCAAATTCTTCACCTAAAATCACTGTGAAAGAAAACTCATCCACAAATGAGTCAGACAGTCTACCTGCACTCATTCAAACACATGAAGCTAATAAAAGCAATTTCCTACCTATAAATATTGCTCAAATATATCCCACATATGAAGAAGCAATGGCTAATAAAGATTATGAGAGAGTACAATGTTTACTTGAAGAAGTCATATATTTGATTACTACAGACCATGGAGGACAGACGGAGTTTTTAGATCTTATGTCTCGATTTCTCATGGGGCCTTCACTAAATCTCATATTTAGTCGACTTACTGATTCATTTGATCAAGTTTACAAAATATATGCTACTGATGAAGAAGGAGTCTGTACAGACAAGGAAGACTCTATTGTAACTTTAGAGGAAATAACATTCCAAACACTAGCTAGCATAGCTTGTTTAGATGTTCCTGCTGAACAAGATCATTCTTCAACAATAACAGAACGAAGTGAGGCAGAAAACTGTATACCTTGTTCTTCTAAGGCTATGTTTGTGGGTACATTTAGAGATTTGATATCTACAGAAGAATTTAAAGACAGAGATGAAGCGTTGAAAAAAACAATGGAATGTACTGACTTTTATGACAAAGGAATCATTGAGTATGCCACTGAAGAACAAATTACATTACCAATGAACAATATGAGCGGTACTAAAGAAGAGATTGATATAGCCAGACAAACTTTCGAAAATTGTATAAAGAAGAACCTTGGTAAAGTACATATTCCTTGTACGTGGTTAATGTTTAACATCATAATGCGATCCAAAGACAAACAAATTATGACCCTAGATGAGTGTAGAGACATTGCTAAAGATCTTGGAATTAGCCATGAAGATTTGCCTAAAGTTTTGTGGTTTCTCCACTATCGAGTAGGCTCACTGTTATATTATTCTGAAGTACAAGGATTTGAAGACATCATTATTTGTGATATTAAGGTTAGTCAGTTATTGTGTTTCATTGTCTTATTAAGATTGTAATGTGTATGTGCTATAGCTATTGTTTGAGGCTGCAACTCAGCTAGTAAAGAAAACATTTGTATTTAGCAATGTAGGGAAAGCAGCTGCTGAAAAGTTTAAGTCAAAAGCTCAGTTTACACAACTAGATTTGGAAAAAGCTGCTCATCGCAATACAGGAGATTTAATACCCATTAAAAAGCTTATTATCCTATTTCAACATCACAATATTATGGCTCCACTCCCTGTGACAGAAGATAGAACTGAGGTCACTTACTTCATGCCTAGCATTCTGAAAAGTGCTACAAAAGACGAACTGTCAACAATTTCATCTTCAGTGAAGGTAGCACCAATTATGTACAGATACAAGAGTGGCTATTTACCACCCGGAGTATTTTCATCTCTCATAATAGCAATTATTTGCAAGCAGAATCCTAAATGGACACTCAAAGAAGACAATCCTTGCCGAAACAAAATTGAATTTCTTGTGAAGGATGACTATGACACAGTAACTATCATAAATTGTGTTTACTTTATTAAGGTAGTTCTATTCAGGGAGTGTGATCCAACCACGCCCACTTCTGATCAATGTACTCACATTAGAAGTACTATATATGATATGCTTATGGAAGTTAATAAAAACCTCAAATATACCAATGCCAGAGTTCAGTATGGATTTGAGTGTGTACATGACTTGCCCAATGAGAGTTCATTTCATCTATGCATACTAGAAAATGAGAAATCTACAAAAATGATGTGTTTGGAGAATCGAAGAAAAACAAAAATTGTGTCGCTAAAAAATGCTAAACAAATAATTTGGTTCGAAATGGTAAGAATATGATTATATACTTGTGTTACATATATTAAAAAAAAATGCTTTTATGATTATCTATTTATAGATAGACAATACAGCATCTGATAAGATTCAAACCAAGGGCTCGAAAGGTAGGCTATTGAACAACTACTTCCACTCAATGGTGTACAATTACATTTAAAGTAATAAATTTAAATTAGAAGTTTGTATTTTAACTGATCTGTTTGTGATAAATGAGTGCATTGTCGCAACATTTTATGGATTTTAAGCAAGACACAGGCATAGTTTGAGATTGATCTACATGAGCAGAGATATTTTTCTCGATACTGTTGCAGTACAAATGTATTATAGTAACAATTAATTTTGAGCACTCCTATCTACCAGCTACTATTATGTGGCACTGAGGGTAAAGGGTACCACAATGAAGGACCAGCTGGTCAAGTACTATAAGTAGTGCACACATTGTAACGAGTAAAAGGGTTCAGTTTATTTACAATAGCTGGGACCCTGAAAGGTGTGCAAGTATGAATATGAATATGTATACAATGTAAGATAATTATAATTGCTGTTACAATTATGGTACTTGTTCTCCCTGAAGTTTTAAGTAAAAAATTTAACTATTACAAAGTTTCCTCAAGTCACACAATTATTGTAACTTTATAATAAAACTATGTTTAACAAACACAAAATAGCCAAGAACTAAGCTGCTATAAAAGGAAGCTGTCCCGAGCTGCAGAACATCTATTTGTATGATATAAAATAAATGAATTATTCCCAGGCCTAAACTGAAGCTTGAACTGTAATGTCACTATTTTTACTTCCAATGTAATTTAGATTATCCCTTCACTATGAGAAATCTTGTTCTTCTAAAGTGGACTGACACGGATCACAAGAAGCACAGAATTCAAATAATCTCAGAACTTAGTCCCAAATGGAGTGACATAAGTGACCTACTTGGATTCAGTACTGCTCGAATTCAACAGATAAGACAAGACAATAGCGTAGTACAAGATCGTTGCAAAGAAGTCATGCGTTTATGGCTAGACAGTGAAGAAGGAGCATGTCGTTATCCAACCACATGGGAAGGTCTTATTGAACTATTAGAGGATATTGAATTATCAAGTTTAGCTTCAGACATTCGAGAAGTAGTATGTCAAAGAACAGTATAAACCTTTAGAATTACTCATTATGTGATAAAGTTGTGCTGAATGTGCACTAGTTCCTAACTATACATTCTATTGATACTTAAAATTGTTTTTGTACTGTGTTCATTAACTTATTTGGCAGTTTTATTACACTGGTTGTGTATTCCTCACACGTTTGATTGGATTATGAATAATATTTAGTAGACATAATCATGCAATATTCATTGTATTGTGAAAAGAGAAACAGTATTCTTGGAGTGTCCTTTCTTAGGGAACACTGTAGGTCAGACATGACAGGGAATTCATCTGTGTCAACACAAAATTGCTCATCTTAGTAAAGAACACGAGCTGCTCCCAATCCTGCACCTGAGGCATCATTATGTATAGGGAAAACTTGTCTGACTGTATTGACTCTTTAGTTGTTTACCATTTTTGTTTGCAGAACAAAAAAAAACAAAAATCAGTATAAAACTAACACTCCAACATCACTTTATTTCAAGATGCAATCCTTTTAACTTATTTTGAAAGCTGAGATACATATACATCCACCATAATAAAAAATTAGTCTGAAAAATTCATTAATAATACTGACTAGACATTCACACTATATCTCACAAGGAGAGCCTATTGATTATTTATGCAGAAAATCAGATTTTGAACATAAGCCTCACAATCAATATAATCAGAATATACATAAAATTATGGCACTCCTTATCTTAAATAACTATTTTTCAGTTTCTGTCTTTACTTGCAAGAGGTTTCATCTACATAGTGGTTCCATAACACAAGTTTAAGTGGAGCTGAATTTATAGATATTTCTTCAAAGAATCCTGTGTACAAGTTGACCACAGTTGAGAAAAGAACTTATGTTGGATTAACCGTGGAACCCGAAGAAGATGGGATGCTACAATTTCTTCTCGATTGGTCATTGAAGAGAGAGTGAGTGAGTATGATGGTAGGTGTACTTCCATTGTTTACTGATAACCTACACATCCAGATAGATTATATATATATATACCTTTACTTTAAGTCTCATCTTACCATTCATGCTGTTCAGGTCTTGAGCCTCCTGAACAGGGAACAAGTACATGTCAGGATCAAACTCAATAGACTGTATGTGTGCATACATTATTGTCTTGTACCTTACCGACTATCACACTTAATGATATTCATGATTACAAACCCACTATACTACATGTCATTGGCAGTTATTTACAGCTGTGGTTAATGCAGTTATTTGGTTGTTCTTGCCAAAATCAATTAACTTCTGTGGGAGTTACGTCCCTACACATGCTAAGAGGGAAATTGCAAGGTGCTTGTCAGAGCGATAGTAGGGAAACTAACATGATTGAAAACTTGAATAAACGAAATGCATAAAACGAAGTGCAATCAAAGTAATAGTTGATACTACTACAATGGAAGGCTCTAAAAATACTTTATAAGATACTGAGTAAACGAAACATTTCAAATTATTCACAGATTATGTAGTGATTACGACATCTTCAAAACAGCATTAATTTAAGTCTTGCGTACAGTATATGCTGCTCAGTGATAATATTATTATATTATATAACAACTAGAAGGTTTGAGCAACGATCATCAAAGAACATCAGGAAGCTTGTGAGTGATTTGATGAGAAGGTTTCAGCTATTGCTGATGAACATCACCCCATTAAATGGGAACTAGTAAGAGTTGTAACGGAGCCACTCAAAGAATTGTGAGTAGAAGATCAATGAAGCCCTATCTCTTCAGATGACACCAGATACCCACCAAGTTAACTGAGACAATATTGGTTTAGAGTAGTAGATTCCTGGATTCTGGCTGTCTGTGCTGCATGCTAGTCCACCTTCAAGATATGTTAACAAGTTAGAATTCACTCTATTTATCTGGGAGATTATATTATTGTTTTTATTACATCACCACAGAGAGTTTGATCTAATTGACCCCAGAAGAGGATTTCATCTAGAAGTTGAAACATGGTGTTAGTTTTGATTACACATATATATTAGCTGTTAGAACTGGGATAGTTTGTTATTATCTGAACAATATTTGTGCACTAAAATTAATACAATTACTGATTCATGCATGCATTTAGTAATTATCATTCTATACTAAGACCATGTCACTACATAATCATTTTTTTGTTGTACTCCATTTTGAATGAAAAAAAGAGACTATTGTGTCTGAGAAATTTATAAAATTTTCCACCCATCAGTTTAATACAATATTGATTGATTAATGTTCATGCTACTGCTACTGTTAACTGATAATTATCACTAAATCTAAATCTCAGCGACTAAAGTTATCTCAACACTATGCCCATGGCATTGCTTTAGCTACCTATTGTGCCTCTTCCAGTAAAATAAGAACTGAACAGCATGAATGGTAAAAGACCAGCCAGTCTCTCGCTGGGCATTCTAATGTATTGCAGGAATGCTGCACTGTGCACTGAGGTGTAGGACAATGAAGTCAGAGTTGGGTCGATCCCATCGTTCACGCTAGCCCCTCGAGGGTAGGATAAGTCAGTAATTAGGCGAAATTTTCCTGTGTTGTGGCCTTTCGGGATGAGACCAAACCGGTTCACATGCAGGAAACTCCTCCAAGCCTGTGGGAATGGGCCCAGCATGCGGCCCTTGGACAGTTCACTGCCTATATACTCTGATATTTGAGCTGGGTGGAGTGAGGTGGAATGCATATTCCGAGTGGCCGACGTGAGGGGGGCCCTCCAATTAAAGCCAACCCTGAAGCCTTCCCGGAGGCCCTGGGAGATGTAGGCAGCATATGCCCTGTCCGGGTGTTTCACCAGAGCCGCTTCCCAGGTGTCTGGAGAGAGAGGAGACGAGACCAACTCCAACTCTTGGATCGTGAGTCGGTGGTGTGGTGTGCTGAGGTGGAGCAACAACAGATTTGCTGTGTAGGGGTATTGTATGTCCCAGCCTATGTACAAAGAGAGTGCATGCCTATGATATAATGCCCTTTAAGGTGGTCATACGACCGTCACACCCTGGGGTGGAGTCCTATCCTTGCCCTTAACCCCCAAGCTACCTTACCATAACCCGCCCCCCCATACAAAGACCGAAATTAGCAGGAAATATCAAAGAATTCAAAATCATAACAATCATAGTTTTTCAGTCTTGTTGCCCTTCCCCATTCGGAGCGTTAGTGACGGGGCCACCCTGCATTAGGCCGGCCCTGGGAGGATGCAGCTCGAGGTGGAGATCGGTCCTGTCGGCGGTCTCGGCCGCACTGAATGACTGGGTGCTCCCCGCCGCAGCCAGAGCACGTGTGCACGTAACGGCATGCTGGCATTCTGCAGCGACCCTCGTTAAACCGCCTGCACACCTCAAATGAACGGCGAGGGTGGCGTGAGCTGCTCTGTGGCATTGCTGGGGGTGATGTCCATGGCGGCATACCAGGAAACCATCCGCCCCACGACTGGCTGGGGTTCCGTGGGCAGTTGTGAGCCAGGTGGTCGTCCATGAGGCACAGCGAGCACCTGGGGATGGCCTTTGCCCTGCCCGTGAAGGCCTCACTGTAGAGCCTGGGGTCGGGCATAGACCAGTCCAGGCTCTTTCTGGCCAGAGCTTCACGTCTGAATTGCCTATCGTAGGCCGCCCAACGACCAGTCTCATAATTCCGCTCGGCGCGGACGACAGTCGCCAGATAAGCGAACAGTTCCGGTGCTTTGGCCGGATACCTCTTGGACAAGAGTGCTGCCATTGCCGCAAATCTGTCCGTCCACTGTGATATATTCGTCACAGGGGGGCGACTTGGGACAAAAGGCCGGCCTGCTGTTGGTTCCGGCGCCGCATCTATGGTGACCTCGGCCATTTCTACAAATTCCAGATCTAGGATCTTCTTTGCCACCTTGGGTGCGAGTGTGGCTGCCGGGTTGAACGGGCCTGGCTTGTTGAGGCCTATGTCACCTTTGTGCTGGAGCACCGTGGGTCCGTCCCCTGTGGCCGAGGGGGCCGATGCTGCTGCCGCCAGCAGTTCGAGGCCTGTGTGGGAGCCAGCTGATGGGGTGAACGTAGGCAGCCCTTTGAGGGCGCTGAGTGTGGGCAAGTCCATGGCTGGTGGACCTGAAGTAAAATGAAGGAAGATCAATTACTCCTATGTGGGTGATCATTAACTAAAGTAGGCTGGGGGGGGGGGGGGGGGGGGTGGG
>WLWD01004328.1_pt1 | contig 19623 bp, 12 predicted proteins | sample 6712731 | NCBI WGS metagenome assembly WLWD01 (sample SAMN12718690, study PRJNA576275) | sponge metagenome | isolation source: marine sponge | host: Mycale hentscheli | place: New Zealand: South Island, Marlborough, Capsize Point | collected 2014-11-01
AACAAGTTATCATTTGGTACTTTCTATTAAACAAGTTATCATTTGGTACTTTCTATTAAACAAGATATCATTCGATACTTTCTATTAAACAAGTTATCATTTGGTCTTTCTATTAAACAAGTTATCATTTGATACTTTCTATTAAACAAGTTATCATTTGGTACTTTCTATTAAACAAGTTATCATTTGGTACTTTCTCTTAAACAAGTTATCATTTGGTACTTTCTATTAAACAAGTTATCATTTGGTACTTTCTATTAAACAAGATATCATTCGATACTTTCTATTAAACAAGTTATCATTTGGTCTTTCTATTAAACAAGTTATCGTTTTCAATACACAATTTTTTCATCACATATTTCAACACTATAATTCTATTATGATTAAAAAAAGTACACTAAGCACAGACGAATCAATTACTGTAATATGATAGCTAATTATATATTTCCTGTTTGGAGCTGTGATGGGCGTGGTCACAATGGCCTTACCAATGTCCAGGAGCTTGCTCCTCCTCTGAAGACAGCACTATTGTCCATTTGGATGCAGATCAACAACTCACACATAAACAGTGACCTATCTGGATTAAGATTAGTCATGTGTACAGGGATTCTTATAATTGTGAATAGGGTTGAGGTGACCTTTGAACTCTGTCCACAAGTTGTTTCAAGTAGATTAATTACTAGAATGATTATCATTGTTAGCATAGCATACAAAAAATGATAATAATTTGCCAACCCTCTATTAGCTCATTTTCTTTATTCTAGACATAAATACCGTTGTAAATTGGTATTGTGCTCTAAGTTTTAATATTTTCCTCCCTGATTTTAACAAGTTCATTCATTTCAGCTCTAGACAGTCACATTATAATGCTAAATATTGTGTGACTGAATATTAGAATATAGTCTTAAAAGAAATACTATATAGCCAACATTTTTCCATAAGTAGCTAGCTTTAGCTATTTCATCCCTTGAAAAGAGCCATCCCTTAACAAATCCTAATGCGCCCCTGAATAGGGGAAAGAAAGAGTGAGGACAGAAAGTTGGGGAGTTGCGCTAGCCTGTGCTAGTGACCCTTTTTCTGTCATTGTTGGTAAAATTGGGGAACAGCAGCAATAAAAATATGGTAAGGGGTTGCAGAAAAGCTGTTTGAGCGGCAATGCAGGGTTACAATAATAGCGCAGAAGTAGCATAAGAGCTCACATATTACAGTTATGAAATGAGCATTACAATTTTAAAGGTATAGAATAGAGTAGTGGTCTAAAAACCATTCATGTCAATAAATACCCCGAAATGCAGCCATTTTGTAGTAAAATTTATGTTTCTCACAAAAAAAAAGAAAAAAAGATGTTCTTCAACAATGAAGTAGAGGAATAAGCAGGACAAGTGTCCAATGCGATGTTAGTAGTTGGAATTTCTTCGTAGCATGGATTTGAGCGAAGATCGATGATCCTATCATTGCACCCTTCTGTGACCTGGTCATTGTATTTCTTATCAACCTCTTCATAAACCTGCTGTGGGGTATTTTGAAGTTTTTTCGAAAATTCTATAAAAAACCAAAATAAATATCAATGCAAAATTCTGAGGAAAAGAGGAAAGACCGATCGCGTGGAATTAATGTTTGAGTTTATAATTTTAAATTGGTTTTGACATTAGTTACATTTCACCCATATAGCTAGAACCTAGTATTGTGACATCTAGCTAGATACTTTTTTACTATAGAACATGTGACACCTATTATTTTTTACTTTAGAACATAGTATTGTGATACCTACTATTTTTTACTCGTATCCATAAAATCACAACAGGTGCTACCATCACAATGAAGCATATTATTACTGAAGACACTGCAGCACTAGCAGCAATCACTGTTGTCTGATCTAAAATAAACAATAGTTGTATTAAAAAATACTCATGTAAAATCATAATTGTCTTTATTTTAGTATAGTTGACTAAAATTCATTTATTTACTTCGTTTCATTTTCACTCTTGATCAATAAAAAGATGTGCATAATGACTAATAAAAGTATTAAAAGGAAGTACAGTTATGTTACATTCTCATAAAATTATCGATCATGCTTGTTGCAGTAAGTCAACAATATAAGTATAAATACAAATGATTACCACTTGATCCTACAGAAGTGGTGTTGGTGGCATTTGTATAAAGCGAGCTGCAGCACTTTGACACACTTTGCCCTAAATTGATACAAGATATGTTTAAAATATGCAATTTGGTCGTTTTAGCTGAAAAGACAAACTTTGGTCTATAAAACATAACCAGAAAATTACAATGTGTTAGCTTGTCATACAAATTAATGTTTGTTTAAGTGTTATATTCAATAACTTTTAATGCAATGAATGTGAAGAAAATATGTTCGTGATTTATTCTATCAACCTCTTCACTACTTTGATTGATTCATTACTTAGATAACTTAAAGTACTACAGTAATTGTTTTTTTTTAATAATCTCATGAAATTTTTTAGATTACCATTTTAATTGGTATTTCTGATGAAGACAATAAGCCACACTAGAATGTCATTAATAATCATCCCTCTACTTTAATTTAAAAAAGTCACAATCTACATCGATGTTAATAAATTTCATCCAGGTCACCAAATTATAATTTCCACCCTACTTGCACTGAGTGTCAATGTAATTATGAAAATAAGAGGACGTCGGCAAGAATTTTAATTGCCAGGTTAAGTTTTAATTAACATAATAATATTGACTGTTAGAACGAGAAAATTTTCTATTATTACAATTATTTGATGTTTTGTATTTGCTACTCATCTGTCCATTTGGTGGAGCCATAACCAACTAAAATGGTCAGGTTCAATTTTGTTGACACAGCATTTATTAAGTAGCTACATCTATATGTAGTTGAATTCATCCATAGTTGCACCATATTCACAGTTAGAGTATTTCAACAATTATTTCTTGTAAAGTTTTATAATAGTTGGTAGTTGTGTATGTTGTATCCCCAAACATGTTGTCATCAAAATGTTGTGAAGTTGAATTTACTACACTTACATTTCCTGTCAAACATTAAGGTGTTAGTTATTATATAATGTTTTGTTTAACCTTCATTTGAACACTTCACAGTTGCATTCCAACTTCCATTGGTACATATGACCTGTACAGGTGGCACATCTATGTCCTCACAGTAGTTGTATATAGTCCATATTCCATTGTCAAATCTATATAGTCTTCTTGTTGTTACGTTGTCACTCATAATGCATGGAGCTGTGGAATTAATTGGAAGGGAATATGAAGTTTTTTAAAATAAAGTGCACGATATGCAACCTGACAATAATGCTATACCATGTTCTATTGGTAATATTAGGAGCAACTACACTTAAAACAGTATTGCAGTGGTTTATTACTTGAAATACTTAAATAATGGTGACATTACCATGTTTGTTCAGTGATTTCTTACTTATACTGAAGGAGTGGGGAACAATTGAAGTAGCGTTATTAATAATTATATTGTTTTGAGGTAGACAAAATTGATGGTAAATATATTCAGTGTAGTTGTAGATTATTGAAGATGTATTGGAGACTTTTCTAGCTTATAGCTATGTGTTTAATAACTCATATTCTAATAGGTACATTTAATTACTCCTGGTATGTTATATTTATGTTATTGCAATTGTTACTTACTTAATTATTATAATATTTATATATCTTTATTAGTGGATAATTATATGCATTAACTGGCAAGAATAAAATTCACAGATAAGTGTGCCAAAAGTGCAGAGATAAACATTAATTCTTTGCTAAAAAGTATTAATTTATGTTTGCTGTTGTAATAATGCTTATAAGATAGGTTGCCTGATAAAAGATTGTTGTGGCATGTGCAATTGCAGCCAACTTAATTAGGCTAGTTTTTATCACTTACCTAGTGTGATATTTGACAGTGAATGATATACGCTGTCATTTTCAATTTGATAGGAGATATGCATAACATAATCACTGAAATCAATTAAACTACTCAAATTTAAGTGCACTAAAATGCTTCCAAAAAACGTCATCTGTAGAGTAAAATTTGTAATCTTCACTTCCAAGTGATATGTTATGTTTTTGCAAGGTGAATTGATCCGTATTAGTCCATTGCTTGATAGTTGTAGAATAGGTTGAGGATCTTTTAAATATTACAAAAATACAATTATTGTAGTTATTTGAGTTGACTGTTAAAAGTACTAATCTTACGTGTCACGATCAATTGAATAGACTCATCATTACATCCTATAGTGGATCCATTCAAAGGAATAGGAGTGGATATTGTTAACTGCACAACAATGAATGACTCATTTTTATAGACCGTTCGGAATACCACTTCCACAGATTTGATCACAAATGTCTGTTCAATATCTTCATTGTGCTGTGTGTTATAGCCATTAGAATATGGTGTAAATCCTATACCAGGTTGTATCTCCCAGTTGACAAAATTATCAGAACATATAAAAACTGCTGGTTCATTTGGACAGTTGACACTGTTATTACCACTAACTTGAACTAATCGTCCTAAATTTTGAAAGTATTTAAACATTAAGTAGCAAGGCTTAGTTGTACACTTACCAAACACGGATAAGAATAGTTGACAAAGAAAGCATATATAGACTAAATGTGTCATACTTTATGATGCCTCCTTGAAAATATGCTACTATGATCTGTTGCTAAATAGCCAATGTAACAAGGAAGGAAGTATTAAGCATTTCCTGTCTCCATTTGAGTACTACTTTGAAGAAGGTAAGCATAATTAGAGTATATTATAACAGGCACAAACATAGCTGTAATTGTGCTTTAAGGTTATGTTAAATCATTTTAGTGTCACAGTGTTTTAAATCATGTCTGCCTGCCCAATTTTATCCAATATTTAAATCGTGTAAAGTAAAAGCTAATATTTAAGGCCATATACACACTATTATGTATATATGTATGAATTTATTTCTCCCATGATATCTTCAGGATATTATTTTGTAGGTAGTAACCCTGATATAACTCATGCTATCACACTGTGTTTACCCACTGTGTTAGCTCAGGCTCTATTTCTGCTAGCTCAGATAGCAAGTAATTATAGCAGCAACTGGCCTAGATTACTATATTTTACACTTTTACAGGAGCCTTACTCTATTGTAGCCTTCCAAACCAGGTAAGTGCAGCTGCTACAATATAAGCTGGGGTTGTGGGGAGCCCCTTAGAGAGTTTTACAGCCAACTCAACACCATGACTTACCGACCCTGGTACAAAATACTGTAGTGAAGGTATCTAGCATAGAATAAACCACATATTTCACACTCAGGCTTGGTTTTCACTTGCACCTGGTTCTTGACAATAAATTAGCCTGCTTGTGAAATTCAGCAATACAGTAGTGACAGCAAGCACTTGATAATTTAAAATATATAGTAGGATGCCAAGGCCACAGAGATGTGACTTACCACAAATTTTTTATTCACTAGTGAGTTAGTTGGTTATTGTAAACATAACCTTTTACTATGGTTGTTATCATAGCCATGTAAGTTTAGACAGAATGTCAGGGTAGTGGTGCCAGTGCGACCAGTTTGCAGTTCACTACTTACTACTAGTCAACACACTCACACTGGCAGAAGTGACTCTATAGTACGCTGCCACCAGAATGAACTGACTGATCTCTCTCAATCCCCAACTAGCCTAACTCCCACTATTACCAGTGAAGTTAGTTAAATTAAAGATTAATTATAATAAAAGGAATGACACAAAACTAATCACTATCAGCCAAGTCAGAACAGAACCAAGTACAAAAAACAACAGCTTTTGTAGTCAATCACTGACTTAATGACACACTGAGGAAAGAGATTGCACATAACTGAATAATGTGATGAATGACAAGTGTTAATTAGTCTGCATGTACTGAATAAGTGTTTGTTATGCAATGCACCCAGAGCTTGAAATATCTTAAGTCTTCTCTTCTCTCCCTGATCACAAGTGGAGGAGGGGCCCCACAAGGGTTATTCCCTTTGTCTATCAAGAAGGGTTAGTAAATATAAACAAATTATAAAAACACTCTATAATAGTTGATGTGTTGATTGTAGATATTTGATTTCTAACTTCAAGGTAGCATCTTGATAAAACAAGTTGAAATTTGAGTAGTTAATATTTCCCCCAAACTGAGAAGCTTAAACATATTAACACAACACCGTTAAATCTATTGTAATCTGCAATATTATATTACAGCATTTTCAAACTAGAAAACTGTAATTATTGTACATCATAATAATAATATAGAGTGATGATAATAGAATTAGTCTCAATGAAAACTTTAAGTAATACATGTTCAGGTAGCTCCCTGAACGACGGCTGTGTCAGAACCTCTGCTTCAGGCAGCCCCTCCTCCTTACCTTTATAACTGGAGACAGCAAGTAGAAACAACAAACATTTCCATAGTAACCTTTTAATGCTTCATTCATAGTTACAATAATGCATACATTCCATCAGTCTCTATCTATTAGCTAGCACATCTCACTCTCTATATAAACAGACAATATCTACCTTTCTTGGCTGTTCTAAAAGTAATATTTGTAACTGGAGACTTTGTCAGTAACGGAATTTATCACCGAGTTGCTTCTTCGTAGCAGCTCCCATCTCGCTGGTAACTAGAGAGTCGTCGTCCAAGCTAGCCACCAACTAACTCAACCTCACTCAACCTGGGTCAGCTTGGGCTTGGTTATCAGCTGGATGCTGGCGTCAACTGGTCGTCCTTGGCTGTTATACTCTCCTCCTTGGCCTGGACACAGTCGGGTTGGCTGGTCCTTCACCTTATAGCCCCGTAGTGAGTGGAGTTACGCCCGCTCAATACATACATTAATTAATTTACTAATAGTAATTTATATATAAGTTGCATTTGAATTTTCTATTAACTGCTTTTCCTGTATCATTAAATATGCTTTAATTGTTGGAATATCTGGTGCACAATTTGCCTTTTGTGCTGTAGCTAACACATTACTAGTTACAATAGTAACACAACGGGGTTAGCTAAAAGTAGAAATGCTATTTCCTCCTGGTGTTCAGAATCATGTTAACTTGTGTTGTGCTAGAAATATTATTCAATGCCTCCTCAATTAAAATTTTTTTTTCTAAGGCAGTATCTCACAAAAGTTTTAGTGTTCAGTGAGTTGGCATAAAGTTATATATAACTCCATTTGACTGCATATATGAATGCAGAAAGGAGTCTGAAAGTGGGCTCTGCAGTGGTTGCATATGATAACTCACTATAATTACCACAAGCAAGTAGTTAGCTAGCTAAGTAATACAGCTAGAATAAGTGTGACGACAGAAAAAAACTATGTATCTATTACTACATAGGAGCAGACTTCAATGCTGATTTATCAATGAAAGATAAACAGCGAATTAGCCAGTAATTAAAAAAAGTTAATAATGAGGACAGAACAGTTAAAAAAATATGAAGAAACCCAGTTTTAATTTACACTTTCTGTGGCTCAAGCAGATAAAAATTTCCAATTTTTTGAATAACAGTTCACACGACATAATCACAAGTGTAATATCAAAACCACATATATTCTGTATTTTGTGAAGATGAATAAAAATATGTATACTACTTTAGATGTCCAATTTTCACACATATTCTCTCTATTCTTTGACTGACCCCAAATAATTATGTAGTACTTCAGCCCATTTGGTCCACTTGCATATCTTTATTACAATGATCTAAACATGTTTTTGTTTGCTTAAAATTTATAGTCTGTAACAAAGTAAGGATTGTGCAAATTGTTAATTAACAACACTGTTTAATGAGATGTGAATCAGACACTAAAATGACAGGCAATTCAATAACTGATTTCAGTAACACATGGTAAGGATGATATAATATAGTTGTAGTACTAATACAAAGTTGGCTAGAAAGATGTATGTGTCTTTGTGGACTTTTTCAATGTGCTGCTATGATGCAGTCATATATGCTTCATTAGGTGATAATTCAATAGAAGTCACAGAGTTCTTCACCTCTACTTCTTCATAGAAGGGCACAGTTGTAGGTATTACATCATTATCTCCACTAATTGTCTGATTCTTTCTTTTTGTGTTAGCAAACCTTATTCCACTCCAGAATCCTATGAAAAAGAAAAGAAGGAAACATCCTATTATAGTGAATATTACTATTAATATAAACTCCGTTATAGATAAATCTAAAGGGTGTGAAGGATGTTGAGATTCTGTGGAAACCTAAGTGAACACAAAAATAGTTCTTTATAAAGATAAAATAGAAGTATATGTTACCTACGGACATATGAGAACCAACTGGACCTGCAGTATTACAACAATATTTATTAGAAAATATATTTCAGCTATTCATCTAACCTTCTGTTTGACTTCTGCATATATTTATTGCATTATTAGTCCACTCTCCATCTGTTTTACATTTCAACTTGTAATTTGAATTGTTATTTTCTGAACTACACGTAATGATTGCAGTAAATTCTCCAGAAATATTGGAAATGTATTGTACCCTAGTAAATCTATCTTGCAGAAGAGGACACATTCCTAAAACATTAAAATAACAAAGTAAGGTTAATGCACGTGTCTAATAAAAGGCTTACAATTTTGTATGTGATTATTATTCTTTATTAGCACAACTCTATTCTATGTTCACTTAATTATTCTAAACAGCTATAAATTGATTGATTTACCAATTATAAAAGTTGTATTGACAGTATCTGCACATGATCCACTAGACACAGTAATATTGTACTGTGTAGAGTAGTCCAGAGCTAGTGTGACAGATGTAGTATCAGTTATGACATGAGGTCCATGGAGTGGAGGAGGAGAGACTGTCACTTCATAGAGTGTCCTGTTGCTCACATCTACTGGACTCCATGTCACTAGGAAGGAGTTATTTTGGTGGGGAGTGAGAATGAGTTCTGTAGGGACTAATTTTACACCATATCAATAATGGTTGCACATAATATTAGTGCATAACAATACAATTGCCAAAAAAAGAGATGCATCCAAAAATGACCCTTTTTTGGAATTTGGACATGCACAGTATGTTAGTACCACTTGAAAGCACAGCGCGACACCGAACTGTGTTGATAATTAGAGTTGACAAAAAGTTGACATATGCAGAGGTAATCAGGCTAATTATCAACTGACCTGACCTGACCAGACCTGTTCCTACACCCCTGACTTTGACTTTATCATCTTTAAAAGGAGAATTTAATGTAGAGCTCAAGAGCAAAACTCACTTATTCGTTACTACTCCTATATAATTATTATGTGGTGAGAAAAACAACAACTAGTAATTACATATTGGTTACGAAGTGTAGCTATGCATATTTTATCAAATTTTTGTGCTCAAAAACACCACCAGACGTAATAAGACGTAATTAGTTTTTGGTCCTTAGCATTTGAGATGGTAATAACTTTGCTTCACTTGCCTCTGTATTGAAAGTCCATAAACATATATTTATGACCACACTGAAGTGTAGTTCCATTGAAGTCAACCAGTTCATAAAATGTGAAAATTACTCTGATACCGTAGTCAGTGATGTTCTTTTCATAAATAATAGTGTAATTCCCTAGTAGTAATCCAATAGATGGAGTAACAGGATTAAATAATATTAATATAGAATTTTGATGAGGCTGTATAATCTTTCCATCTTTATTACTTTCATTGTCATTACAGGTAATGACAGCAGCATCATTGTTACAAAATGGAGTCTTGACCTTAACTGTTTCTAAAGAAAACAATTATTACTGTACTGAGCAGCCTACTATCTTTTAATTTTAATCACAAACTGTTTATACGAGAGCACCCAAGAAGAAAGAGATTTTAAGAATAACATGTGATATTGTCATCATTAATTTGAAATCCTTATAGTTCTATTTAATGTATACACTGAGTGATTGGGATTTAGCTTATCAGAGTTTAAGATAGCAATATTGGGAATAGTTTTAACTTTTCAACTGACAGATAGAGTAAACAATTTGGAAAACACTTTGGTACTCATGTTTAAGCACACTTAAGTACAGGTAGGTACAGGTCATAAAGTACTCATGAAAATGCTCAAATCATTTTGGTAAATTGATTTAAAATACACTGTATTTAAGCACTGCCTAATTTTACTAATACTTCTAAGTACTTTTGAAGTACATGTAACTAGTATCGTAATGCATAATTACTTTGTTCAGCAAGAACTAATGTGTTGCTCCAACTGCTAATTATGTCATAAGCCTCTTACCAGCTCCACTAAGATATCAGGTGGCCTCCATTTATATACAAGACAGTGACAAGTGGAAACTCATTTTTATCCATATTTGACAGAAAGAATTAATTGTAATTGACTTCTGAAAGTATTCTTTCTCTGACATAACTTCCAACAAGTCAATGAAATGCATACTGTGTTTAGCCCAGTTAAAAACAACAACTAATCATTATGTTTACTGTGATTGGTACTTAAGTACAAGACCAATGTATGTGTACTTTTCAAGAAGCCAACACAAATTTGAGGTATTTGTAGTGATTCTCAACCACTACAAATTTATAAGTACTCGTAAATACTTTTCAAAGTATTTCACCTTATGTTTGCTTTTAATAATGGCTGTTGTAACTTAAAAAATTGTTGTTATTACAATTGTTTCATCTGGGAATAAATGAAACATTGTAGTGAGTGACCTCACTACAAGATGAGTGTGTTAAAAAATCTATAACTAAACATTAACTCATTGCTCAAAAGTTTAGAAAAATTGCTCTCATAATGGTGCTTGAAAGCTAGGTTGTCAGATAAAAGTTTGTTGTAGCATGTTTAAGTGCAACAAATATTACTTAGACACATTTTTGTTACTAACCTAGAGTAATATTTGATAATGGATGATAAAAACTGTTATTTTCAACTTGATAAGAAAGATGTATAGCGTAATCACTGAAATCAATTGAACTACTCCGATTGATATATGTTGTAATGTTTTCAATAAACATTATCTCTGATGTAACATTTGCAGATGTCACTTCCAAGTGATATCTTATGTTTTTGCAAGGTGAAGTGAGTTGTACTAGTCCATTATGTGATACTTGTAGAATAGGCTGAGGATCTTTAAATATTACAAAAACAAACACAATACATCTATCATGGTGTCTAATTAGATTGTTATAATTACTAATCTTACGTGTCATGATCAATTGAATAGAATCTTCATTGCAAGCTATAGTGGATCCAATCAAAGGAATAGGAGTAGGTATTGTTAACTGCACAACAATGATTGATTCATTTCTGTAGACAGTTTGGAATACCACTTCCACAGTTTGGAATACCACTTCCACAGATTCAATCACAAATGTTTGTTCAATAACGTCACTGTGTATGTTATGGCTATTATAAAATGGTAGAAATTCAATACCAGGCCGTATCTCCCAGTTGACAAAACTACCAGAGCATATAAAAACTGCTGGTTCATTTGGGCAGTTGACACTGCTGACTTGAACTAGTCTTCCTACAATTTGAAATTATTAAAAAAAGAAGAAACAATTCTTAGTTGTAACTTACCAAATACAGATAAGAATTGGTGACAAAGAATGTAATAGACTACATGTGCCATACTTTATGACACCCTCCTTTAAACCTGTTAATATGATATCTTACTAAATAGCTATTGTAACAAGGAAGGAAGTTGTATGTCTTCCTGTCTCCATTTCAGTGCATAAGGTTATTGGCGAGCGTAGCGAGACACTTACAGGGGTAACACAATTGAAAATCGGTGATGTTTGCTTGTTGGCGAGTGGAGGGAGCGAGACAGTATTAGGGGTGGTTAATGCAAAATCGGGTATATGTTATGTATGTATGAATGGTACTTATGCCCTTTAAACGCGCGCGCGGGAACAATTTTCTCCAAAAAAACACGGCTTTTTTGGCTTGACCCCAGTTTATTCTGAAGCTACAGCATTAAGCAAGCCTTACTTTTTGCTTAAGCTCCGAAGTGTGAAAAAATTCCTGCGAAAACGCTTGCTTTTCAAGAAACAAAAAGTTGATTCGACCGGTTACTATGGCATTGAAGACCCTTTTCCAGACTTAATTTCAAAACTTCGCCGTTTTAGGGGGGATACGGAGTGCCGATTGTTTGGTTGTCAAGATCCATTGGTAGTCAGAATGCCATAGCATGAATGCTAAGGAAGCTACTACTACGCGAGGGAAGCTGAGGTAAGTACGTAGTTCCATATTTGTTAGCTAAATATGCAAAAAAACTCTGGCCTTTCTTTTTTGTAGCTAAGAGCTTGTTGTCAACAGTGACTGATTTAAACAGTCAGAATGACTCAAATTTGGTACTACAAAAGTTACCACTGCTCAAGAAAATGAGGTAAGAAAGTAATTTTGTATTTGTGTGCTAAAATTGATGGTCTTTTGTTTTTGTAGCTGAGAGCTTGTTGTCAAGAATTCGAGGTTATGAGATCAGTAGTCAAAGTAATTTAAATTTGATACTACAGAAGTTATCAGGAAATTGAGGTAAGTAGTAATTCCATATTTGTTGGCTAAATTTACAAATAATAGCACTGGTTTTTTTTTTTTTTATCGTAGCTGAGTCAGCAAACAAATACAAAATCACTATCTTACCTGATTAATGGTAACTTTTGTAGTATCAAACATCTGTCATTCTGATAATCTCCATTACCAGTCACAAGAAGGCCATAACTGCTATTATTATAGTGCTTGCATGAACTAAGCTAAAACATATTAACAATACTGTCATTATAATATGTTACCTAACTATCAGGTTTGCTCATCATTTGTGCTCAAGCACACCACTAGTATGTATATATGTGTGTATGGATGGTACGTATGCCGCTTAAATGCGCGTGCGGGATACTTTTTTCTTCTATAAACTCGGCTTTTTAGGCTTGACCCCAGTTTATTCTGAAACAACAGCATTAAACAAGCCTTACTTTAAACTTAAGCTCCGAAGTCTGAGAAAATTCCGGCGAAAACCCTCGTTTTTAAAGACACAAAAAGTTGCTGAGACCGGTTACTATGGCATTGAAGACCCTTTTCCAAATGTAATTTCAAAACTTCGCCGTTTTAGGGGGATACGGAGTGCCGCTTGTTTGTTGCCAAGAGCCATTGGTAGTCAGAATGCCGTAATGTTAATGCTAAGGAAGCTACTACTACTCCATGTGAAGCTGAGGTAAGTACGTAATTCCATATTTTTTAGCTATATTATATGCAAAAATAACTCTGGTCTTTCTTTTTTGTAGCTAAGAGCTTGTTGACAAAGGTGACTGGTAAATTCAAATAGTCAGAATGGCTTAAATTTGATAGTACGGAAGTTACTACCTTAATAAAATGAGGTAAGAAAGTAATTTTGTATTTGTGTGCTAATATTGATTGTCTTTTGTTTTTGTAGCTGAGACCTTGTTGTCAAGAATGTGAGGTAATTCACATAGTCAAAGTAACTTAAATTTGATACTACAGAAGTTATCAATACTCAGGAAATTGAGGTAAGGTAATTCCATATTTGTTGGCTAAAATTACAAATAATAACACTTCTTTATTATTTTTTTATCGAGCTTTTTAGAGCTTGTCCAAGAGTTACTGGTATCAGAATGGCAGATGTTTGATACTACAGAAGTTACCATAAATAAGGTAAGAGAGTGATTTTGTATTTGTTTGCTGATATTATAGTGTTTGCATGAACTAAGCTAAAACATAGTAACAATACTGTAGTTTTATGTTACCTAACTATCAGGCTCGCTCGATGTTTGTGCTCAAGCACACAACTAGTATATGTATGTATGGATGGTACGTATGCCCTTTAAATGCGTGCGCGGGGAACTGCTTTCACCTAAAATCACGACTTTTTAGGCTTGACCCCAGTTTATTCTGAAACTACAGCATTAAGCTAGCCTTACTTTAAACTTATGCTCCAAAGTGTGAGAAAATTCCTGCGAAAACTACAGAAATTACTAATACTCAGGAAATTGAGGTAAGTAGTAATTCCATATTTGTTATCTAAAATTACAAATAATAACACTGGTTAATTTTTTTATCGTAGCTGAGAGCTTGTTCAAGAGTTACTGGTAATTGAGGTTACCAAAATGGCTGATGTTTGATACTACAGAAGTTACCATTAATCAGGTAAGAGAGTAATTAAGTATTCGTTTGCTGAAATAAAAGGTCATAACTGCTATAGACTCCTTGCAGTAGGCGTGGTCAAATTCACCCGCGCGTAGGCTCCGCCATATTAGTGCACAAGTACGTAGCGAAGATGGTTATTTGTGCTGTAGTGAATTGTCATAATCGCAGTGATAGGGGAGAGAACATTAGATTCTTCAGATTACCAGCTATTATAACTCATCAAGGATCTCAAGCTCTACAGCTCAGTACTGAGAGGCGGCTAAAATGGTTGGCCAAGATCAACAGACAAGACCTTACTCCAGAAAGATACCCAAACATTAGGGTTTGTTCCAGACACTTTGTGTCTGGGTCTCCTGCTCAGCTGTTTGATCAGGCAATTCCTGACTGGACACCAACCTTATTTTTAGGTTACAGTACTACTGAACAAGTGGAGAGCTTGAGTTCAACTTCGAGATACACCAGAGCTAAAGAGAGATTGAAGAGAAAAAGAAGGCATTCTGAGACTGAGAAAGAAGTAGATGTACATTCTCAAGCACCACTACAAGCTGAAGATGATCATGAGCTATTCCCTGAGGAAGAAGGTATTGAAACACAAACAGAAATGTCAATGCAAGGTTTGAATAATTTGTAGGAGAAAGTGAAGGGACTAGAAGAGGAAGTAATTCAACTTAAGGAGGAGAACAGTAAGCAAGTTGATAATTTGAAGACTGAATATGGCCCTCTTTTACTCTTTGAATGATATTATGTATTCTTGTAATGGTTAATTTATTTCAGGTATTAATGCATTTTATTGCCACAACAGCATTCCATATTTACCGTATTGTAAGATTAATATTTCATAATTGCGGAAAAACAACTTATTAACAACAGTAATGCATGATTTAATGTGAGAAGACAAAACAGCAGTGTGGGATTGAAGGAGTACGGACGCTCCACCACTGCCACAGAAAGATGATAGAAACCAAAGCTCTGGGACGACGACCACTCCTAGAACTCTGATGCTCGCTGCCACCAGAGTTCTTCCCTGTTAACTGCGCCCTCTCCCTAGAGTCTTAATCTAGTTTAGAGTTACGTCAACGTGTGTGGGGAACTGAACTGATGATACGCGCGCGTGTCAGAGGTTATATGCCTGGAGACACACGTGCGCTGGGAAATATGGAAAAGGGTCGACCGCCAAGGGCGGGGCACAACTTAAACTACACAGTGTGATGAATACACTCATTAATACATACACACATAATGATGCATGATGCTAATAATCTAAACACTTCTTATGACATATGTGACCGGATTTGGGAAAATCCGCCTAAACGCGGCAAACAATTTTTTTCAGTATCACCGTGTAAAGCCTTATGGGTCGATTTTTTTCGAAAAAATTGTATGGCAGAAATGGATAGACACCAGTTAGCTCTAGCTTATGACGCAGTTGTAAGCTCTGGCGTGCTCTAGAACTCACACTAGGAGGCTAGAAACACTAGCCGGTTGGACTCGTGTACGGAGAGTTGCTAAGAAATTATTGGCGGGCTTTTCACTAACAGCCGGGAAAAAACTGTAGCTAACTAATTCACTTACTATTCTACATAATTCACGTACTCACGCAATTCTCGTCATCATAGTTTCTTAAGGAGCCCTGCATTAAGCCTTTTAGACTTCTTTCAATCCGCCTGTAACTGGTTTATTCCATAGTGTCCCGGAGACACGCAGTAATAGTATACGGACATAAGGCACGCCCCCTGACCTTAGCAACGCCTTTACCCGGCGTTTTTTCGAAATCAGCAATAATAAGTTTAGCAAAAATACTGAAGTGTTGTAGTGCGTAGGGCGAAGACGGCTTGTGCAACAGCTTCCAAATTAGGAGGAAGGCATCCCAAGGCCCCGTGCAGCCTACTGGTAGAATAAAATAGAAAACTTTAGATGCCGCGTTTAGCCGGGTTTTCACAAATCCAGTCACATATGACGATTAATGTTCAGTCTCTATCTTCTCTCTTCTTCTCTCCTCTCTGATCCACTCCGCCCACATTTCCCCCCACCAAGATTTGGCCCGAAGTCAAATCTGACAAAGCACAATGGGCGGACTCATCATCCGATGAAAGCCACGCCTGTCGGCTCATACCATCGGCGTTCTGATGGAGGCGTCCGGGACGATACTCTAACTCCACTCTAAAACCCTGCAAGGCCAGGGCGAAACGCAACAGTCTCTTATTCAGGTGACCACCCGACATCAGAGCCAAACAAGGCTTGTGATCGGTCACAACACGCACTTCTATACCGTAGATATGAAACTGGAAATGCTTCAAAGAAGCAACAATGGCCAGACACTCAAGTTCTGAGACGGAATAATTCTTCTCGGCCGATCTCAACTGCCGGGAATAGAATCCAACGGGCAGTTCACGTCTGTCCCTGACGACATGGAGACATCCACCCACTCCCGCACCGGAAGCGTCCGAATACAGCACAAACACATCTTCACACGAAGGAACATACAACAAACATGATGAACACAATAACACTTTTAACTCACAGAAAGTTGAGGTCATCTCCTCCGTCCAGACCACCCGAAGAGGAGCCCTCAACGAAGTCGCCGGAGTCAGGAGGCTCAAGCATTCAGCGAACTTAGGAATGAACTGTCGGTAATACGACATTGAGCCCAAAAAGGACCTAAGCTGCTTCTTCGTCACGGGTTGTGCAAACTCGCTAAGGGCAGACACCCTATGGTCAGGGATAGAGAATGAACCCGACCCGATCCTATGACCCAAATACAACAAATGACTACGTCCGAAGCAACATTTCTTCAACTTTATAGACAAACCAGAGGCACCAAGACACTCAATAACTGATCTGAGATGGGAAAGATGGTCTTCCCAGTTCTTACTAAACACAACTACATCATCCACATAGTTAACACAACAGTGGGCAACAGTTTTCAACACTGCAACAATAGCAGCCTGAAAAATAGCAGGGGCATTCTTCAACCCGAAAGGCATACGCCTATACTTGAATTTACCAAAGGGGCAAACAAACGAGGTGAGATCACTGGACTCTTCGTCCATAGCAATCTGGTGAAAACCAGCAGTGAGATCTAAGGTGGACAAACACGAATTAGGCCCAATCTGATCCAGGATCTCTGCTAAAGAAGGCAGCCAATACCTTCTCAGTGATGTGACAGCATTCAGCTGTCGGAAGTCCACGCATATACGAACACTCCCATCTTTCTTCTTGACCGGGACCAAGGGACTAGCCCAGTCAGATGTGGACTCGACTATGATGCCTTTCTCTAACAGGGCATCCAACTCTCTCTTGACAGCATCCCTAATACCAACCGGGATTTGTCTAGGTGGCAAATTAACCACAGGTGCACCCTCATTCAACACAATAGTACACTTAAACTCGGCACACAGCCCAGGGGAATCACTAAAATTCTGTTTGAGATCATTAAGAAGAGCATCCAGCACATTCTGTCTGAAACCTGGGCATGGCTCACCATCCAAAGAGGCTTTACTTACTAACAATTCATCGTTAATACCACTATCTTCTGCTACAAGAGTAACAGCGTTCACAGCTAAAGGTCTTGGGGAATACACTTTCAAGTTATCTCTGTGAACAAGTCGAACAGGATGATCGACACCCTTGGAAACTTTATAAGTGACTCTAGACGATCTGTCAACAATCTTGTAGGGACCATCCCAGGCCACCTGCAAAGCAGCCTTAATACCAGGGACTCTCATCAACACACTTGAACCAACTTCTAAAGGTTTATCTTGCTTGTTGCGATTAAAAACAAGCGCTCTCTTTTTTCCAGCAACTGCCTGATTGGCAGCAGCCAGGTCATGCAACACAGCCAATCTGTCATTCAGTTTCAACAACCATTCATCAACACACATGGGCTCAAAAGAGCGATCCACCCATCCATCATACAGGATATCTAGGGGACCTAACACATCTCTACCATACACTAGACAGTGGGGAGAATAACCCAGATCCCTGTTTGGAACTTGCCGTAAAGCAAACAAAGCAAGGGGCAAAAACTCAACCCACCCAATGCCAGCATCAGCAGCCTTAGACAACATGGGCTTCAGACTGCCATGCATTCTCTCCACCACACCGTTTGATTGCGGCCGGTAAGGGGACTTAGCAACAGCATCAATGCCAAGTGTATCACAAACGCCTGACATGAGTTTGGAGAGAAACACAGTACCTCTATCAGACAACACACGAAGAGGAATTCCAGTTCTACAAATAATCTCTAAGAAACACTGAGCAGCCTCAGAGGCCGACGCAGTTCTCATGGGCACAGCATCAGGCCAACGACTAGCCAAACAGATATAAGTGAATAAGTACTTGGCACCACCTTTACCCTTGGCAAAGGGCCAACAATGTCCACACACACACTTTCAAACGGGACACAAACAATAGGTCTCTCAACCATCATAGCTTTCTTATTGCCAGCACTATTAACACGCAAGCAAACATCACAAGACTTCACAAATTTCATAATGTCAGAATGAATGCCAGGCCAGGTAAACTTCCTGCCTAACACACTACGCATACCACGTACGCCAACATGAGCAGTTTTGTCATGGGCCAACACTAACAACCTATCCCTGAACACTGTGGGGACAACTACACGTTCAACAGGAACGTCATCAACTAAACAGGTATGAAACAATAAACCGTCTCTCATAGAATAGCCATTGAGATTTTTCTTGGCCAATTCAACAAACTTGGACAAAGACTTGTCATTCTCAAGTGCGCTCACAACATCACTAGCGCTACCCGAAGACTCGGGAAAGCTCAACTGTAACACATCACTATCATCAGATTCGGGAACAACAGGCGAAGACGGAGAAGGGGAAGAAGGAACAACCACATGCCCGTCACTAACAGCACTACCGTCTACACTAGCCCCAACCCCATCCACGTCAGAACCCTCAAGAAGCTCAACTTCAGAAGCAACACTACCACTAGACCCATCACCTACAGAAGGGGAATCCACAGACACATCAATAGCAGACAATCTCTCAAATTCATCATCAAAACAATACGAAACGGGAACAGCTTCCTTAGCACTCACTTCAGCCAATGCAGAACTAGCATTGTCATTCACAACAGACATACTTCTAGTCACAACACTGACATCGGCAATCTCTTCCTGAGTAGTGGAAGGAGCTGAGGGTGAAGGCAAAGTCTCAACAGCAACCCCACCAGAGCAGGCATCCACACAAGTAGACGGCTGGGTGCTACGGGTATCACGTAGTTGCCCCGCTGCCTCAACCAAATCATCAGCCTTGGCAGCGGCACCCAACAAGAGATGCTCAGCTGTCTCTGCCTCCATAGGGACGGAAAACAAAACACGCCCACATAAAGTATCAGGGTGGGCAACAGCCACTAATGACTTAAACTTTTTACCAACAAACTCAAACTCGACAATGGCCGTATCCAAAGTAACAGGATGACCATCCCAACCACGGACTTCAACCGAAGTACCTGTAAGTTGATCATCATAAACAAAACA
>WLWD01004028.1_pt1 | contig 19622 bp, 6 predicted proteins | sample 6712731 | NCBI WGS metagenome assembly WLWD01 (sample SAMN12718690, study PRJNA576275) | sponge metagenome | isolation source: marine sponge | host: Mycale hentscheli | place: New Zealand: South Island, Marlborough, Capsize Point | collected 2014-11-01
TTTTTAAATATTTATTTTATTTTTTTTAGGTTAAGTTCCAGATTTTTCATTGTGAATACTGGAGACACTGAAGTTTCTAATACAGACAAGATAAATGGATCTGATGTTCTCTCGAGGTAAATAAATGTAATTGTGCCATTAAAAATAAGTAATAGTGATGTTCACTTATTCTTTGGTGTATTTAAAACTAGGACAATATCCTTACATGATTATGTCTTTAGTTGGTTTGTGCCCTAGAGATAAATTCTGATTTATTTCCATGTTGGGAAAACATACTATTGTACATTTTCTCCCCTTAATGCTACTATATTGTGGACCTTTTCCGTATTGAACTGACATTGTGGACATTTTTCCATATTGAACTAATTTATTGTGGACACTTTTCCATACTAAACTATGGACACTTTCCGTATTGACTAACATATTGTGGACCCTTTTCCATATTGAACTTATGTATTGTGGACCTTTTTCCATACTGAACTAATGTATTGTGGACCCTTTCCTGTATTGAACTAATATATTGTGGACCTTTTTCCATATTGAACTTATATATTGTGGACCTTTTTCCATGTTGAACTAACGTGTTGTGGACACTTTTCGGTATTGAACTTATGTATTGTGGACACTTTTCCATACTGAACTACACTATTCCATATTGAACTTATATATTGTGGACCTTATTGTTGAATGGATAGATTGTAGACCGCAATCCATATTGAACTTTTATATTGTGGACCTTTTCCCGTACTGAGCGAATGTATTGTGGACCCTTTTCCGTATTGAACTTATATATTGTGGACCTTTTTCCATACTAAACTAATGTATTGTGGACCCCTTTCTGTATTGAAGTAATGTATTGGACCCCTTTCTGTATTGAAGTAATGTATTGTGGACCCTTTTCTATATTGAACTTATATATTGTAGACCTCTATCCATAATGTATTGTGGACCTTATTCCATATTGAATGGATATATTGTGCTCTTTTTTCCGTACTAATGTATTGTGGACCCTTTTCTGTATTGAACTTATTTATTGTGGACCCTTTTCCATATTGAACTTATGTATTGTGGACCTCTATCCATTTTGAACTTGTGTATTGTGGACCTTATTCCATATTGAATGGATATATTGTGGACTTCCGTACTGAACTAATATATTGTGGACACTTTTCCATACTGAACTAATGTATTGTGGACCCTTTCCTGTATTGAAGTAATGTGTTGTGGACCCTTTTCCATATCGAACTAATATATTGTGGACCTTTTTCCATATTGAACTTATGTATTGTGGACACTTTTCTATACTGAACTATGGACACTTTCCGTATTGACTAAAGTATTGTGGACCACAATCCATATTGAACTGATATTTTGTGGACCATTTCCAACTAACATATTGTGGACCCTTTTCCATATTGAACTTATGTATTGTGGACCTTTTTCCGTACTGAACTAATGTATTGTGGACCCTTTCCTGTATTGAACTAATATATAGTGGACCTTTTTCCATATTGAACTTATATATTGTGGACCCTTTTCCATATTGAACTTATGTATTGTGGACCTCTATCCATTTTGAACTTGTGTATTGTGGACCTTATTCCATATTGAATGGATATATTGTGGACTTTTTTCTGTACTGAACTAATATATTGTGGACACTTTTCCGTACTGAACTAATGTATTGTGGACCCTTTTCTGTATTGAAGTAATGTATTGTGGACCCTTTTCCATATTGAACTTATATATTGTGGACCCTTTTCCATATTGAACTTATGTATTGTGGACCTCTATCCATATTGAACTTATGTATTGTGGACTCTTTACCGTATTGAACTTATATATTGTGGACCTTTTCCCGTACTGAACTAATGTATTGTGGACCCTTTTCTGTATTGAAGTAATGTGTTGTGGACCCTTTTCCATATTGAACTTATATATTGTGGACCTTTTTCCATACTGAACTAATGTATTGTGGACACTTTTCGGTATTGAACTTATGTATTGTGGACACTTTTCCATACTGAACTATGGACACTTTCCGTATTGACTAAAGTATTGTGGACCACAATCCATATTGAACTGATATATTGTGGACCATTTCCAACTAACATATTGTGGACCCTTTTCCATGTTGAACTTATGTATTGTGGACCTTTTTCCGTACTGAACTAATGTATTGTGGACCCTTTCCTGTATTGAACTAATATATTGTGGACCTTTTTCCATATTGAACTTATATATTGTGGACCATTTTCCGTACTGAACTAATGTATTGTGGACCCTTTTCTGTATTGAAGTAATGTATTGTGGACCCTTTTCCATATTGAACTTATAATATTGTGGACTATTGTGGACCTTTTTCCATGTTGAATGGATAGATTGTAGACCGCAATCCATATTGAACTTTTATATTGTGGACCTTTTTCCGTACTGAACGAATGTATTGTGGACCCTTTTCCATATTGAACTAATATATTGTGGACCCTTTTCCGTATTGAACTTATATATTGTGGACCTTTTTCCGTACTGAACTAAAGTATTGTAGACCCTTTTCCATATTGAACTAATATATTGTGGACCCTTTTCCGTATTGAACTTATATATTGTGGACCTTTTTCCGTACTGAACTAATGTATTGTGGACCCTTTTCCGTATTGAACTAATGTATTGTGGACACTTTTCTGTGTTGAAGTAACATACTGTGGACCCCTTTCTGTATTGAATTAATGTATTGTGGACCCTTTATTCATATTGAACTAATATATTGTGGACACTTTTCTGTACTGAACTAATATATTTTGGACCCTTTTCCGTATTGAACTAATGTATTGTGGACCCTTTATTTGAATGGGTATATTGTGGACCACAATCCATATTGAACTAATATATTGTGGACCTTTTACCATATTGAACTAATGCATTGTGGACACTTTTCCATTTTGAAGTAATATATTGTGGACCCTTTTCCATATTGAACTTATATTTTGTGGACTTTTTTCCATATTGAACTAATGTATTGTGGACACTTTTTTGTATTGAACTAATGTATTGTGGATCATTTTCCGTATTGAACAGATATATTGTGGACCTCTATATTGAAGTAATATATTGTGGACCCTTTTCCGTATTGAACTAATGTATTGTGGACACTTCTGTATTGAACTAATGTATTGTGGACCCTTTATCCATATTGAAGTAATATATTGTGAACCGTTTCCATATTGAACTAATGTATAGTGGACCCTTTATCCATAATAAAGTATATTGTGGACACTTTTCTGTATTGAACGGATATATTGTGGACCGCAATCCATTTTAAACTAATATATTATGGAGCCTTTTCCTTATTGAACTTATAATTTTGTGGACCCTTTTCCATATTGAACATATGTATTGTGGACATTTTTCCATATTAAACTTATGTATTGTGGACCCATTTCCATATTAAACTAATATTTATTGTGGACACCTTTTCCATATTAAACTAATATATTGTGGACACTTTTCCATATTGAAGTAATATATTGTGGACTTTTTTCCATATTGAACTAATGTGTTGTGGACACTTTTTTGTATTGAACTAATGTATTGTGGACCGTTTTCCGTATTGAACTAATGTATTGTGGACCCTTTATTCATATTGAATGGGTATACTGTGGACCGCAATCCATATTTTTTATGTATTGAACTAATTATATTGTGGATACTTTTTTGTATTGAACTGACATGTGGACACTTCTCTGTATTGAACTAATATATTGTGAACCCTTTTCCGTATTGAAGTAATATATTGTGGACCCTTTTCCATATTGAACTTATATATTGTGGACTCTTTTCCATGTTGAACTTATGTATTGTGGACCTTATTCCATGTTGAATTGATATATTGTAGACCGCAATCTAAATTGAACTAATAAATTGTGGACCTTTTACCGTATTGAACTTATTTATTGTGGACCATTTTTCGTACTGAAGTAATGTATTGTGGACCCTTTTCCATATTGAACTAATATATTGTGGACCCTTTTCCATATTGAACTTATGTATTGTGGACCTTTTTCCGTACTGAACTAATGTATTGTGGACCCTTTCCTGCATTGAAGTAATGTGTTGTGGACCCTTTTCCATATTAAACTTATATATTGTGGACCCTTTTCCATATTGAACTTCTGTATTGTGGACCTCTAACTAATATATTGTGGAGCCTTTTCCTTATTGAACTAATATGTTGTCGACCCTTTTCCATATTGAACTTATATATTGTGGACCCTTTTCCGTATTGAACTTATGTATTGTGGACCTTTTTCCATATTGAACTTATATATTGTGGACCTTTTTTCCATATTGAACTAATGCATTGTGGACACTTCCATATTGAAGTAATATATTGTGGACCCTTTTCCATATTGAACTAATATTTATTGTGGACACCTTTTCCATAACCTAATATATTGTGGACCTTTTTCCATATTAAACTAATATATTGTGGACACTTTACCGTACTGAACTAATGTATTGTGGATACTTTTCCGTATTGAAGTAATATATTGTGGACCCTTTTCCATATTGAACAGATATATTGAGGACCGCAATCAATATTGAACTAATATATTGTGGAGCCTTTTCCTTATTGAACTAATGTGTTGTGGACCCTTTTCCATATTTAACTTATGTATTGAACTAATTGTATTGTGGATACTTTTCCGTATTGAACATACATTGTGGACACTTCTCTGTATTGAACTAATATAATGTGGACCCTTTTTCTTATTGAACTAATATATTGTGGACCTTTATTCAGAGCGGTAAACAATTCAATATTAGGATGCTACGGTAATGATCGCTTAGCCAGAGGATACTGTTTAGTGAAGTTTGGGTTGGGGTCGAACAAAGAGCTAACGCAAAAAATAGGAGAAAGTCAAAGTATACAAAATGACATACGTACGTCCAAACATATATATAAATAAACAAACATCCCCGATTTTCAATTGTGTTCCCTCTGTAAGTGTCTCGCTCGCTCGCCGACTAAATATTTGTGTAGTATAATTATTTGTCTTAATTTTAAGTCAGGTTTTATCTGTGTAGTCTAATGCAATTTCATTTTGTGTGTGTTTATGTGTTCAGAATTTTGAAGGGGACGTTGTGGATGTTGTGAATACTATCTGAAAGATTTATATCGGGAATAGGATGCAAGCGTCAAGTATGAAGTTCTGTTTTCACCGGAGAACTCTCCATGCAGTGATAACAATGATCAAGCAATATTCACACAGTTTATTGGACGAAGTGATTTCTTTTTTCAAATGTTTCAGAATTTTTATGGTGCAAGATCACTTTTTTTTGTGGTCATTATACTTTTGTTTTATGTATGATAAATATTTGAAATAATAGGCAATATGAAAGATATACGCAGGCTATCTACTATTGTTATAACCAGTGTAGTATACTTTTGATATACTTAAGTTATACATATGCGTAGTATACTTTTGATATACTTAAGTTATACATATGGTATACATATGGTATACTTATGGTTTACATATGGTTTACACCAGTAGTATACTTTTGTTATATCCATGTTATACACACCTGTGTAAACCGGTACCTATACATAGGAGAAACACTGGTGTATACTAGATGAGTGACCCTGGTGTTTCTCATGTGTATAACAAAGTTATCCTTATGTTATACACCGGTGTATACTGAAGTATTTGCATGGTGACATGCATGCACAGTGCTAGCACTATGTGTGTGCACAGTGTTAGTCCTATGAGTGTGCACAGTGTTAGTACTATGTGTGTGCACAGTGTTAGTATTATGTGTGTGCACAGTAATAGTACTACGTGCGTGGAGTGTTAGCACTATGTGTGTGCACAGTAATAGTACTACGTGCGTGGAGTGTTAGCACTATGTGTGTGCACAGTAATAGTACTACATGCATGCACAGTGCTAGCACTATGTGTGTGCACAGTGTTAGCACTACGTGCATGCACAGTGTTAGTACTATGTGTGTGTGCAGTGTTAGCACTATGTGCGTGCACAGTAATAGTACTACGTGCGTGCACAGTGCTAGCACTACGTGTGTGCACAGTGTTAGCACTATGTGTGTGCACAGTGTTAGTACTATGAGTGTGCACAGTGTTAGTACTATGTGTGTGCACAGTGTTAGCACTATGTGTGTGCACAGTGCTAGCACTATGTGCGTGCACAGTAATAGTACTACGTGTGTGTACAGTGTTAGCACTATGTGTGTGCACAGTGTTAGTACTAGGTGTGTGCACAGTGTTAGCACTATGTGCGTGCACAGTAATAGTACTACGTGCGTGCACAGTGCTAGCACTATGTGCGTGCGCAGTGTTAGTACTATGTGTGTGCACAGTGCTAGCACTATGTGCGTGTGCAGTGTTAGTACTATGTGTGTGCAGTGCTAGCACTATGTGTGTGCACAGTGTTAGTATTATGTGTGTGCACAGTAATAGTACTACGTGCGTGGAGTGTTAGCACTATGTGTGTGCACAGTAATAGTACTACGTGCGTGGAGTGTTAGCACTATGTGCGTGCACAGTAATAGTACTACGTGCGTGGAGTGTTAGCACTATGTGCGTGCACAGTAATAGTACTACATGCATGCACAGTGCTAGCACTATGTGTGTGCACAGTGTTAGCACTACGTGCATGCACAGTGTTAGTACTATATGCGTGCACAGTAATAGAACTACGTGCATGCACAGTGCTAGCACTAAGTGTGTACACAGTGTTAGTACTATGTGTGTGCACAGTGCTAGCACTATGTGTGTGCACAGTGTTAGCACTATGTGCGTGCACAGTAATAGTACTACGTGCGTACACAGTGTTAGCACTTCGTGTGCAATACTACTTCGTGAATGCAGTATGTGTATGTACAATGATAACAGTAGTGCATGCCTAGAGACTTACCATTATTCTCTTCTTCAATCAAGAACACCAGAACCTCAGTACAGATAGCAGCAGCCCAAGCACCATGAAATCTAGGAAATGAAAAAAAAAAGAGGTTATGACAATATTAATTCTAATGGAAAAAAAAATTAGTTATCAAGCCAAGCAAATGAAGCACCAAAGGTGTGAACCCTCAGCGCTACTATACACTAGCTAGCTATAACAAAATCATTTCTCAGACCGAAAAAATAATATATTTGGCTATTCCTAATCAGGTATCAATACAGCTCAAGCAATGAAAACATAGATGTAGCTAATTGCTGTCTAAAGAAGTAGCTAAACATGCAGGAGACTCTAGTTTCAACGTAAAACACCTGAATTCCAGCTCTCATTAACTTTTCAGTATGAAGCAAAACCTAACGTGGGAAGAAAAGAAATTATTTGCCCATGTGATTGCGACATGACGATAGGGGACATTACCTACAAAAATTTGAACCTACACGGAGCAGACAGCTTGTTAAATCATCATCCTGAGCAAGATCATACTTAAATCAACAGTTAATTGTCAGTAATCTCCAAAATCAGCTGACAGACAGACAAACAGATGGGACGACTACTATAACCCACTTGCGCATGCGCGCTGAGGGCTAATAATAACAATCTGGCCAATGGCACCAATATCACTGCATACTACAGAACCACTAGCCTCAGCAACTATGATAATTGATACTTTATAATATCTCTATTCTATATGCAACAGCACAGGCCAACCAACACTTTCATACTTGTTTCAACTCTAGTGTTATTAGGGCCCAAAGAGTGGGAGCTGGAGGACAACTTGAGGATGCTAGGGAAGGTCTAGTACAAAAGAATAGCCAAGTGAAGGGTGCATGGTAAGGTCATAAGGTAAGGGATAGCATCAGCAGATGAGCAGTGCAATGAGACTGTCACTAATAAAGCATGTATAGACTTGCCAGCAAAGTGTGAGCATCAACCAAGAATGGGTCAAAGCCATAGGCTAAAGAGACAGCCAAAGCAGCCAGGGAACGCACAACTACAAGTTTACCCTAATAATGCCCAAAAGAAACCCTGGAAAGATTAGTACCTAGATTTAATACGTGACTTAGCTCACTACTTCAAGAAGAAAATGAACAACAATAAAACAACACAAGAAAATGAACAACAATAAAACAACACAACATTATATTAAAATGGATCAACTATACAGATCTACCACATTATAATACCATAACAGTGGTATAGTTTCAGTATGAGGGGGGGGGCTCCAAAGGCATGTTTTTTTTTGTGGTTAAAAATTGTTCATGTGAGAATTCATTTCATGAGATAATGCCCCAAAATTATGGGGGGGGGGAAGGGGGGAGGGGTAACCGACATGCTACGCCCACATGCCAACATTGGTCTATGCTATTATAGAACTTACCGAGTATTTGGGAATGAGTTCATTGATCAAATTAGATGATGCCACAGCTGCTTCAGATGGCTTTATGACATAGCAATTGCCTAATAAAAAGGATGATAAGGTTGATGGTAATAATAATAATAATAATATGGCAGACTGCTTCACAACAATGAAGGGAAAAAAGGTGACTAGAACTACAATTCTAGAGTTTGTTTACTCATTCAAATAAAAAAAAGAGGAGAGGAAGGGGGCGGATGGGAGGAAGGGTGTAGCCAGAGATGTATTTCGCGATTAGTGGAAAATGGCGCCTGCCAGATTTTGTCACCAACTTCCCAGAGACTATTATAGTTTGCACTACAGTTACTTCGCATACAAAAACTTGGGAACAACAGCAATAGAAAGAAATAAGTCATGAGGACCTTAACAGATGGAAACAAACAAACAAACAAACAAACAAATGGCAGGCTATAAATAGAGAAAGAAGAAGAGTACTGTTTGCCATTGACACACTCAAATTTAACTGCACAGGATGTACAGCGTGCAGTCAAGAGTACTGTAGATACTATCCTGACTGCTCATCTTCAATTAATAAATACTTCAATACACATACACACGGGCATTGACAGGAGCTAGACTTGATTATTCTATTATATCACTCACAAAAATGATTACATACAGCAGTTCGAGTTGGGGCGCTCATTTTAATCATGGTATGGATTGAATTGAAAGGATAGTGAGCTATGATGGAGGGTTCTCTTTGCGCGGCTACTTTTTAAAATTTGAATAGAAGGAGCTAGAGGTCAAAGGGCATGCCGGGATTCTCCTTTTTATACCCAGACCTCTGGAAAGAGTTTAGAATGTGGTAAATGAGGCCACAGATTTGGCGTACAGAGAATAGCATTGAATTATAAATGCGACCTCTACATTTAACATAATTTATATGACTTAAATTACAACCAAAACATAAAGAAAGTAAACAACAACAAACCTCCTGACATCTGATTAACTAAGACAACCATATGCAAGGACCACATTAGGAGGTGTTGGGGGGGCAAAATTTTAATGAAATTTAATACTTTAGGCTAAGAAACGCCTCCTGGCGGTTACATAGCCGAGCTAACATGTTGTGGTGTTTTAGTCACATGTGTAGTTTCACAAATGAGGCCCTTTCACGGTCAGATTTATGGCGACCAGTTTGGTAATATGAAAATGTATGAATTCTATTCAGCAAGAGGTGAATTTTTAAAGCAAGTAGCGACAAACTATACTATGCGCATGTACAGAGTAAAACTAAAATCTCAGACTTACAGTTAAATACAATAACCATATGCTCAATTTCTGATAGTCTCAGAACTGGTACAAGGTTCAAACAGAGTGCACAGCTTATTCACCTTCTAGTTGTTGCATAGGTGTCCAGAAATGCTGTAAAATGTCCATCCCATCCCTCAGTCCCATGGGATCGTGGAACAATCCATGGGATGTCCACCTTTCGAGTGTGTCCCTCTGTCCATCCCATCCCACGATCTCATGGGGCATTCCACAAGATGTCCACCTGTCCCTCCTATGGATGCATGTGTATCCATTGTCTATCCCATCACACGCTGGACAGCATTCATTCTGAGATTCAAAGCCCCACAATGGGGTTGACAGATAATTGATTGGTAAACATTTCAGCAGCCATATTAAAACAAAGTTTTAAAAATACCAGTGCTCTCATTTCGATTATTTTAATACAGGAAGTACTATGTCAGAGAAATGTATAAACAAAAAATGGGAATGTTCCTTAGATAATCAATTTATTAACAAGACGACTACTATAACCCTCTCATGCATGCGTGCTGAGAGTAACAAAGAATGGCCAACCAAAAGTGTCATATAGCGCTATGGACAATGAAATGGTTAATTCAATTTTGGCATACATCCCGTAGGACTCTTCTATTGGTCCTACCTTAGTCCTATAGGACAACTGATAGCAATACTGGACAGAGAAATAGACAACTGGCGGTACAGTTCAATATCCTATAGCAACGTAGATTTTATCAAACAAGTAAACACTGATCATGGACCAGGAGTAACATAAAGTGTACCAAACGTTTATTATTAGGTACAGACTAAGATATTAGGGCACCTGTGCATGTTCTGAATTAATTGACCAGCTAATTGATATATAAACCAACTAACCTATATGCAACATAGGATGATAATACAACTACAGATAATTAGAATACGTATCAAATCTTGAACTGAAAAAGTAAATGTTAGCTACTTACTAAACATATACATTGTATTGGTTATGTGATCGTATTTAGCACTTCAACATTATATTGGCTTTCAACACAAACATGTACCATGGGTGGTGATGGTGGTAGGTGGGGTACTTCCAAAAGGTGCACGCCACAGTTCATCACCTTCATATGAAAAAATCATAATAAAAATAAAAACCTGGCTTACTTTTAATAGCACAGAGCTATTGCTACAACTTAATTAAGTCTTATTTCATGCCACATTGGCTTCCTCGTATGGCTTAGTGCATTTAAGACTTATTGTAGTTGGTAAAGGGTTTACTACACAAGACGTACTCGATTCTTACCACAACCAATTAACTTTTGATTGTTATGTAGTAATACTATCTTCATTAAAATTAAATCACCCGTGCTGCTTATAGAGAAAGGGGTCTAGGAGCACTCTAGAGTTTAGTCACTTCCAAAAGTTATCATTACGAGAACAAAATACACGCTAACTGTAACTTACCAACTATTTCAGTGGTTAAGCTCTCCGCAGATTCCCATCCTCATATTCGCCGCCAATTCAATCTTCTGTCGCTCCGAGAGAGAAACTGTAGTTAGTAACGCGTTTTTGTTACGGATCGCTAATTTTGTCAGTTGCACCTATTCCTTTGGTGACACTGCACCTATTTCATGATATTTGGTATGGGTCACTTTAAATACAACACAGTTGCACCTATTCATTTGGTGACACCGTACCTATTTCATGATATTTTGGTATGGGTCACTTTCAATACAACACTCAGTTGCACCTATTCCTTTTGTGACACTGCACCTATTTCATGATATTTGGTATGGGTCACTTTAAATACAACACAGTTGCACCTATTCCTTTGGTGACACCGTACCTATTTCATGATATTTGGTATGGGGTTACTTTCAACATACACAATAATCTAACAAACATTTCCACAACAAATAATAAATTATAATATTAAATAAATAAGTAAATAAAATAATAAATAATTATGAAAGTCGGGCCGAGCTGGAGTTGTTGCATCCCTGGCCGAGGAAAGGAAGTCTGCCAAGTATGCACATCTCACATCTGGCACCTCAGTTTATTATACAGCCAGTCGCCATAGAGACCTCAGGCGCCATAGGGCCCTCTACCCTATCTTTTCTAGAGAAGTTAGGCAGACGCATCCACCTGCTGGCCACGGGAGACCCCCGCTCTACACAGTTCCTCCTTCAGCGGCTGTCAGTAGTGGTACAACGGGGAAATACGGCAGCAATTTTAGACAGTACAGGCAACTAACTTATTCATCATATTTAATAAATAAATTTACCATTATCTATTTATTACGTCATTTCTTTATTATTATCAAATAAATATACAAGTAAATAAATATTTTTTATTTTTTATTTTTTATTTTTTATTTTTATCATTATTAATTTCATTCTTTTATTATTATTATTGTTATTATTGTTGTTGTTGTTATTGACGTTATTATTTATTCATTTTTGTAATTACATGATCTTTTGTCTTGCCCGCAAAATGTTAGATGTGTAACAAATAATAAATAAGTAAAAAAATAAAATAAATAAAGAATTAATTAATAAATAAAAAGTAAATGTATAAATAAAAATACATAATAAATAGAAACATAAATAAGCAACATAAAAATTAATAAAGCATAATATAAATAAATAATTTTATAGACCATCATAAAATCAGGATATAATATTCATTCCTTTATTTTTGCCAAAGTTTTGTTAGTGCATAATTTCAATTTATTAAATGCTTTATTTCTTTCTTATTATTTATTTAGTTGTTTGTGAGCTTGCTTGTCTATCAATTTATTTACTTACTCACTTATTTACTTATTTATCTACTTATTATTCTTATTTATTTAGCTATTTACTTATATATTTATTTGGTTAATATGTTTTTAAATTATTTCTTTATTTTTCTTTATTATTTACTTATTCATCTATTCATTTGTGTTTTTACATTACTAGATATTTAAAAAAAAATTTGCTTCTGTACTTATTCATGTTATTTGTATTGGTTTATGAAATATATATTATATTATATAATATTTAGTTTTCCTTTATTAATCATCATAGTTAACAAAGAGTTTTCCAATTTGTTACAAGACATACACAACTGAGTTTACAGCTGAGTTAAAGAACACTTTGTCAACTACTACGTAAACTTCCACTTGAAGAGTTTACAAGCAATTTGCAGGGCCGTCCATTGTGAACTACTTGCACACTTTTTGGCAACTAGCTACTTGTAAACCTCGAACACTTGTTAACTCGTTGCAAACTTCAAGTTCACAATTTGCAAACTACCCTTGTAAACTTGGGCTTTTGGCCCTGTGTGGTCTCACAGCTACTGCAGCCACTTGCAGAACATGGAGCCAACACTGGTGGATTCTGCTCAAGTGTTGACACTCTGGACTCTATGCTATCTAGCTTGTCGCATATAGTATCTAGCTTACTTTCCATTTTTTGCATATAACTCAAAAATGAACCGATTTGTGAGTGAGTAGTTTCATGCAAATTGTCTCCATTTTGTGGTAGAACGTCTCCTGGTAGCCATTGAAACCCTTCATCAGCCCTAACTCTCTCTCAGCTTTGAGGGGTTACACTAGTCCTGCCAAGCACACATATTGAAAGTTTAATAAGTACAACACCATTAATCAGGAACTCTACAATGATTGACACATAATAGAAGAACAAAGTAAACTATTTTAAAGAATAATCTTGCATTAGATAATGTGCACAAAGTTATTAAAACATTTTTTTCAGGCAATCTGACTGGATATAGTAAGTACTCGCCACAAGTTTGTCTGAGAACTACAGCAAGATAACAAAATTTTGCACCATCAGCCAGCATAAGGAGTTAGTTAGCTCCATTGTGAATGTTTTCCATGCAAATAATAGTGCATGTGTAATAGACTGTCATTAATCCACAAGACTATTCAGCCATTCTCGGCTGAAATAATTATAATGAATAAGCAGTTTTATCAGCTACTTTGTGCAACCATTAGGGCAGGCTCTAAAGGGTTAAGTCAAACAACTGAAAGGTTTCAAGCAAAGAGGATGCTTACAAGAGAGTGGTGAGAAGGTTTCAGTCATTTCTGAACATTAGTAGGAAAAGGTAAGAGCTGAATTAAAAGATCAAGGAAACTCAGCTCATATAGACACCAGAAAAAAACAAGTTATGATTAGAGCTATGTGGATGCTGACTGGTGTGCAAATTATCCTTCAGGATATATTACGTAGAATGCATACCCACCAGTCATCTTGCTGTTTATATTATCACCACAAAGAGTTTGACATCCTCAACCTCTGTGGAAGGACCACAGCAGGAAGATAAAACATCAGGCTAAGTTATATTTATATTGGAGAATAAGCGCTACTGTTATACCCACAAGATCTAATGTACCCCACCTAACCGAATGTCTTTTGCTGCTACTGTACCTAATAGCTAAAGGTATTTCACACCTTACCTAAAGTGTTTTAAGGTACTTTACCTAAAGTGTTTTAAAGGGGTACTACTTTACCTAGTCCTTTACTTAATAGCTAAGGTACCTTACTTAACTATTCAAAATATTGCTTGTTGAAAAACATCAGGTAAGAGATAAGATATATTTCATGAAATACATCATAAAATGCATTTCATCCAGTACACACAAGGTCACAAGTATTTAATATTAAGACTGGCACCTTTGAATGAACTTATATCCTGCTATTACGATGAAAACTGAAAACTATACCAATAGAGAGAACAACTTCTCCACAATGTTCTTGTGTTCATGCAAAACTTCAATTTGAGGACAAGTTCTATACAGTGGACCAAAATACTGTCCCTAGTGTGTCCGCCATTTGAAGTTTTCTGAATGTACCTTAATTTATGAAAAGAAATTTCGCTGGGATTGATTTAAAACATCTAAAACATCAAATAAAGTGAAACTGGAACCACTTGATGTGTTATTAACCTTTAGCACATGTGCACAAGGAAAAACTCAGTAAGCTGGTCTATTAGACACCACTGAAAGTCAATTTTTTTGTTCAATAGCTTGGTGTGAGTTGGGCAAGGTTAAAAAATGTATTTTCATGAATAATAATTGGGTCAAGTCAGGTAAGGAATTGGTATAAAAAAATGCACCAGGTAGGTATCCTTCACATCAAATTAATATTTCAGGTAAGGTATTTACCAGAAAGTGATGTCAAGTAAATAAATATACAATGTATTTGATATATTTTGTGATAATACATCCTGTACATTAAGATGATATCTAGTAATCACTTACCGGTCCCTCATAGAATGGCTACTACCAGAATAAAATCTCAGATTACGTGGAGTACTAGATCCAACACTGCATATGAAAATAACAATAGAAAAATCTAATATCAAATTTTCTCAGTTTTGACAGCCAATTACAACTTAACTGAAAATTTTCAATTAATATCATAATTTGCTGCTGAACTGAGAAAATTTGCTATTATTATTATTATTATTTATTATTATTATTATTATTATTATTATTATTATTATTATTATTGCTGAATCAAGAAGAAAGCTGTTACACCTAAAGGGAAATCTGTTATTGCAGTAATTATTATAGTGTCCAAGCACAAGTAAACCATACACATTGGCACTCTAACTGAAAGACATAGAAATAACACAATCATTGAAATATATTCTGCGTTCATCTATGTGAACAAAAATAAAAAGAAGTATAAAACTGATAATGGGACAAATGCATTCTTCAGAATTGTCTGAAACCATTAACTCTGCAGGGCATATAGCAGGTTCGATCACACCAAAAGTTCAAACCTTACTGGAGTAGCCTTACCAGCATGCAATCCGTTGTAAATAAAATATTTAATATTCAAGCCGAACCACTTACTCGTTAATTGTCCTTCTCGAAGGCGTGCCATTTCTTTCTCCGGAGCTATCTCCATAAAAGCTTCCCGAAGAACACCGCGAAACATCATTGCACTTTTTCAATCCCCTCACCGGACTTGAGATCGCTCGAGATCAAGCTACGTAAACGAGAGGGACGAAGGAACAAGGATATTCTATAAGACTCGTCTCGCCCGCCAATTCTCACTTCACAAGTGTCTCTCGCTCCATCGCGCGAGCTCTCTGTTCTTTAATTAACTAGTGGTGTGCTTGAGCACAAATGGCGAGCTAGCCTAAAGACTATACTATTTTTATAGGAATGATTTTGACTTCTAACACTGAAGCTACTGAAAATAAGGTCCAGTTTTTCAATTTAGCATACAGGGTAAAGGGATTTCAGTGCCATAGTAACAACTCTCTGCAACTGCTTGGAAGGAAAACAACAACAACAAAACAATACACGTTATTTAAAAGTTGACTTACCACCGCCCTAAGGATTCTCAGAGCTCGTTAATTGAAAAATACTGGAACTGTGAACGCTTTACCTAACTTACGTAATTAAAAGCGCGTGCGAAAACAGAGGTCTCACGTACCCCATAAACAGATAAATAAATAAACTAGTGGTGTGCTTGAGCACAAATGGCGAGCGAGCCTAAAGACTATACTATTTTTATATGAATGATTTTGACTTCTAACACTGAAGCTACTGATAATGTCCAGTTTTTAAATTTAGCATACAGGGTAAAGGGATTTCAGTGCCATAGTAACAACTCTCTGCAACTGCTTGAATTGAAGGAAAAAAACAACAACAAAACAATACACGTTATTTAAAAGTTTTCTTTGTGATATTCTTTAGCTAAGTAGTGGTTGTAACACACAATGCTTTGACACAACTGGACATGCACCTACACAGACTTACCTTCGCAGTAGTCTAGTGGACAATGTATTTTCAAGTAAATACTGTTGGCACGGCTTATAACCATGACAAAGAGCGTATTGACTTACCACCGCCACTAACTCGAATAGAAAAACTGCACCCGCAAAAGAATTCAAACGGTAAACAATTCAATTTCTAGGGTGATACGGGTACTGATCGATAAACCAGAGGATTCTGTTTAGTGCAATTTGGGACGGGGTCGACCACATAACTAACACAAAAACGCGAGGGTTAAAGTACAAAATGACATACGTACGTCCATATATATAAATAAACTAGTGATGTGCTTGAGCACAAATGGCGAGCGAGCCTAAAGACTATACTATTTTTATATGAATTATTTTGACTTCTAACACTGAAGCTACTGAAAATAAGGTCCAGTTTTTAAATTTAGCATACAGGGTAAAGGGATTTCAGTGACATAGTAACAACTCTCTGCAACTGCTTGAATTGAAGGCAAACAATAACAACAAAACAATACACGTTATTTAAACGTTTTCTCTTTGTGATATTCTTTAGCTAAGTAGTGGTTGTAACACACAATGCTTTGACACAACTGGAAATGCACCTACACAGACTTACCTTCGGGGTAGTCTAGTGGACAATGTATTTTCAAGTAAATACTGTTGCGCACGGCTTATAACCATGACAAGGAGCGCATTGACTTACCACCGCCACTAACTCGAATAGAAATGGAAGTCCCTTAAGTTTTCAAGTTTGAACTGCGCCCGCAAAAGAATTCAAAACGGTAAACAATTCAATTTCTAGGGTGATACGGGTACTGATCGATAAACCGTAGGATTCTGTTTAGTGCAATTTGGGACGGGGTCGACCACATAACTAACACAAAAATGCGAGGGTCAAAGTACAAAATGACATACGTACGTCCAAACATATATACAAATAAACTAGTGGTGTGCTTGAGCACAAATGGCGAGCGAGCCTGATAGTTAGGTAACATAAAATGGTACTATGTTTTAGCTTACTTCATGCAAACACTATAATAGCAGTTATGACATTTGATTTTCAGCAAACAAATACAAAATCACTCTCTTACCTTATTAATGGTAATTTTTGTAGTAACAAACATCAACCATTCTGATAATCTCAATCACCAGTAACTCTTGAACAAGCTCTCAGCTACGATAAAAAATAAACCAGTGTTATTATTTGTAATTTTAGCCAACAAATATGGAATTACTACTTACATCATCTTGAGTATTGATAACTTCTGTAGTCTCAAAATTGAAGGGACTTTGAACCCTCTGAATTACCTGAATTCTTGACAACAAGCTCTCACCTACACCAAAAAAAACACAAAAGACAACCCTTTGTTAGCACCACCCCATCCAAAAGTACTTTCTTCCCTCATTTTCTTCACGCAGTGGTACACTTTTTGTAGTACCAACATTTGAGCCCTTATCTGACTATTGATTACCAGTACTGTTGCACACAGCTTAGCACACCCAAGAAGGCCAGAGTTATTTTGCTGTATCTAAGCTACCAAATCTGGCTGCGTAGATTAACCGGCATCCCTCGGAGTAGTTAATCGCTTCCTAGCATTAATCTCTATGTGCTTAACCATCGATTTTCAGAAGTAGGATAGCTCTCTTAGTACGACTACAGGGGCTATGACACTTAGTACCACAAGCCGCACTTAACCGGAAAAGGCAGAAGTTTTGATTTAATCGGTGTCGCAGTGAATACTGTCCCCCCTTGAATTATGTCCCCCCGGACAAAATTCACTAGTGAATTATGTCCGGCCGGACAGTTCTCACTAGTGAATTTTGTCCCCCCTGGTGAATAATGTCCCCCCCTCTCTCTCCACCTTCATAAATCACACTTCGAGCAAATCAACTGCGGCTGGTGACGCTGGACTGTACCAATCTTCTTTAAGTTCAACCCTGCCTTTCCGCAGGCTCGTTTTCCAATTATTGAGGGAGCTCCCGGGTGCCACATCCAAGTCTATTAGTTATTGGCGATGAACTGGGTGTGCCAGGCACTATTTTCAAGTCTATTTGCTTATTGGTGGATCAACTGGTAACTTCATTGTCTAGCTAGTTAAGCTCACTCCTTCATCATTTGTTCATATTAAAATATAGTTATGAAGTAGAATAGAATTTCACCACTACTAACTCAATAGCCATACACATTATACAATTTACAAATTTTACAATATCTTGAATCTTACTGTACAGTATTAAATTTATATTGTTTAATCTGTCGTAAATAGCTAAGTCCTTTACCAGCCAGACATAGCAATACATGGTCAACTCTGGACAATTATGATATTTTAAATTCAAATTCACATTCCCAAATGAGTGTCCTATTTTTTATCAGTTTACCCAGGGGCAAAAGCTGTGTGAAGATTTTACCAGATATGGGAGTTGTCAGTAGCTGTCCACTGCAAAACTTAGCCTCACTAATGATTGAATTGAGTTTATAATAGTTAAACATGTAGCTAAACTTAATTGGTAGAAGAAACTTAAACTATCAGTTGATGATTTAAAAACTAACCAAAAGAAATAGAAACAAACTTGATAACAACTCTAACTAGAACTACTAAATGCCACTCAAAATAACTTAAAAGTAATAATTGAACATTGCTAATTTTCAATAACTAATAAAAACTTATTACTATGTGGAAAAATAGCATATGAAGCAACACTTCTTATAATTTGGTAATACATAAATAACTGCCCTAGCTGGCTGGTTGGCCCTATCAAGTATGCTCTACATCAAATTGTTAAAAATAAATAAATAATAAAAAAAAAAGTTGTTAAATAGATAGTCAACTGGTATAGCAAAATACAAAGATTGCTACAATATCATTTTTTGTAAGGATGATTATAGTTTTTGATTTACAGAGTTTTAGGCTAAATGTTTAAGCAGACACACTGATAGACAGGACACACTATACCATTTACAGTCCTGCCACAGCCATAGTAAAAACTGCCCACTAAAGTGAATAGCTATCTTGGCGGAGGGGGACTGAAGGGGTACAAAATTCACTAGCTAGTGCCTGGTTAGCCATTTAGCTACAGTTGTGCCACAGCCAGACCTTGAGAACAGCCTAGCTAGCTACTAAAGTGAATAGCTATTGGGGAGTGGATTCATTATTCACTGAAGGGGGACAAAAGTCACTAGTGATTTCTGGAGGGGGTGGGGACAGTTTAGAGGGGGGACAAAATTCACTACTACAACTGT
>WLWD01004636.1_pt1 | contig 19621 bp, 16 predicted proteins | sample 6712731 | NCBI WGS metagenome assembly WLWD01 (sample SAMN12718690, study PRJNA576275) | sponge metagenome | isolation source: marine sponge | host: Mycale hentscheli | place: New Zealand: South Island, Marlborough, Capsize Point | collected 2014-11-01
AGAGGGAAGGAGTGCAGGGAAGAAGTGCAGCAGAGGGAAGAAGTGCAGCAGAAGGAAGGAGTGCAGCAGAGGGAAGAAGTGTAGTAGAGGGAAGAAGTGCAGCAGAGGGACGTAATATAAAGATGAACATTGGCGGAGGCAATCCCAAACTAAGCTCCAACCTAAAGCATTCAAAGGCTAGCCTGAAGAAATTGTACAAATCTAGGCTTACCTACAAAAAAAGTTGGGAGGAAAAGTATTTTTTGTATGTTTTAATAAGTATAGGTGAAAATCATAGGGGGGGGGGAAACTCTGCTCAGGGGGGGGGAATCCCAGGGCTCCCCCCCCCCCTCTGTATCAAACTCTGCCATTAGATGTAATGCATCTTTACCAGCAGAGGAGGACTTTAACGATACGTTCTGTTGCTGTGCACACTTGCAGTATTTTATGATATCCATACCAATGGCATGAGTATATATCCTGTCAATAGCTAAGTCAGGCACCTCTGAGAAGCATTAATAGGAATTTTCAAGCAGCTGCATTGGAAGATGTGGTCACTGTCCATTAAAGCCTTCAAATTAGTTCTTAAGCTAGACAGTGTGCACTTGATAATTTTTTTTCCAGGCATTAGTTTCCATTTTAGTACACCTAAATTGATGTGTATTAAACAAATAACAATGGGACAGTAGTTAAAGAATGGGGAAAATGTTGTAGGCAAAAAAATAGACAATGTTAGGCATTGAAATAAGATTAACTTGGTATTGTTGCTGTGCTGTAGTACAATCTGAGCACCCCTTAGTCAAAATACATCAAAGTTGACATTACAAATGAATATAATAATTAACAATTGCCCCCCCCGCCCCCCCCCCGCCCCCCCCCCACCCCCCCCCCACTTCAAGTCAAAGCCATGCCCATTTGCCCCTTGGGAAAAACTCTGAAATAAACCCTGGTTATCATTGTACATACACATACTAATACTAACACTGCATTCACGAAGTAGTACTGCACACGAAGTGCTAACACTGTGCACACACACATAGTGCTAACACTCTGTATACGCACGTAATACTATGCGCGCACATAGTACTAACACTGTGCACACACATAGTGCTAGCACTGTGCATGCACGTAGTACTATTACTGTGCACGCACATAGTACTAACACTGTGCACACACATAGTACTATTACTGTGCACGCACATAGTGCTAACACTGCACGCACATAGTGCTAGCACTGTGCACACACATAGTACTAGCATTGTGCACACACATGCATAGTACTATTACTGTGCATGCACATAGTGCTAACACTGCACGCACATAGTGCTAACACTGCACGCACATAGTGCTATTACTGTGCACACACATTGTACTAACACCAAACACTGTGCACTCACTAGTACTATTACTGTGCACACACATAGTACTAACACTGTGCACGCACATAGTGCTAACACCATGCACGCACATAGTGCTAACACCATGCACGCACATAGTGCTATTACTGTGCACACACATAGTGCTAACACCAAACACTCTGCACACACTAGTACTATTACTATGCATGCACATAGTGCTAACACCAAACACTGTGCACGCACTAGTACTATTACTGTGCAAGTACATAGTGCTAACACCAAACACTGTGCATGCACTAGTACTATTACTGTGCACGCACATAGTGCTAACACCAAACACTGTGCACGCACTAGTACTATTACTGTGCATGTACATAGTGCTAACACCAAACACTGTGCATGCACTAGTACTATTACTGTGCACGCACATAGTGCTAACACCAAACACTGTGCACGCACTAGTACTATTACTGTGCATGTACATAGTGCTAACACCAAACACTGTGCATGCACTAGTACTATTACTGTGCACGCACATAGTGCTAACACCATGTATGCACATAGTAATTACATTCTTATTAGTGTTAGAGTCATCCTTATTAGTGTTATCACGTACTAGATTTATTCGTATTAGTGTCAGCGACATACTAGTGTCTGTCAGTTGTAGTATGTTCGATTAAGTTAGTGACAGCTTAGCAGCAGGCTAGGCGGGGTTAATACCAGGCGGAATACCCTCAAGTTGGTTGGGTAAGGTGTAATAGGGCTGTCGGGGATAGACTGCATGGGGGGTAGGTGGGCATAATTAGAGTGCCCACGTGGATGCGCGAGCACAACCGTATGAGAACACGACAGAGAGAAGGAAACAGTCAAGTTTTTCTGATGGCGTCTGATGGACTTAGCGGTTCTAAAAGGAGGAAGGGTACCAGTGGAGAACCCCTGCCAGGTGGTGGGGAGGCGTGGAAGAGAGGGCTGACGCAGATTTTGACAGGAGAGTCGAAGCTAGAGTTGAAGCGATGGTGGAAGAAATTTTGCGCCGGCAGGCCAGTGCTAAACCTACGTCATCAGCCCCTGGGGGCAGCAGTGCTAGTGGGGCCACCGAGAAATTGGCAAGCGAGACAGCCCAGAAGACTGGCTGCAGTAGCGGGACTAGTGGCACCACAGCTGGTATGTTGGACTTGCTATTAAGAGCAGTAGGGGGTAGTTAGGGCAGCTGTGTTTCTCAACAACTTTGGGGGGGTCAAGCCATTTTTTTTTGGTGGGGTGTTGTCCAAAATGGGGAAAAAAAAAAAAAGTATCTGGAGCTAGCCACCAGAATCTTCACTTATTCAGAGTAGTTGTAGCCTACTCTACTGGGGCAGGGATGGGTGTGAACCTTACAGGGTTTGAGGCTCTATTATGGGGGAGATTAATGCATGGGTGTGAGGCAGTCTTTCTTGCAGCCTAGACTGGGGCATGTGGCCCACTTGGTCTGGGTTGACTATTGTTCTATGGGCTTGTGGCTCAATTTCTGGGTGGCATTTATATGGGCAAGTGGCCCAAACTTGAGTGTTATAGATTAGTGTGTGTGGGTAGATGACTCACTGTAAGGTCAATCTATAAAGGTAGATCAATGTGGAGCATGTGGCTCAGTTTACAGTACTTATATATGGGCATGTGGCCTATTTACATGGATAAATCAGTGATGTGCCTGAGCATGTGGCTCAATGTGTGGCACTGACATGTGGGCATGTGGCCCAGTGTACGTGGTTAATTTAGTGATGTGCTTGGGCATGTGGCTCATTGTACTGTAGCACTGATATGTGGACATGTGGCCCAGTTTATATGGGTGGATCAGCGAGGTGCTTGAGCATGTGGCTCAGTTGCATGTGTTCTATTTTGTCATGATGCGAGATTCACCTCTCCAAGTAGTGTTGTGACCAATGTTGGTAAAGGCCTGGCATTGTAAATATTGTCATGGTGTGCTGGGGAACGTTGGCAGCGAGACCAATGTGCTAATGGCACTGGTTTGTGTTGTTTCTGTAGGCCTGGGCATGGTTGATGAGCGTGCTGTTGCCGCCTTAGGGCTACCGAAGTCCACAGTGCCTGAGTTGGTTGTCTCAGAGAAGGCCAACTGTCCAACAGATGGGGCAGCAAAGTTAGCTGGTGGAGAGGTCCAGAAGTTTTCTATGGGCGTGACACTGCCTATGGTCCCCACCAGGCTAGTAAAACGTATTCTGTCTGGGGAGTACGTAGACATGGGGGAATTGTCCCAGGAGGCTCTTCGGGCAGAATTTAAGCGAGCCACAGAGGGGGAGGACCAAAAGTCATCAAAGGCAAAATCTCTCCGGCAGATTGCTGATCGAGATGCCTGGGCAGCTAGTTTTGCTCAGTATGCAGGAGTGGTGTGCCGCTCTCACCCGGAAAAGGCTGTGGCTTTGTGGGGTCACTTGGCTGTCGTGATGTCCTGTCAGAACAGGACCATTTCAGGGTGGTGGAAGACATACGATGAGTCGCTACGGCACAGCTACTCCTCTATGGAAGAGGCTACTTTTACCCTGAATCAGTGCCTGTTCACTCAGGCCATGGTGGAGAGTTCTGAGTCCATGCAGCGGCCCACACCCCCAGTATCTACTTTGCCAGTTCCTCCAAGACCCAAGAGAAGGAGAGCACAGGCCTGCTTTGCCTGGAATGATGGCAGGCCCTGTTCTTCGATCCCTTGCCGTTTTTCGCACTGCTGTGCTAGATGTGGTGGTGACCACGCTAGGAGGTTTTGCCCTCCCTTAGTTGACACACCTTCGGTGGAGGAAGGTCGCCGCGGGCTGAACTGAGGAGCGGCTCGTTCATGAACTGAACTGTATCTGTACCCATCCAGAGGGGGACTGTTAATTTGCTTGTGTGACACCACCCTTGTTATGTATGGTGCTATATATATGATCATGAAATTGTTGTGCTGAGATATCATAGCTTGTTATGGGTAGGTGTTTTGGGACTATATAGATAGAGTTGGGGGTAGTAGTTGAGGGGATTGATTGGGGATAAAATATATAGGCGGGTGTTCTTTCTCTGCATGTTAGATGGGTGGGTTATTGTACTCTCTGCTTGTTGCAGGTGTACTTGGTAATGCCTATGTGTACATGGCCGACTTGCTAGCCATCAGTGACAAACGACCAGTGGGTCGAACTTCGTGGCCTGACATTCCCAATTGGAGCAACATAGTGACACCTATGGTGGTGGGGGAGTGGGACAGACTGTTAGCATCTCACCCAGACCAATCGTATCGAAGGTACCTAGTCGATGGCCTCCAGTATGGCTTTCGGATTGGCTTTAGCCATGGAGTGGCTGATTGTAGAAGTGCTGTGTCAAATATGTCGTCTGCTAGTGAGAGGCCTAGTGTGATAGACGAGTTTGTTGCCACCGAACTTGCAGCTGGAAGGTTATTTGGGCCGGTCGAGGCTATTCATTCTTCACTGCACATAAACCGATTTGGGCTTGTCCCAAAGGGTCATGGTTCTGGAAAGTGGCAGTTAATTGTAGACCTCTCTTTTCCAGCTGGAGGAAGCGTGAATGATGGGATTGACCCAGCCCTGTGTAGTTTACAGTATACTTCAGTGGATACTGCCTGTCAGAACATTCTGAGATTGGGTCAAGGAGCAAATTTAGCAAAATTTGATGTATCTGGAGCTTTCAGGACAGTGCCTGTTCATCCAGACGACCGCCACCTCCTAGGTATGCAATGGAGAGGTCACACTTATGTTGACAAAGTGCTCCCTTTTGGCCTTCGGTCGGCTCCCAAATTGTATAATGCCATTGCAGATGGCTTGCTGTGGGTATTGGTGAGAGTAGATCAAGTTACGAGCATCCACTACCTGGATGATTTTCTGATATTTGGTGCATCAGACTCGCCTCAGTGTGGGGAGTCTTTAAGCAAGGCATTAGCCCGGTGTGACGGGTTGGGCGTGCCAATATCTCCGACAAAGACGGAAGGTCCTGCTACCAAGCTTGTCTTCCTAGGTATTGAAATCGATTCCGTGTCAATGACGATTAGCCTACCCCCTGAGAAGTTGAGTCGTCTGCGAGCCATGATCCGAGATTGGGAATCCAAGAGGTCATGTACCAAGAGGGAGCTTTTGTCCCTCATTGGCTATTTGCAGCACGCATGCCGTGTGATTAGGCCTGGACGTTCTTTCCTTCGGCGCATGATCAATCTCTCAGCGGGGGTTAGGGCATTACACCATAAAGTGCGATTGAATGCGGGGTTTCGATCAGATCTTAAGTGGTGGAACTGCTTCCTGCCGGTGTGGAACGGCACCTGCCCTATGTCCAGTGTTGTCAGGGGAAAACCAAAGGTGGTACTGACTTCCGATGCGTCGGGCTCATGGGGCTGTGGGGCATACACGTCAATGGGGGGTTGGTTCCAGCTCAAGTTTCCGGATAGCTGGCTAGACGTTCACATAACTGTGAAGGAGCTGCTACCAATTGTCCTGGCCGTTGCACTGTGGGGACATCTGTGGAAAGGTGTAACAGTGTCTTGTAAATGTGACAACATGGCAGTGGTGGCGATTGTAAATTCCGGGAAAAGCAAAATGGACAAGGCCATGCATCTGATGAGATGCTTATCTTTCTTTTTGGCACAATGGGATGTGACGTTAGTGTGTCAGCATATTCCTGGTGTGGAAAATAATGCTGCTGATGCATTATCTAGAGACTCTCTGTCTTTGTTTCAGCAGCTGGTGCCGGAGGCAGCGAAGGATGCCACTCCCATTCCAGAAGGCCTCATTCAGTGCCTGGTCACCGACTCCCCGGACTGGACAAAGGTGGACTGGGTGACCCTGTTCAAAAGTACTATATGATGGGCCTGGCTGATTCTACACACAAATTGTACGCATGTGGGGTGAGGAGGTTCACGGGAATCTGTGCAGCTGCTGGGCGAACACCTGTGCCAGCGGATGAGGATACTTTATGCCATTTTGCAGCTACCTTGGCAGCGGAGGGTCTGCGACATAAGACCATTAAGTCTTATATGGCGGGAGTTCGTCACCTTCACATTTCCGAGGGTCACGGTGACCCCTTCTCTGGTGGACTTCACAGATTGCACTATGTCTTACGTGGTGTGAAACGTGCTGAGGGGATGTCCGGGGTGACGAAGCGTGAGCGAAGGCCAATTACCCCCGACCTCCTTCGCAAGATCAAGAATGTGTGGGACCCTCGTGCACATGAGGCGGACATAGTGATGCTATGGGCTGCATGCTGTTTGGCATATTTTGGGTTTATGCGGATTGGGGAACTCACGGTGCCAACAGAGGATGGTTATGATGCTTCAAGTCACTTATCATGGGGCGACGTGTCAGTGGATGACCCAAACTCTCCATCTAGGATGGAGGTGCGTATAAAGGCATCTAAAACTGATCCTTTTCGTCAGGGAATCTCTTTATTTATTGGCAAAGTGGCATCAGATCTTTGCCCTGTTTCTGCTATACTAGCATACATGGTAGTAAGGGGTAAGAGTGAGGGGCCCCTCTTCAGGTTCAGAGATAGAAAACCACTGACTAGGCAGAAGTTGGTTACAGCTGTAAAGAATGCTTTGGAAAAAGCTGGAGTTGATCCTGGGCAATACTCTGGGCACAGTTTCCGTATTGGGGCGGCTACCACTGCAGCAGCTAGGGGGCTGGACGATTCTACAGTGAGGACATTGGGCAGGTGGAAGAGCCTTGCATACTTAGAATACATTAGGATTCCAAGAGAACAATTAGCTGCATACACCTCAAGAATTTGTTAGTCACTCATCATTCACTCTGTTATTTGTGTTGATTGTATATTATGTTTCCAATGTGCTAAGTGAGTCTCTCTCCCCCTTCTCTGTCTTGGTCTTGGCCTGGGGCGGGTGGTCGTTCCTTCTTTGGCGGAATTAAAGGGGCTTGCCCCACCCCCTTTTAATTATGCCCCAGTCAGCCCAAGCTGATTGGGGGTGGGGTTTCCGGCCCTACCTGTGCCAAACAACTCAGCTACTAGAGCTGCGGCTAAGGGGTGAGTAGGAGCGTGAATGACTGGAAAGACAGGTAAGTTACAATGTATCCTTATAAAGTATAAAGTGAAGTTGATATAATTCATGGTTCACGGCCAAGACAGAAGGGAATGGCTGTGAACAATGGGGTGTATATGGGGATGAGCCGCAGGATTAATGTTTGCTAGTGTCAGTTTGATTGTAGTAGCTGTTGTTGTAAGGAAATTACGATACCCGATGAAATAATTTACTAATCAGATGAGGTATGGGCAAAGTCTTTGAGGCCAAATTATTTCTTCACTGGTGGGCGTGTCACATGATGTCACTTCCTGTTTCACTTCCTGTTGCAAAATTTTGTCCTTCGAGGCTATCTGAGTGGTTCTGAGGTGGGCTTGTGGGTTTTTATTAGTGTGTACACGTACTAGAGTTATTCTTTTTAGTGCCCGCATGTACTGGAGTCATTCTTATTAGTGCCCACATGTCATTCTTATTCGTGTCAGCACGTACTAGAGTCATTTTTATTAGTGTTCGCACGTAATAGTTTTATTTATCTTGGTAATGTCTGTTACTATTGTCCACTAGAGTATTTTTTTAGTGGTTTTAGCTGAGTTGGGATAATTATATTGCATATTCAATGTAAATAGATAGATTTTGATAACACTGGACATAAGAACAAAGTAAAGATGTTTATTACTTGTATAGATGATACATAATTTAAAAGAGATGACTAAAAATAAAAAATAATAATTAATAATTGATGTCTGTACTTCTAATTCTTTTAGAAGGGCGTGACGAAACTGAAAAGTCCCCCTGCAGATCTTCTTCCCCAGATGATAGAAGGTGTTGACTCTAGTTGTTCTACGCTGTGTAGGTGTGTGTTTGTGGCTGGGACCGATTACTTCATCCACGGACAGAAACGCTTGAATTTGGCCAAGGACTACCAGGTCCAGCAGCTCCCTCATCAACGCACTGGCCTCATCCCGCTTAGACAAATAGTAGACTCTGTCAAACTGAGCAGAGCACTTGGTGGCACAGCCACAGCCCCGGGCTAAAACTGGTCTAACTGCTCAGTTGAGGTAAGTCGTTTCGTCCTTGCTGGTGATGGCTTTCTTGACCTCTTCCTTTCCTTTACACAGATGATGCTGTTCCGTTGGCAGGCAACGGATACAGTATTGGAAGGGGAAAGAAAAGTGGGGTCGGAATGGGGTGGTGACAAGAAAACAGATGAGTGGTCAGGATGCAATGATGAAGGCTCAATGTCTGGTACAGAGCAGTCCAAAGAAACCAGAGGATCATAGAGGTCATCTTTGTCTTCAAACAGTGGAGTAGCAGAGCCTGACTCTGCTGATGAGATATCCCTAGAAGCTTTATAATAAGTTTTTTATCAAAAAAATTATTTAAATTTAAATTTATTACCTTCATAATAGTTGGTAAAATGGCCATCAAATTCTTCATCACCTAAAAAAAAAAAAAGATGATGAACTGATGAGGGTTATAGTTAAGGGTGCTGGCACATAGCAACGCTCGCGAGCGGCTTAATTGAGCAATAAACCACGAAACCACCGAGTTTTGTAGAGGTAGAGGGCGGACCTTAAATACCCACGCATAGATAAGAGCTTCTTGGCAGACCATGGTAAGTATAGTTAACTCGGCTTACGGAGGGCGGGGCTAGAAAATTGCACAGTAGCAAAAAAGTGCGAGACAATTGGAATCTATTTTACAGTCCAAGTCCAGAAGGACGAAGAGTTAGTCTTTCATTTGTAGTACTGCAGCATAACTTAACAAGGTAATTAAAGTTGTCGATTTAGTTTTTTAATATAGTGTACAGTCGTGACCCGACTGGAAAAAAATCACGTGAAAATGTGAATAAATATAAAACAAAATAGAAATGAGAAAAACAAAATCGACAACTTTGTAACAATTAGCTATAGCAAGCGGTGGACGAAATTCCAGCTTCCGTAGTCTTCCTCTGTTTCCAAATAGTGGCGTTTACTTTTGAGACTTTGAGGCTTCATAACTCTTGCAGTTCCGTTTGTGTGTTAGTCATTCTTGATCAGTTGGCTGTCAGTTGACGGGTCTCAGAAATCCCCCGGGCAGCGTGGACTTGCAAGGTATAGAATCGGAGTTACCTTCCATAGCAACAGTTAATTGATTTGTGTGGGCGTACCACGTAACCGGATGTGTGAGCACCCTTAACTGTAATAAGTGACTTGCAGTCAGAAAGCGGGTCCTCACTTCCTGGAGCCATGAATTCATTTATGAGCTCCTCTATGGCTTCAGCGTCAGCTCCACCCATCATGTCCAGATCATCACGGTGGCTGAGGTTTAATGCTCTAGCAAGATTCCTGGCTTCACTCATGATAGCCACTGTACTTACTACTAAACTGAGAGCTGTATTTTCCCTCCGTTGACGGCGGCATTTACAGCGGATTGGGCCCGCGCTAAAACCCAGACTTAGTAATAGTCTCGCGTAGCCAGACCCTTTACCAATCGCTGCACTGACATTGAGCAGTTTGTTCAGTTCCCCTCGCTAATTGGGAAGACCGCAAACAATAGGTGACGTAATATCCTGTGAAGTACGACTGCTCAAACTTTTGCGCGTGTAGTATTTCTGTGCACAACTCTCCAACAGCCGTGTCAAAACTCTTCCTTTAGGTGATGCCCTTGGCCTAGCTTTTTAAGATATCTGGAGTTGGAAGTTTCGCTTAGTTGTTGCTAACTCTGCCTACTGATCTGAACAATTCACGCGCCTGAAAAATTTTAACGATTTACACCCACACTAATTGAACCACAGTTAACCACTTGCTGACTAAGCAAGAACAAACTGCTCTATGTCAGTTTACCAGACCCTTTTCCCGCGTAGCGATTGGTAAAGGGTCTGGCTACGCGAGACTAACTTAGTAACCACCCGGTTCAGGAATATTTTGCGATTGAACGAATCGAAGATTCCAGGAAACCTTGGATGGGAAGTATCGGGTGAAACTGGAATCTTTCCTGGCCCATGCGCGTACACGAGTCGTCACCCCCAGCCACACCTCTATCCGACCTAGTCCTTTCCACCCACGCAGTGAGCTCCATTTTGCTTTCTCTGGGAAGCAAGCCTTAGAGCGTGGGTCTTGAGCTGTTATAGCTGCGATCGAGCTTCCGACATTGCTGGACAGGTTAGGGAAAGCATTTATTGTTGCTCAGACTTCCCATTTCAATACTCTATTCAGAGCTGGGGTGACTGGTGTTTCAGTGAAGCATAGGCACGTCTGCATGTGTTGGAAGAAGCTGCTGATGATACTGGCTTAACTGTGCCACAAGTAGTAGTAAGTTATGAAGATATGACTTAGTATAGAATGGCTATTTTATTTATTTGGTTTAGAATTGTGTGAAGGAGAAATAGTAGAAGATAAAGCATACCAGAAACACTGAATCAGTGAAGACTTTTCAAGATACCTTTGACGTCCTGGCAGAATTTTCAACAGGAATAGAGGAATAGGCAAAATCAGATGGTTAGATGAATTGATATTTAATAATGCAAACTAAGGTTCTTTCAACCTGTTTGCAATAACTGTGGTGTAAAATAGTTAAACCACAGCAACTTTCGGAATTATTGCTAGATAACCTCAGGATCGAGTTGCTAGATAACCACCCTCCCCCTAGGGCTTCCTCCTCAGGATCGGGTTGTTTATCAGTGATAATTCCTCAAACACATGGTTAAACTATTACATAATAAGTAAATAAAAGTTAAACCATTTGTTTGAAAAATTATCGCTCCATCCCGAAAAGGGCATTTATCCCGAATTGTCATGGTTTAACTATTTTATATCATGGTTATACCATTTCATACTGTGTAAGTGACCAAATATTAATGGCAGGTTTTGACGGGAAAATTTGGTCCAACATTAACAATACTAGCAAGTACCCCACCACACAGTGGCGCTTGATATATTGCGAAGTAAATGCAGGTAGTATAAATTATTTTTATTCATTATCATCCTCTACCACTTGGTTAAGGTTGCATCAGTTTCTCTCTCCTGCTCTCCTTTCTCGGCTTTTCTTATCCCCCTCATTTCCTTTCTTCAGTTAGTCATGGAGTCCCTTCTCCTTAGTCTCTCTCTCTCTCTCTCCTGTTTCTGAGTCTCTTTGTCCTTCTGTCATGATTGTGGACTTGGTTTTGCAAAACTTTTGCTTCTTTACCAAACTGTTAAGCTCATGAATTATTCATGAATACGCACCATCATTGTTACTGACGCACAAGTGTATTTATTATATAGATAGCATTGCTTAGTGGAATGTTTAGCTTTGGTTTTTGTCTTCAACACAATTTACAGAGAGCATTGGCTATGATGTTGTAATTGAAACAATACAAATTTGAGGTGTGTATGGAAAACTTAACACACACACACTCACCCATATGCACGCCACAAGGTGGTGTTTCAATAAGCAGCTGCCAGGACTAAGCTGTTCGTATTATTATTATTACTAGTGGTGTGTTTCAACACAAAGTAAGTGAGATAACTCAGTTATATTTTAGGATTTAGTAATATTACATTCTCAAAAATTTAGCAGCACTCTGAGGTCAAAGTGCACTTGTCATGTAATAATGGTATTTTATTAGGAGCTCTTATGATCTGCTATGCATTGTTAAGTGGTAGAAGTTATAGTGATCTAGCTACTTGTTGTGTAACAACGCTGATATGGTAATGCAGTCTTATGATAGGTCTTATAGTCGACTATGTGTTGTTGATCAACTAAGTAAACTAAATTTCAAGTCCTCATACCCCAAGGATAGCCAGCTTTTATAGACACAAACATTAATTCATTAGGATTCTTAAGACGCTCGCGCAAGAATTACAGGAAGCTGAACTCATGTGGTTTGATGAGTATGATACTGACGTATGTGTAACAATGAGAAGTTAGAAATGATGCAACGAGCAACCGAAGGTGATATGTGAATATGATGAAGGAAGAATTGTGCTTGCTAGCTAATGTGGAGTGATGGTGAAATGATAACTAGTGGAATGTTCAGCTTTGGTTTTTGTCTTCAACACAATTTACAGAGAGCATTGGCTATGATGTTGTAATTGAAACAATACAAATTTGAGGTGTGTATGGAAAAGCTGAACTTGACAATTATTATGGTTATTATTATTATTGTATCCTATGGGGTAGGCACCCACTATCACTACAGCGCCCAATCTGTCCATTTCTCTGATAATATTAACGCCCAGGTCTCAAATTGCATACACGAACAAGTATTCCTTGTCAATTATGTGGCCAGCAATAGAAGTCGTTCTTCTGCTGTGCCATTTCAAGAAAATTGACGGCAGTGAAGGCAGACTTTTCTGACTAGAATTTCAATGGCGAATGTCCAGAATGCCTTCAAGATTATTTGAATGTGATGTCTTATGTTAAAGTCGAGTAAGTAGTGCAGCCTGTGCAGATTTTCAATAAGAGAAGTGAGGATTGAACAGGGAAGGCAAAGTCCACAATCATGGATTGAAGTACAGAAACACTGAGAATCAGGAAGAGGTACAGATAAAGGAGCAGAAGGGAATCCATTAACTCAAGAACGAGGGAAGGGCTCAGTAAGAAAGAGAGCAAGAGAGGACAAATGATGTAACTAAACCAAGTGTTTGAGAATTAAGAGATTAAAGTACATGTACCTTATGCGACAGCGCTCCTAGTTTGTGAAACATGTTACATCAAGCGCCACTGTGTGAAAGAGTACTTGATACTTATTACTATTATGCGATGTTTATTATTATTATTGCTATTATTATTGTCATTTTTATTATTATTATTGTTTTGGTTGCTATGATATTATAATTAGTATGAGTAATAGCACAGGTAAACTTGATATTAGGGATTAATAGCACAAGTAGTGGTATTTCAATAGCTCTACGAGTGCTATTGATCCCTAATAACACAGGTTACCTGTGCTATCACTCGCTAATAGTAGGCCAACTTTTTAAAAAGTCATTTGCAATTGTAGCTACACTGTATCATCGTTCACTCACTATCTCCTTATTTTAGGATTAGCTTCCGCTGGAACTTCATTTTCAACATTATGGCTCCTCCTAATCTGTTTAAACATTCCGTCTAATACAGGTAGAGCTTCTGTGGTAAAGAATGACATTGTCTCCAACTAGAAACTACTCGAACTATATGTTTCCGAGGCTAACACTACATGCGTGCGCACTTACCCGTACTATTTCACTTCGCTACCGTGGTATTTCACTTAGTTTCCACTTAGTTACCGAGGTATTTCTACGTGCTATTTCACTTTCCCTGTGCAATTTCAATTGAACAGCGATTTTTCCTATACATTTTTTAATGGAAAACGTACGTGCCATATTATTATTATTATTATTATTATTATATTATTATTATTATTATTACTATTATTATTATTATTATTATTATTATTATTGTGATTACTTGGGGGAACCTGGTATTAGATTCTTACTAGTGATGCGCTCTAATAGCGAAGCGAGCGATGCACGTTCCCTGTAATTGCAGCTATTCCAGGCTACAAAATACTGTCAAAGTGAGAAAACAATAGTGGTGGCTTTTTTCTATGATGAAGGCTCCTGGTACCGTAATCCTCAGGAATAGTCTAATAAATAAATTAGGAACATTTAATGGCTTTTCAAAGAGAAAGATTCTTTACTTTGCTACCTGTTTCTGTTTCGTTTTAGCTCTCCTCCTCCTTGCCCTGTTTTTTTTTTCATTTCTTATCTCTCTCCTTACTAATTTTTCTTCTGGAGTTTCTAATGCCCTCAAAGCTCTTGACCGAGCGTTTCTAACGTTTTGTCTCTCTTTCGCAGAATTTGTTTCACTGGGCATCGCTACTTCGTACGGCGGGTAAACAAAACAAAATGTTGCTAAGAAGGTTACCCGGCCCGCGCAAGCGCGTAGGAGAAAATTTGCACATGTACGCCCACGCAAGAACAAAAACAATACCTAGACCTAAATATATATATATATTGCGAACTCATTAGAGAGTCAGCTCCGCTCGCTTCGCTGAATTAACTGGTTTTGATATGTTCCTCTCATCTCCTTCACCACACTCACTATTAAAGCACTGGCCAGGGAGAAGCGAGTGGTATGTGGCAGAGTTCAGTCAAATACATTGTAATTGTAATTAAATACATTTTTTTGCAGTAATTTCAATGTAATTGTATTTGAGTGAGTCTGAGCTCTATGTATTTGCAATGTGTTCAAACACTAGCAAAATTTAGAATTGCAAAGTTTGGAATACGTGCATTGCAAATACAAAACAGAAATGAAAAGAGGCGAGAGAAAGTATGGGCAAGTCCCTCACAAATTACTGGGGAAAAAGAAAGTGGAAATACCATTTGGATATTTAATTGGAGGTCACTGTGTGTGCATGTGTGTGTACACGCATGTATGTGTACATGTGTGTGCATGTGTATGTACATGCGTGCGCATGCATGTGTGTGTACATGTGTGTGCGTGCATGTGTGTACGTGTTTATGCGTGTGTGACAGCAGATAACGTATGTGACATACACATATTGTTATTAACACTGTCGTGTTTGTTTTTTGTTTGTTTTTTGTTATAGTTGTGTTTACAATATGGTTGTGTTGTTTTAAGATTATTGAGCTACAGCAAATGATTTTTTGATTTATTTATTTATGAATTTTTTTTAGAGAAAAGAACACCATCAGTTGAGGCTGTCTAAATATTGATACATCGCACCAGGACAGTGGCAGCATCTGGGATCACTCCAGGACAGTGGCAGCATCTGGGATCACTCCAGGACAGTGGCAGCATCTGGGATCACTCCAGGACAGTGGCAGCATCTGGGATCACTCCAGGACAGTGGCAGCATCTGGGATCACTCCAGGACAGTGGCAGCATCTGGGATCACTCCAGGACAGTGGCAGCATCTGGGATCACTCCAGGACAGTGGCAGCATCTGGGATCACTCCAGGACAGTGGCAGCATCTGGGATCACTCCAGGACAGTGGCAGCATCTGGGATCACTCCAGGACAGTGGCAGCATCTGGGATCACTCCACGACAGTGGCAGCATCTGGGATCACTCCACGACAGTGGCAGCATCTGGGATCACTCCACGACAGTGGCAGCATCTGGGATCACTCCAGGACAGTGGCAGCATCTGGGATCACTCCAGGACAGTGGCAGCATCTGGGATCACTCCAGGACAGTGGCAGCATCTGGGATCACTCCAGGACAGTGGCAGCATCTGGGATCACTCCAGGACAGTGGCAGCATCTGGGATCACTCCAGGACAGTGGCAGCATCTGGGATCACTCCAGGACAGTGGCAGCATCTGGGATCACTCCACGACAGTGGCAGCATCTGGGATCACTCCAGGACAGTGGCAGCATCTGGGATCACTCCAGGACAGTGGCAGCATCTGGGATCAGTCCAGGACAGTGGCAGCATCTGGGATCACTCCAGGACAGTGGCAGCATCTGGGATCACTCCAGGACAGTGGCAGCATCTGGGATCACTCCAGGACAGTGGCAGCATCTGGGATCACTCCAGACAGTGGCAGCATCTGGGATCACTCCACGACAGTGGCAGCATCTGGGATCACTCCAGGACAGTGGCAGCATCTGGGATCACTCCACGACAGTGGCAGCATCTGGGATCACTCCAGGACAGTGGCAGCATCTGGGATCACTCCAGGACAGCGGCAACCAGTTACGCATGGGATCACTGCAGGATGTGTGTTCTGATGAGTGGAAATTCTGGATATCTGACTTTGGGTTCTTCATGAAGGACTAATACCAACATATTTTTGTAAACAAACAATGGCCATGTCGTGTGATCCAGGTAACTATGCAAAAAAAAAAAATTTTTTTTTCGAAGTCAGTTTGGAAAGATGGCGTCTACCAGTTACAGTTGCTGTGGAAGTTTTGACTTGCTTGATACTGACTCTAGCGACTCAGGATCAAGCGGAGAGGAGGGAGACGACATCTAGGGCTATAGGAGGCCCTGTATCAGGGTTGGTGGACCAGACCCATCAACTCTGATACTGACAATTTATTTATAGCTATATTGAGATAGAGAAAGCTGTTTAGCTATAAGAAGTCTCTGGTTCGAACCCAAGTAGATGCTTTTTTTTCAATTTTTTTTTTTTCTTTCTTTTTTTTTTTTCTTGCTTTATTTTCCTCTTCCTACTGTTTTTATTGCTTTCCTACCTTTTCCTTTCATTTCCTCTTTCTTTTGTCCCTCTTCATTGTCTTTTTCTCTTTCCTGCCTCTCTTCATGCCACTTCTCTTTCTTTTTTTTGTTTCTACACTTTTCCTTTTCTTTATCATACTAGCTAACTAGCGCTGAGGGTTTGCACTTCAGTACTCTAGTTATTATTGTTGTTGATGTTGTCATTTATTATTATTATTGGTGAGCAAATATGCTTGGATGTACATGTCTTTTTTGTACTTTAACTCTCGCATTGCATTCACTTGGTGGTCGGTTCCTTCCCATACTCCACTGAATGGAAATCTTTTTATCAATCTTTACCTGATCATCTTAGGAAATTTAATGATTTACCCTTTTGAATTAGATTGTCTCTGACTGGTCTCACAGATCAGACCCTTTACCCAACCTCTATGCTGAGGTGATCTGAAACTTTCACTGTACGTATTTCGTTCTTTAAAAATGTTATTAAAAAATTTGGTGCCTTAACATGGTTTCTACTGTCTCTAATTGTTGTTGGTTGGTTGACTTGATTATGCTATGGTTTCGCGTACCTCCAAGCTGTTTCAGTTGTGAATATTGTTTTGCTGGCTGGAATGAAAATGCTGCAGAGTAGATAATAAGTGTTCAGAACTTGCTTCTTGTAGTAATAAATTTGATGTTGGAAAAATTCTTATGAAATTGATGGTTTCAAAACTGCATCAATAAGCTTGAAAAATATACAATTTTTCTTCAGTACAGAGTCGAGAGGCAGACCGGGACTAAAAGTGCCGAGTTACTTAAAAGTGGCATAAACCACAAATTAATTTTAAAAACTACATAATGGTCAGGTTCTCGCAATGGAGCTAACCACACCATAAGCTGTTCAAGGTAAAATAATGAATGAAACAAAATGTATATGGTCGAAGTTCCACACCCTTTCCCAGCATAGCGGTCAGGTAAAGGGTTGGTCTGCATAACTAGGTTATGTTACGGGATGCAGTTAAGTCTACAAAATTCCTAGACTTTTTTCCTATTAGATCAGTGGCGGTGGTTGGTCTTCTTGGTTATTGTGCTGTTTGACATACCCATAGGTGTCCAGAAATGCCATAAAATGTCCATCCCATCCCACGATCCCATGGGACATTCCATGGGATGTCCTTATGTTTAGTGTACAAGTGCAGCAGAGTCAAGTGATAGTGCTTGTCTAATAGACTGGGTGTATGTAATAGACAATTTAACTTAGTCAATCCTTATTTTATTTTGACTGGTGTATTTCTATCCTCTGCCTAGAACAATTCTTACCTTAGCTTTCATTTCTTGCCTGATTAGAGGTATCTTTATGTTTAAAGGGCCTGTGTATTGTTCTTTGACATCAACTTCTCCAGAGGAGCTTCAAGGACCATAGCCACGCCCACCACTAATTATTTAGCCGCATCCACCACTATTGTATTAGCCTCGCCCACCAGTGATTACCTCAGAGAACGCACAAATTTTTGACCCACAAATTTTAATTGATATATCTGAACATCAATGAATCGTGATAGGGAGACAGTATTGTGTTACATAAAAATGCTAATGTATTGCTATTTTTTTGTTTTACAGTTACTGTATACAACCATTCAGCACCTTACCTTGGAAAGAGGTGCATTGTTCCTGATGCTACCACCACTTATTATTACCATTTATGAATATTAATGAATTGCTGTTACCTTTGATTATGTCTTGATAAAAACTCAGTTGCACTGCTAAACTGTTCAGTCCTTACTGAACTAACTATTTAGTAGCAAAGAATACCTCTTTTCTAGCTACATAGTTACTTATCCTTATTTGAAGCCAGTTGCTTTCAATAAGATCTAGTGAAATTTTCCCGTATTCCCCTTGTGTATATGCGTTATATTGTACAGTATGTAATAGTTGGTGGGAGAGTGAAGCGAACGAGACACTCTCAGGGGTAACACAATTGCAAATCGGGGATATTTGTTTATGTGTGGTGGACGTACATATGTCATTCGTATGTTGACCCTTGTGTTTTTGTTTTTGCTTCGTGGTCTACCCCTTCCCATACCTCCACTAAACAGAACATTTTCGTTTAGCGATCCCATATCATTCAAGGAAATTAATTATTTACCTCTTCGTATTAGGTTGTTTCTGAATGATATAAGATGCACCTTGGTCTTAAAAACTTACTGTTATACTCAACACTGTGCAGTAATTCTTTAGAACTTCATTTTTAAAAGTCGCAAAATGTTATGGTGAATGGTTACTATGGTATTGAAACCCATTACCAGATGTAATTTTAAAAACTCGCCTTTTTTTAGTAGCTGTGAGTAGTTGTCAAAAGCTACTGGTTACTCAGATAGTCAGAATGCGATATTAGAGACTACAGAAAATACCAGTACTCAGGAAATTGAGGTAAGAAAGTGGTTCTGTACTTGTTAGAAGTAAATAATGGTCACAACGACTACGCTTGGCAATCAATATTATCTAAGCAAGATTAGAAATAGACTAATAGTCTCTTTTGAAGTGTTTCGTTTGTGCACTGGCTCGCTCGCCCTTTCTGCTCAAGCACATCACCAGTTATATACCTATAATTGAGGTTGGTATTTATTGCAATTACTCCTGAAACATGAGAGTGAAGCTCAAGTGACGATAGGTTTGTTAATTGTAATACTAACTGATTAGCCTGTGGACATAGTAGTTACCATGACAAATTTTTGTTCTTTGTAGCCATTTTTTAAGATGGAAGTGATCCAAAAAATTCTGATGACACTAATGCAGTTACGTAAAACAGCAGTTTGATTTTCAATAGCTGTGCTTTAATTATCAAAGTGATGAAATGCAAATATCTCAGAAGAAATAAAAGAGAACACCGTTCAATACCATATTAACTCAGAATTAGCTGGGTGTTAGAAAGGACTGGACATGGCTCATTAGAAACCCCACCACTGTACTAGAGGTCAGAACAACAGCATCTTACAGTTTCAAGTATGCTATCGACTGACATAAATAAAATGGACTTCATTTTATTCAATTAGACTTGGTACACACACTATCATTTTTTTGGTTATTTTCCAATAAAAAATGTTTGCTATAGCAAACATTAAATTTTATTGGAAAATGACCCAAAAAATAATCAT
>WLWD01005675.1_pt1 | contig 19619 bp, 7 predicted proteins | sample 6712731 | NCBI WGS metagenome assembly WLWD01 (sample SAMN12718690, study PRJNA576275) | sponge metagenome | isolation source: marine sponge | host: Mycale hentscheli | place: New Zealand: South Island, Marlborough, Capsize Point | collected 2014-11-01
CTTCTCAGCTGTCTTTTACTCATTATATGTATTCTTCCTGGGTTCGATTTCCAGTGGCGACCAAATATTTTTAATTCAGTATTGTTTAAAAAGCCTGTGAAAGTAAGACAATACATCTACTGAGTAAAAGAAGGCGGAGAAAGAAATACAAAAGTTATAAATTAGTGGAGCAAAAAAATTCTACAAATAAAATCTCTGAAAAAAGAGAATTTTCGTTTGTCTGTTGAGAGTAAGACTGTAGCATAGCAGTACACTTTAACAGTATAAATACAGAATTAGAGTGTATGTTTGCTGGCTGGTTGTCATAGCCCAATGGCAGAGCGCTCGTGTCAAGCAAGCAATAATGGGTTCGATTCCTGGTGGCGACCAAATATTTTTTATTCTATATTGTTTAAAAACTCTGTGAAAGTAAGAGAATACTACAATTTTTTTTATTATATATCAATTGAAATATAATAAAGAAAAACAGAAATTTATCTCCACCTAATATATGGATTGCCTTACAAGTGGCTGTAGTTATGGTTGGCTCCATTTTAACATCACACTGGATAGAGGTTAATTTACCTTTATTATAGGGGCCAGGATTGGCTTCTACATCTCCACATAGTAATAATAGTTTCTGTTTTAGTGAAGTAGTTCTGGAATGAATTTCTTTTAAGATATTTATTGAACTATTCCAAATGAACCAGTTCAATGGTAGAGATAACAATTCTACTTTATTATTTGTCTTTAGTGGCTTTATTACAGTACAGAGTTTGGAATATTGAGTTTTCGCTTTCCTTCTGAAAATCCAGATCATTGTGATGGCTATTAACAGATATTGAGTGTTAGAGAAACATTGAGGTTGATTGATATATGAACAACGAGTCTCCCAGAGCGTTGATCTGTATAGTCTTCTGTTGCTACTTTCCCAGTGTGGTGCTGGATAACGATGGCGACCCATGCTGTATCTGTATATTTGATAACATTTATATTATAAGAAATTATAACTACATCCTATCATGTTAGGAAAAAAATTTGTGTTGTTTATATCAGACCACTATCTATTTTAACATACAATTGTAATTCCGTAAATGTCTTATTTATAAATGATTTATCTTAATCAACATGTGTAAAATATTGAAGTGTATCTTTAACTATACTAAATAAATCAGTTCAAACATTTACTATTCCTTTTATTTATTCTAGACTGAACTTCACAACCCTGTATTAGTGAAAAAATAATAAATGTAATGAACCGGAAACAATAGGCATTGGTTGCTGATGGCTGGTTAAAAATTGTGAGGCAACTTTACTTCCAATTGAATTTATATGTATTTCATGACATTTTTTTGTGAGAAACAAACACTGTATTTTGAACCAAGTTTTTAGAAAAGTGAAAGCATTCGTGAGCTTTATGCTACCAAGAACTATTGGTGGATTAGTTAAGTAACGTCTTTGCGGATCATGCAAATTAAGCAGATACGATGTTCAATTTCCAAGACAAGTGATAAAAGAAGTACAATTCCGTTGTGAACCATGACTAAGTGATAAATGTGGGATGGTCCTGGAGGTTTTATGACAGTTGGCAAGTATGTAATTATTAAACCTTACTGACTCAAACTCTCTACAAAATCTGTAGTAAAAACTAATACTGAGAAAAAGCTCATTGTCGAGCTAGCGTATTATCACCCAAACCTTGAGTCTTTCAATGATTCAGTCATTCTTGGCTGAAATAATTATAATAATAGGAATTTTTTCTCTTTTTAACAGAAGCTCTAAACCTATGTCATGAGACATAGGTTTAGGTATTTTATAGCTTCCAGGATGCTGGCTGTCCATGCTGCATGCAAATCACCCTCCAGTAAGCGTGCCCTCCAGAAATCTTGCTGTTTACTTTGTGTTATTATACCACCATGGAGAGTTCGACCTCAGTTGACCTCTGAAGAGGACTTCAGCAAGAAGCCAAAACGTCGTGTTAAGTCATATTTAAAATATTGGCTGTTAAAAAGAGAAAAATTTCGTATTATTATAACTTTAGTCTTGCGGACCAGATATTCCTACATCTTCCTGCCACTTTACAGCAAGAAAGATGATCTGGGGACACCTACAGTACTTCCCAGTTCCATTGGAATGTTAACTAGTGAAGCATCTAGTAGTGTAATTTAGTCATGAACTAATGGATGTCTACATGAACTGTCAGCTAGGAAGGTCTTTGATTAGGGAAATTTGCTTAAAACAATTGTGAATAGCTTGTTTGAGCACTGTTATCAAGCGACTTTAGCTGTGAGTGGAGAACTTAAAGCTGTCTTCTGAGAGGAGCATGTGAGTTCACTGCTTGTGAATTCTGAAAGTGCAAATAAAAGTATAGGATAGCCTTCTGCTACTCATCCATGTTTTATGTGCATCTTTATACTCCATATGATACAGCTTGTAGGGCTCATTTCAGATTTCAGTCACTACCACTTCCAGTGGAGTGAAGTTTTAATGCTCAATCATTTTATATAGTCAGTTTGAGGTTAGTCATGTGACTGGTACAACTTACAGACATTCCTGTAGCAAACCTGAAAACGTTATGGCTGTCCCAACACCATTTACAGGCAAACAGTATGATAAAAGTATATGATTATATTATTAAAGGTATGGTTCACAAGATTACATATTAAAAGACTGCACACATCTCTTTTGTTTTTGCATCTAAACAACCCTCCATGCCCCTAATCAAGTGTGTCACTACTTCAGCTCACAAGCTATAAAAAATTGGACACTTTCTGTCTTCCCAATATGAAAGTTTAAAACTATGCATACACCACACTTCTAATGCAAGTTCTAACCCAACTTTACCTAACTGGGCAAATTCAATTGAGCTGGAGTCAGACAACACGCAAAGAAACTCTAGAGAGAATGGAATTGGAGGAACATCCGATGTGGCTCAGCAGTAACTCAGTCCCACCCCCAAGACCAAAACAAGTGTATAGCACATGATAGAAGTCAAATAAACTCTTTACCCACTCGCGATAGCAGTATAGAGTTTATCAGTCGAATCAGTCATTCTACAGTTACAATGGTAGCGAATCTTGGAGATGGGGGCCTCTGAAGATTGGGTTGGGTGGGACCAGATTTGTTGTTTCAACTTCTTCTTTTTTTTTGTGATCTAGTGGCAGTAGCGCCCCCTTATTGTCACACCATATCACCGGTGGAATGGTCCCAGAATAAAAACTACCGGTGAGGTTAGACAAATGTCCCTTCGCTTTTCATTCAGCTGTTTCTCTTACTTAGAATATGCTTCCATTTCTACTTCAACATCTGCTGGTATTTTCTCTACCCTACAGTGTTCTAGTAGTTCTCACGTTGAAAAACTAGTAGTATCCTCAACCAGCCATGAAATGACAGCTTTGGCGAACAAGTCCAACTCACTATCCTTGACAGTATTACCTCACAGTTGCTATATAACTCCCGTACACCTTACCTCTCACTTTCATCCTCCAAAATGTCATCGCAGACGAAATTCACTGCCTCAGTTTGCAGAAATATTTCTTGCCATTTTTCAAACTAATATCTAGTTTATTTTTAGCCTGACTACCTTAGTTACATAGTAGCTATTTCTATTCTAAATATACATGTAATAGAGCTAATTAGCCGTGCTCTGGATGCTGCAGTTAAGCTTTAGTGCTTATTGTTTAGGGGGGAAATATTTTCCCCCGCATTACGACATCCTTGAGCTCTTATAGGTACTTGTGCCAGTGAATAGGTTAAATTTATATCTACAGAAGTTTCCAATACTAAGAAAATCGAGGCAAGTAGCTAGTGTTTCCATATTTGTTGGCTAATATTAGAAAAATAACACTGGCCTATTTTATTTTGTAGCTGAGAGTTTGTTCAAGAGTTACTAGTAATTGAGATATTCAGAATAGCTTAAGTTTGATACTACAGAAGCTACCATAACTCAGGTAAGAGAGCAATTTTGTATTTGTTTCCTCAAATTAATGATCATATGCTACTATAGTGTTTTCTATGAACTAAACTAAAATATAGTAACATAACTCTAGTTTATGCTACCTAACTTCGGCAGGCTCCTTTGATATTTGTGCTCAAGCACACCACTCGCTTTTATGTGTGGATGTATGTATGTCAATTTTTACTTTGACTCTTGCATTATTGTGTTTGCTTCGTCCTTCCCACATCTTTCAGTTTAGCATTTCTGTATCATTCAAGGAAATGTAATTGTTGCCCCCTTGTATTAGGTTCTATCTAATGCCACAAAACACTTTTAGGTATTTGGACTCAACATGTACAGAAATATTTCAGAACTTTTTTTTGTGAAGTCTTAAAAAGTTGCGGCAAAAGGTTTCTTTGATACTGAGATGCTATACCAGACATAATTTCAAAAACTCAGCCATTTACATAATAGCTTTGCGTCTTTGTTGTCAAGAGCTACTGTTAATTAAGATAGTCTTCTAACTATTACAGTTGACTTAGCTACATGCATTCCTCAAGAAGCTAGAAAATTCCTTTTGGCTGAAAATAGACAAAGTGACAATAATATCTGACCTATACACTTCTTTAAAATAACACTAAACACCAGGGCAGACTAAGTTCATATTTGGCGAACCAACTTTTGGCCTGGGGGGACCAAATTTGCTAGCATATTTAGTCTCCCGTACGTTTACCACTATTGGATTTGGTCTAACCAGAACGAAAACAGCACGGACCAAATTTCATGTAACATCGGCATCTACGGTTCATAGTTGTGCATCTCATAATTCTCATATATTGTGTGAATTATACATATATACATAAATATAAGTGGAGACACGAAACATCTGATCAGTTGAAAACTTCTTAAAACATACGCTATCGTCATCACTTCGTTACACATCATCCTTAACTAGATAAAGAGTAAGCAAGTATATTAAGTATTGTAATTACCAGTTGATTCCAATATGACACACCCACACTTGAAGTGATAAGACAATGAACAATGCCCGCCAAGCAACTCAGAATATTTCTTGATAGGTATACTTGCTGTTGGATTTTTCTAGACACCACATTAATAAAATAAATTTAATTAGAGTTAGTTGTTTGCATAAATACTTACAGCATTTCTATTATTTGAACTTGGCACGGAATGATAAAGTAACTGGATCTTACTCTAAACTAATCTCCATGCTCACAAGCCTTCAAGGATTTCTAATTATTTAATACTAGAAGTGCACTACTAATAAATGTGACTAAATTAAAAGTATTGAGTATTTATAATCAATCTACTTTACTGATTCCATATCACCATCCAACTAACTTTCTGGAGAAAACTATTATTGAGAAAATTATTTGTAGTCTAGCTTGTGAAATATCATAGTTATCTCAGTCTCACCAACACTTTTGGGGAGGAGAAAAGGGTCAGGCAACACCCTCTGTATTTCCCATATCTATTGAAATGAAAAAAATATAGAATGTTCCATGACCCATGATTGGATTTAATCCTGAACTACTGTAAGTCTGCAGGAATTTTCCATTTGATTTTGCTAGAAAATGTCTGTTTACTTTGACCAACTTGTTTAAATTGACTATGGAGAGCTTACTTAAGTCATTTTTGTGAGAAATTTGTGCTGTGAATATCTATTATCTCTAATAAATTTACAATGAATTGTTTTGAACATGTGCTAAAATCCACATAAAATTGTGGGTAAAACTTCAGAGGTCCCCATCTTCAAGATATGCGACGATTGTCACTACAGAACGATTGATACTGCTGACAAAACTCAACTACTATCACGCATCGGTAAAGGGTTTATAAGTGCAGTAGCTAGCTTATTGTTGACTTAATTGTATCATGTGCTATACATTTATTTTGGTCCTCAGTGGGGCTTAGTTACTGCTGAGACACCTCGGACGTTCGTCCAATTCCGTTCACTCTAAAGTTTCTTCGCATGTTGTCCGACTCCTGGAAGTGAGTTTGTCCAATTAAAAATAGCTGCATTAGAACTGATTTGAAGTGACGTATGCATAGTTTTAAACTTTTAATTGGTAAAATAGTTAGTCCAAATTTTTTTTATAGCTCGTGAGCTAAAGTAGTGACACACTTGATTAGGGGCATGGAGGGTTGTTTAGATGCAACAAACAAGAGAGACTTGTGCTGCCTTTTAATATGTTAATTTTATGTACTGCTTGCCTGGAAATGGTGTGGGGACAGCCATAAAGTTTTCAGGTTTGCTACAGCAATGTCAGTAGGTCATACCAGTCACCTGACTAACCTCAAACTGACTATATGAAATGATTGAGCATTAAAACTTCACTGCACCGGAAGTGGTGGTGCCTGAAATCTGAAATAAGCCCTACAAACTGTATCATATGGGATATAAACTGCACGTAAACATGAAAGAGCAGCAGAAGGCTATCCATTTATTTTGCACACTCCCAATTCACAAGCAGCAAACTCACACACTTTTCTTAAAAGACAGATTTAAGCTCTCCACTCACCGCTCAAAGTCCTTTGATATACAGTTCTCAATTAAGCTCTTTACAATTGGTTTAAGCACTATTTTAATACTTAACCAAAAGAATTCAGAGTATATATTGTATACAAACAGAAGTCATTTAGTGCACACGTGATAGGATTACAAGTTGACAGCAGCAGTGCTACTCTAGCCAGACTTTGGTCTCGTTTTCAAGCCTTTCCTACTATAAATCTCTCAGTCTGGGTCATTACCCCAATAGCTATAATATTTTGTTGAGTGCAGTTCCAGTGCAAACATGAGCTCAGTTTTGTTTCGTTTTTGTTTGTTTCCTGTGATGCTAGGTGGTTACAGATGTATGGATGCAAGTTAATAAAAGATATATTTTGTTCACTAGCAATAGCGAAAAGATTAAAAGTATACTGATACTCATGAATAGCTCCTCCAAAGTCCTTTTACGGTCATGAATATTGGAAACACTCATGTATTAAACCACACCTAGTGATAGAAGTCGAATGTACATGTACAAATAATAGTACTTTGACCCTCATATTTATTAGTTTGCTGGGATGTCCACTCCATCCCTAACTCCACTACATAGATTTTTTTCTTTTAACAATTTTTATCCATAGTATCCAAAGAAATATAATTGTTTACCTCCTGTAATTAGGCTGTTTCTGAATGTTACAGAAGCAATTAGGTCTTATAAGCATACAGGAGTGAATTTTCTCAAATTAATGGCATTGGTAAATTATCTTGGTATGTTCTGTTTGTCAAAAGTTTTCTTACAGAAAATACATTGAATATACAAGTCACGAAGAAACATTTTGTGTGGGTAAGTGTGTGTGTGTGAGAATGTGGTATGTTACATCTGTTGCTTAGCTTACAATATTCTGAAACAAACAATACGTATGTTAGCTGCATTTTTATATTTATTAATTTAATTGCTTAGGCTTCCTTCCAGTTTCATTTAATCTTATTAATGGTCTGACTGTGCGATAATTTCTTAGAAATGCTTGTGTTTTCAGTCTCCGAAAAGTGTCAGCGTATAATTACTATGACTACAAACACTTGCCCTTTACGCAATTTCCATGACTCGCCATTCTTTAATAATTTAGAGATTTTGTCAGGAACTACCACAAATTTAAACAGTCAAGTGTTTATAAAACAGTTTTTGATTTACTTGTACACAAGGGCTTGCTGCCATTTGTGCAGAAGCAAATCACTAGTATATGTATATATTCTATTAATAGTGGGTCAGTAAGAAATAACAATTTGTCCCTGACTTGATGCAGTGTTGCACAGCTTCAATAATTTCATCAAAGACTTATTATATTTTGCTAGTAGAACTAGAGCACCAAAGGTGCGAACCCTCAGCACATTATTACACAACTAAGATTCTTCAGATTACTTTAACTTCTAACTACCGAGGACACTCTCAGTTAAGCAAAAATATGCGAACTATAAGTGATCACGTGACTGCTGTATGACATAAACCAATGTACGCGAAAGGTAAGGGTTGTTGCACCTAGCTTGCGCTTGTTAGGAGCTGAAGTTTCTCCACATTCACTCAGCAACTAGCTTGAACTTTATAAAAGTGGTCCAACGGGACTTAAATTATCCTACTGCGTCAGTTATTACTTGTTTTAAAGGTTCGTTCTAGGCCGTTCATGAAATCGAATGCTGACAGACAGACAAACGCACTACTATAACCCTCTCACGTATGTGCGCTGAGGGTTAATTACATTCATAAGTTTGAACTCTATTGCTGTAGTTATGAACCACAAGTGCTTCTATTTGCAGCTTACCAGCAATAACAAGAAAAAAATGAAAATAGAATATAGATTTTTTAAGTTTACATTTTTTGTTTTGAAGGAATGAATTCAGTTTTATTTAATTGAATATCAAGATAATGAAGAATCAAGACAGAAAGAAAAAAACATGAAGAAATGAACAAAAATGTTTTGTTGATATATATTTTCTACGTTTTGCATGAATGTATTCAGTTTCATTTAATTGAATATCAAGATAATGCAGAATATTTATTTTGTTGAATTATTTTTCTATTAGTGATCTAATTTCAGTCTATCTTTAGTTAGTAGTAGCTACTATTTTTAGACAAAGTGATTTGGCAAGTTGTTCAGAAGTCTAGCTCTGTTCTAAAATCACTGAACACAAAACTCCACTCTGGCAAAGAAAGTAAAAATCCATTCACACTAAAAAAACAATGAATAACAATAACAATTACTACAATGCCATATTATTATCTTGATGATGAAGCTAAAGGTCTGTTTCGGTGAAATTGACCAAATTAACTATATGTGATGTAGCTATAGCCATAGTAGCTAGTTAGAAAAGTGTTTTAAAGGTTAAGATATGTCAGGTATAACATACTGTTACAGTCTTACGCAGAAGACCTCTTTCCCACTGACTGGCTCCTCCAACTACGGAAAAGGTACTGCCTGCTAAGTATTTACCATTCAAGTGCAAATTGTATGGTAAAGGACGTCACGCATAGAGAAATGCATTGGCCCCGAATTTCACTCGCTTTTTCTGAAAAACTAAGCCTAAATAAACATTTTTGGAATTTTAAAGGGAATTATTTTGTGTAGTGCTCAGTTTGATATTGCTATCACTGCTTAAATTGACGTGAAGTTCGAGATTGATAGACAGACAGGACAGACAGAATGAATGAGTGACAAACAGACTACTGTTACCACTCACACGCATGCGCGCTGAGGGTTAAAAAGTGAGCATTTCTAGCTGTATAGCAAACCTTAGCAATGTATCTCACAGACATGCTATAGATACATACAAATCAGCAGCTGAATGCCAATATAGTTTATCTACATAATTCTTAATTACATTTACCTGTAGATACAAATATCAGAGACACACCCAAACTTGCGATGAAGGTCAACTTCAACTAAGTGTATTATATTTCAGAACAGTCCTTGATACTTGATAGATATTTGTTTAGCTATATGTCACAAAGCAACCACAGTCTACTAACTAATCTCTACTCTTTTTCGAGACTGCACTATTAGCAGTGATATATTCTCAACACTGGGCTGTCACTCTACACTTTGAAGTATTACTGATCATTTCAAAGTGTAGCACAACACTTGGTTAAACAGAGGTGTTTTATTACACCCCTAAAACATATAGTGGAATTCCCGATTTGTTACAGTGTACGCTAATATGAAACATTTATCAAACCTCTCATGCATAGTGTTACATATCACTTGTATGGATATGTAGCCTTCTTTCTGTTTAAGCCATTGTAATATGATACAATCATCTAATCTCTCATGCATAGTGCTACATATCATTTATATGGATATGTGGTTTACTTAAGCCATTGTAATATGATACATTCATCAATGTCTACTATGCCAGAGTAATACATATCACATATTATAAGGATGTATGACTTCAGTCCAAGTCAAACCAATATGTAGTATAACATTCTTAAGTTAAAGATAAACGAACAAGTTTTGAACAATTATGTTTTTAAGCAGCCACAGCTGTAGCGTACAAGTGTACTTCAACTACTTGAAAATTTAAAGTGTCAATCTAAGCCTTCTACAACTTTAACTCTTGATATGGTGAATTGATCTTGTGTATCCACCACTATGATGGGAAGAGTTCTGATGGTATCAGTACATTCTACCAGTTCAAAAGTAATGTAGCTAGTCATACCTGGATGCTCTGCAGATAAAACCTAAGTAATTTTAACGATGCCTCACTATGGAACTTGGCTAAAAGCGCATCACTGCTGCACCTAGATAAGGCTATGGTTTCAATTTTGAGAGTATAGTCTCCTCTTATAAACCAGATTTTCAGTAATTGTAGTTACATTGAAGTCAGCTCACTAAAATTGCCACTACAGCCATTCCTCCATTGCTGGCTCCACTACTAAAACCTATGAAAGTGGATGTGGTTAGCTAAGTGCATTGTCAGCCACAACCAGAACCATACTATCCCACTGAGATCTGGAGGATTTTAAGCTTGTACCACTTATTTATCCACCAGACTTCTTCACAGTGCACAGTGGTAGATATAGGGTCGAGCTATGTAAGACTAGAAGTAGCTATGATATGTCAAAATTTGTAGGAGGATAATATTTTCATTAAAGTGGCATCAATTAATATCCACTGAACTGTTAAATGGTTGGATTCTCTTAACGGGAAGTAAGCACGATCTTAACAGCACTGTTAAAAATGGGGTGTATGGGAATCCCGTTTTGGGGTGTCCAGGTAACACTGGCTGTACTACTCCGCATGGGGTGTTTCCATTTCACCTAGAGGAAGTGTTCAGTTACACCCCTGTACACCCTTCATTATACCAAATGGGGTGTTGTGGTACGCCCATGTCCAAGTTCTACTACACCCCTATTAGGGCTCATAATGTACCCAATATGGTGTTATTGATACTCTACCAATGGGGTGTTGTGATACTCCCTTAAGCTAGCTACTACAACACTCCAAATGGTGTTCTACAATACTCACTTTATAGCCATATATTTTAGTGTGTAAAATATATTCCAGTAATCAGCAAATGCAATAAATATTAGTCCGTGATGTGACATTGTATCTGTGTGATAGGCGAAGAATTAACTGTTCATGAATGAATGAAGATGCTCAGGACTTCTTCATACAGCCAGGATGATTAGAACTGTTCATCACTCATGTCAGCTGTGATCTACAAACAGCAACAATAAACAAAAAACAACAAAACATAATGGTAATTGACTTCGGATATTCCATACCCTTTCCCAAATCTCAGCACGTCATACTTTTTTCAAAAGTAAATTTAAATAAAACATATATTGCACTTGTTTAAAAATGACGACAACAACAATAGTAATGTTTAGAAGACAATAAGGACCCAACTTCGTTTATTATTCCATGGACATAATTTGACACTCAAGTCATGTCCATTCCCACACTTTCTCTTGAAGTCTTTATGAAGTTCATCCACACTTTCATTTAACCTATTAGTATCATATCAACACTATATGATTGGAAACATTCTACTAAGTGTCTTTTGTATTGATACCCACTTGTGTACAAACTGACTGTTCAGTTCCCTACCAGTCTTACTGCACACTTCATGTAATAGTTAAGAACAAACTAAAATATTTCTCTCTCCTCCCCACCATACACTCACACTATGACGATCAAATAATCTTCAAATATAGCTTAAGCAAGGATCCTTTACCAAGAAGTGCCCATGATACAGACCTTTATGAAGTGCCTGTGACCCTTTACCAACATGAAGTGTCTATAACACAGACCTTTATAAAGTGCATGTGACCCTTTACCAATACAAACATGATACAGACGTTTATGAAGTGCCTGTGACCCTTTACCAACATGAAGTGTCTATAACACAGACCTTTATAAAGTGCCTGTGACCCTTTACCAATACAAAGTGCCCATGCTACAGACCTTAAAGACGGCCCTGTGACCCTTTACCTACATGAAATGTCTATGATACAGATCTTTCCAAGGTCCTACAGGATCAGAAATTGTTTACCTAAGTGCCTATAATACAAACCTTTTTAAAAATAGTCCAAGTCTACAAAGTGTATATAACACAGACTTTATCAAGTGGAATCAGACAACTTTATTAAGTAAAGGTTCACTGAAGTCATTTTATAGGGACCTTCAGTGGGATCAGAAACAGAACTGTATACAAGTGCTATATGATACAGAACTGTACACAAGTATACAGAGCTGTATACAAGTGCTATATGATTGTATAGGCTGCATGTGACCCTTTACCAACATGAAGTGTCTATAATACAGACCTTTATAATGTGCCTGTGACCCTTTACCAATACAAAGTGCCCATGATACAGACCTTAAAGACGTCCCTGTGACCCTTTACCTACATGAAATGTCTACGATACAGATCTTTCCAAGGTCCCACAGGATCAGAAATTGTTTACCTAATTGCCTATAATACAAACCTTTAGTCTATGAAGTGTATATAACACAGACTTTACCAAGTGGAATCAGAAAACTTTATTAAGTAAAGGTTCACTGAAGTCATTTTATAGGGATCTTTAGTGGGATCAGAAACAGAACTGTATATGATTGTATAGGCTTCCAATTGTTGCCTACACGGTCTATCAAGCCGCTTATTTCATTCAATCAATCAAACTATAGCGTACAACAAATTACTGCTGTTAATCTAGCTCCACAATTATAGAATTTACGCTAAATTGGATAGCCGTAAAAGTTACTAGAATTTTGCCACTACCCCACTGTGGGCCTGCCCACATGAGATCTTTATCAATGTTAAGTTTTGTAGTCAGAAGTATTTTTGTTGAGTTTTATGGTCATGTGCAGTAGGTAGCGGTAGCGTGTGTATGTGTGTTAGCAAGGATTGTACGATCACAAGACCAGAACATTGCAGCATTTTGTGTGAACAGTAGGCGGAGTTTGTGTTAGTACTTAAGTTGTGTGTCTCGTGGTTCGAGTTAGTTCTGTCACTCATCTCAATTCGCTGTGTGTCGTTATCCTGTGTTTAAAGTAATTTAATCCTACCTAAAACCTATTCCTTCGGGCGGGTACGGTTCGCCGGGTAGTCAGCAGGAGGCATACACTCTGGTGGCAGCAACTACTTTGCTGTCTCCAGGTGCGAGCGAGAGAAGGGAGCGAGTAATCCAGACGTAATCGAGCCCACACCCACATCATTCTAATTTAATACAGATAATAACGTTTATCAATAATATATGGCATTTTAAAATAGTAATGTTTAGGTAAGCACTCCCTATGAATATTCTAGAACACATCTGCTCGGTAAGGAATGTCTTGTCACAACAACGTAAATCAGATATATGGTAAAGGGTTCCAGATCTAAATAGGTACTTGAACCTGGTCAACCAAATAAATGGTAAAGGGTGTGTTGTCACAATAAGGTAACACAAGTACTTGGTAAAGGGTTCCCGATCCTACATCAACCAATTTCATGGTAAAGGGTGCCTTGAATATTTAGTAAAGAATTCCTAAAACCTTGGAAAATATTGAGGTTGTGTCACAGGCATTTGGTCAACCGTAAACTATGTCAAATACAGTAACCCAGTCTAGAACTTGGTAAAGGGTCCCAGTGTTTCATACAGGGAGGGGGGGAGCCCTGGGATCTCCCCCCCCCCCCCAAACTCATTTCTTTACACGAACTTTTAAGAATAATATACCAATTACAGTCTAATGCGCATATTTTTTCTTTAAAAATGTCCAGAATTTCATTAAGATTAACTTCACTTAAGTCAGGGTCTTCAATGGCAATTCTCATAAGGTGAGTCAAGTTTTCATCAGACAAGCGATTCCTTAGCCTGGTCTTTATCATCTTCATGTGACTAAACGATCTTTCGATGGTTGCTGTTCCAACTGGAAGTGCTAGTAAAATTTTGGCCAGATTATAAACTTCTGGGAAAATTTCACTGAAAATTCTCTCCCCCCCCCCCAACTGAAAATCCTGTATGAAACCCTGGGTCCCTAATTCCAATTAACAGGCCCATTCACCAGGACTCACATTTAGTCAGCAATCACACGTTAGGTATCTGACAAGCATAAAGTATTTAAACAGTTATTGTTGGAGTGAGAGAGTTGACAGTCCTGTGGTAGGCACTTAAGGTGTATCATAGTTACTAGGCTAATCCTACATATATCACAAGGAGTCTAGCCATCATGGTATTTGGTAAAGGTCACCAATCCTAAAAGAGGTGACATTTCAATATATTGGTATGGGGTGTCTTGTCAATAGACATGTTATACTAACGAACTCTCAATTTTTTGTGCCACATGATGCACAGTTTTCCAACCAATGGTCACTAATGTATATTAGCCTCTCCACTCTAACGTTATAAGTAATCATCACGCAACCTTTGTGCATTCTCTTATAATTCATATATCAGCTACAAAATCCAAGCACTAAGTATGTGGAAGTACTCTACTAACTAGAAAAACGGAATCTCACCGTTAGTTAATATAGAAGTGCAGCATGTATCTGCCGTTACTAGAATCATTTGGGGGCTATTCCACAGTGTCAGCTGTCCAGTGGAGGTGCACTGTAGAGGAGTAAAGTCAGACCTATTCAGACTTCTATATTCATAAGTTCCAGTGTCCTCTTAGCTCCGTCAATGCTGCAGATAGCATGGTGGAACTCCCAACAGCCTGAAAATAGAGATGAGAAAAAAAGTTAATGAAAGTAACCTCAAGATGTGTTAGACTCTAAATATAGCCCAAACATGTGCTTGCATGCATAAAAGGTCATCAAACACTCCTGACTGAGTAAATATGAATGTGTGCTATCGAGTACTTTTAACACAATAGTAACTCCTTATCAATGTCTTAGTACTCACATTGCCCCATGTTATGCCAAGCAATACAATCTGTGTCTGCAGCTCTATCCCTGTTTGTCAGCAGTGAATCTATAAAATACACAATATTTAACCCTTGACTGAGGTTAGGGTTTTATAGACAGTTGCCTGATCACTACGTGCAAGTTCCAGATAAAATATGCATTCACAATTTAGAAGTAGCTGGCTACTGTCTACTACTATATTATAATGACTGCCAAAATTTTGAACCAACATCCCAGCAGATTTATTCAGCATATATTCTGGGGGCTGCATCTATGATGCTGAGGCTTCTCTTTACTGCTGCAAGATACTAATACAATTTTCAATCAATGGTCATTAAAAAGTTGTAGCTACCCTAAGTCAAACTCAAACATTATACAAATAGCGCACACCACAAATTACGATCACACTAGTTCACCCACACTAAATCACTACCACTAAAAATTTACTTCATCTCAATCACATCTCTCTTCAGGGGGGCTCAGTCGAGCCTGACCTTCACCATTATCTGCCTCGTACAACTCACACCACCACCACGCACAAAATACGCGAAAACTGGAGAATTTATACCACGCATGACGGACAATGATTGGTAAAGGGTCTTTACTACAAGCTGGGGAGAAAAGGGCGTGGCTGCACTACGAGGAGTAAAAGACACGTTGCAAACTTACATGAGACGTCAGAGGAAAACCCCTCACCTGGAAGCATCATTTACAATTTTTAGGTAGGTTTTGTCTTAGGTGATTTATACAGGTGGGGGGGGGGGGGATTTTGTGTAGAGTTAATTTAGCCAAATGATAATATTGAAGTCAGACAGATGAAAACAGGACAAACTATTATGAATTATGCACCTCAACTTTATAAAAGAAGTATTTATTTTAAACGAACTAACAGTACAGTAAGGCTATGGTTTTTCGTATATATTTTTAATTTTTTTCTTAAAATGTTTTGTCAGGGAAAAAGTATGGAGGGTGAACGAAATGGGATGGGGGTGGGGGAAGGGAATCCCAACATTGCCATAGTCTCTATGAAACCCTGCCTTTACCTACCCCTATGCTGGGAAATGTGTGATATAATTATAACATAGTTCTGATTCAAATCTTCTCCTCTCTCTTCCTCCCAATAACGTCCACTGCTTACTTGCAGTCTTGTAGAACTTGGTAGTAACCACTGAGGAGTGGCTGTGAACTTAAGTAGGGAAAGTGGCTAAAGATTAAGATAGTGGGAAGGGTTGAAAGAATTGCATCTATAACTAATTTTTGGGCTTGTAAGTGGTAGAGATAATACTACCAACAGGGTAAGGAAAAGGTTTTGAATGCTTACACTGAGTCTCCATAGATGATTGGCATTTTCCTGAATTCTAAAAGCCATATCTAAATACGGCAGTAATGTGCTTTTAGCCAAAAACCCAAGTGTGATACTTTTATGTTCAGTTAGATTTTAATTATGGAGCATCCTGGTAAAGGACTAATTACATTCCTTTTGAATACTAATACCACCAGACCCCTTCCCAGTATAGCAGCGGGTAAAGAGTTTGTCTAGGTGAGCTAAAGCCTTGATACGGCCGCACAAAGTTACTAGTTTCTCATGCAACCATCACTGAAAAAAAATTTTTTTCATGGTCGTTGATAATGGTCCTGATGTCTATTTCATCTCCATGGGTTAGTACTACTCTCACAACCCTCTGGCTACACAAGTTTTATTGGAGAACAGCTATATCAGACGTAACATTAGCATAGCTATTTGAAGCACATGAGCATAAACTGATATCACCCAACAACAGCTCCACTGTGAATAGCTTTTGTCCATCTATTGCGCATTTGTAATAAATTCAAAATGCAATATTTTTTTAGTTCTGTCACTTTTGGTGAAGGCTGGGTCGGTGGCTTGGAAAATGTGAATGGGAAACTAGTGCTAGTTATATCCTGCATTGAACCCACTTACTTGTGTGTGTGTGTGTCCCTACTCTCTTACCCTTTACCTGCAATAGATGTAGTCGGTCATTTAGAAGGGGCCAAGATATAGCTAGACACAGATGTGCTACAACAAGACCAAGAAAATGATTAACCACTATGCAACTGTCAATCTGCTTAGCAGAGGAGCATCACCCTTTGAGGGTGGCACGGTTCAAGGTGTGTGTGTGTGTGTGTGTGTGTTGTGTCCTTGGCTCAGGGCCAAGTTCAAGCCCCACTCTGGCAATTTTCCATTTGGTTTTCCATATGCCTCCAGCCAGTCCACCCAGCTGTGATTGGGTACCTGGCATTTGCTGGGGTGCAAATTCAAGGCCTTTCTCATGAAACAGCAATGGTCCAGGTGGGTCTTTGGGCGGCCACGCCACTTGCTATGAGGAAAGGCCTATTCTCCTGCGAGTTCCTAGCCTGGCTCCAGGAGCTTTGCTTGCATGGCTCACAGTGCCTGCTTAGTGCACAGGCATCCTGGGTCTGCCAGGTGTGCATGACCGCTTAACGGCAACAAGAGATTTACAAATTTGTATTTGGATGTGTGTGCATGTTCTTAGATGGACACTAATTGGTGGAGTTAGGAACTATGAGCACGTGTTGGAGGATGTACTATGCTAGATGTTTGAACACAGCCATGTGAAGCACCACTGTCTTGTTCATAAGAGCTACAGGTATGTAACTGGGATATATGTTTTTGTTGCATTTTATTAATGTTTTCTCTTTTTGTCAGGCTGTAACGATTACAATGAAGTGATTTCAAGAAGTAAATGAAGACTATCTCTAAGTACAAGTGACATTTGTACGACATGTCTATCGAACATTACGTCTTTGTTTTTTTCTTTTTGTGATTATTTTACTGTTGATTATCTTTTGTTGGATTGTGATTATTGCATGTCTGTATTAAATGAATTGAAAAAAATAAAGGAAGTCGTATGATCAGCTGGTAGTGTTGAACCTAATAGTCCTGTCTGCTTATTATTCTGCTGCAAATGGACATTTATCTGGGATACGGAGGGCGATAGCAGCAGAATACACCTCATTACTGGGGACAGGTGGTGGTGTTATTGTGATATTTTGATCAATGACATGCAATCACAGCAGTGTTGTTGTTCCTTAGTTATTCTAAACAATGCTTACACACTGGCTATGCTACATGCATGTATATATGCATACAGATCAAACCACCTCATTCAGATTCATAGACCAGTGTCTAGTGCACTCTACCCGTAGTTTTTAGATACATTAGCAACTTATTTCTCAAAAGTCAGTTTGGCCCAGATCACAGGTGGAGGCCTTGGTCGCTATGCAACTGGTCCTGCGGAGGTGTGCAGATGGTGCAGGTCACAGGTGGAGGCCTTGGTCGCTGAGCAATTAGTGTCATGCTGCAGGGTGTGCAATGGATTTCCAGATAATCAGTAATGCATGCATATTTAATATGCATGCATAATAATATATCATGCATATTTAATATGCATGAGGCGCGAAATCCAAGACCTTGCGGATTAAACGTGTCCTTACATATATAGTAGAACACGTTCTTCCTTTATCACACTAACAATACTTATTACATGGTGACCATGGGCTCCTCCTACGTAAGGTGGAGCCATAGCATGATCCCAAGCAAGTATCAATTTAATTGCACAGCAACTGCAGTCTCTCTATATACCATTTTTCTTGTGTCTGAACTGATTGTTATGCAATTTGTATTTAGATATGTGCCATAGGTTAAAAAATAGGTGGAGGTTGTGGTCCTGTGCAATGTTAGTGTCATCATGAGCGATGCAATAGTACAATGATGAGGTTTATGTAGTTAGCACCCACCACACTGAATGCATAACAACTGCATGGCCTTCCTACCTATGGTATATTATATACCTTACAGCACAACTTTTTGTACATGCATCTCAGGATATGGAATGTGTGCAATTGGATCTAATGCATCTATAAGTAGAGGCCATAGTCGCAATAGCATTCCCTCGATGTGTAACAGGTTCTGATATTCTTTACTCCGATTTTACACTTGCCAAGTTAGTATACTCATGTTTGCTATTGCTGCCTTTTATTTATTTAAACAAAACTGAATAAAAATAATAATATACATCAGTTTTAGTAACAGGTCCTCAATCACTCCACAACAGAACCAAGCAAGCTTACTGCTAACATACACCCATTTTAAACTTTGATTTTCTGCAAATAATTGTAGCATGTCACACTACCAAGTCTACTAGATCATATGAGTGTGAATGAAACGAAATCAGTGAAATGACAACTAGTACAGCTAGTTTGTAGTTCAGTCTCATAGAAGATGTATACAGTAGAGTGACTGCAGAGAACCCCAAGGCTCCCAGAGAACAACTCATGGAAAACGATCTCTGAATGGTAGACATATGACATTCCCAGCAGTCCGGATGACCAGATCCATTGGTAAATTAGACTCCATCACAAGCGAAGGCCAACTTGGATTATTACCTACATATAATAATAATAATAACAGCGGTAGTAGTAGTAATACTAATAATATTATTAATAATAATAATTAACAACAACAGCAATGTATAACTAGAAAAAAAAAAAATCCTGACTGATGAGGATAAAAATAATGAAATTAGAGTAGTAATACTATAGCCGAGTCATTTAAAAAAAATAAAAAAATGTGTGGCATTTAATTGAAATACAACAGCAGTGACAGGCTGACAGATTGACTGACTGACTGATGACAGATTGACTGACAACACACTGACTGACGACAGATTGACTGATGACAGATTGACTGACGACAGATTGACTGACGACAGATTGACTGACGACAGATTGACTGACGACAGATTGACTGACGACAAATTTACTGAC
>WLWD01001925.1_pt1 | contig 19606 bp, 17 predicted proteins | sample 6712731 | NCBI WGS metagenome assembly WLWD01 (sample SAMN12718690, study PRJNA576275) | sponge metagenome | isolation source: marine sponge | host: Mycale hentscheli | place: New Zealand: South Island, Marlborough, Capsize Point | collected 2014-11-01
CAACATAAACTCTGAGTAAGAGTTTAATATCAAAATCATAGATACAATCTATAATTTCAAAAAAAACATTTAGCAGTAAAATGTAATACTGTTTTAAAGGCTTCAATTTCTAAGTAGTTATACACACATAACACTATTTGAACAAGGAATGGTAGTACTAGATTCAGTTTCCTTCACCTTTTCCAAAATAATAGGAGGATTGCATTCAGCTATACTAGAAAGTGGTTGCTCTGAGTTAGTAGCAATCTTTTGCCGCCAACTTAGTTGTGGCTTTCGACAACACCAATGAAACATTGCCCGTAATGTCTTCCGTAAATCACTTCTGAAGAAAATTTGGATAATAGGATTTGAAATGTTGTTGAAGAGAAACAAAACAAAACTACTAGCCACAAGCTCGGATGGCATTTGTTCCCAGCTCAATGCAAATGAATAAATGATGGTCACAAAGTAAAGTGACCACGAAATGAAATGAACTAGAAGGAGCATCCCAAATATGCCCATCAAACTCTTCATTCTTGAGTTGTATATGCTCTTCTGGATGTCCATATTCTCTATAATGAGGGATTTTCGATGACACTTTAATTTTTTTTTCAAGAAATTCCTGGTGAACAGAAATGTCCAAATGGAAGTGATGATAATAATGGTGAGAGGTGGAACTGGGACTATACTCAATAATACAGTGTTTTCCACAGTAGTCGGGATGAGCATACAGCCTCCCACTCGAAAAGACCATACATGACCTTTGAACTTTGAACCGTAACTTGGGATCGAACTGACAAAAGCAGCATATATGTGCATATAAACAATAAGAAATACAATAGAAGAAACTGATTTTGGTATGATAGTGTATTGCATGTATAGGAGATACTTGATTCTGGAAACATGATTGACACATATCTAATTATATTAAAATGCTAATTTTGTGGTTTTATCAAGAAATAATGTCTTTTAAGACTCGGCATAACACACTCCAATTCTGCGCTAAGAGATCTAGCTGTTGCTAACAAAAAAAAACAAGCAACAACAAACAACAAAATAAACTACAATTTACCCAAATTATTGCTGCCATAGAGTCAGCAACTTTGACAGACATCCACTTGTGGTAAACCTCTCCTTTAACGATGTAAAAAAATCTATCAATTGAAATTGCTGCCAAAGTATAAGTAGAAACTGTACACGACTGGAAGAATATAAACCCATGAATTTGACAGAAAATGTTCCGCACATAGTCTGTTCTGCCAAATATCTATTCTCCAAAACTAGATGCTACAACAGAAAAAAGTACGTAGAACAACATCATGACGAGATCACTTAGCGCAAGTTTGAACAGAAGAATAGTAGAACTTCGTGTAAAATTTCTCTTTCTGAAGAATATGGAATGCATAATGATGTAGAAGTTGAAAATGACAGCAAGAATGAGTTCTATCAAGAAAAAGAAGGCTAAGATGTGGCCATTGATATCGTCTGACAATTTCCATTTTGTGATGTTTAAGTGTGGAATTGATGGCAACCACAGACCTGAGCTCCAGTTCCTCATATTCTTCCATTTAAATCTTGCAAATTTAACTCTTTTATTACTTCTCTTTTTTAGGCGTTTTAAGTAACATTTAGCATATTCATCACTGAACTTTGCAGCCTTTATTGTGTGAAGCATTAAAGGAAACCCTATTGTGGCATCTGTTGTATATTGACTATTTCATCTAAACCTTTGTTTTAATGTAGGAAGTAAATAAACATATTGGTGATGACTTCAAAGGACATCAACAAAGTGATCATGCTTTCAATTGCAAGTATTCAATATAAATATGGCAGCTATTATTGGTCTTTGAAGCAAGTAATTCAAGTTAACACTCACTGCATTATGAACCATTTCTTAGAATTTCAATGATGTGTTCCAGTAACGTCACTCTATTAGATTGCCCATTTCACCACCCAATTCACCAATAAACTCAAAATTAGTGTAGTATTCTAAGTGATTACACACAGCCAGTATATAAAAGGTCTCTGATTTCAACACATCTTATGCTCAAGCATTATATAAGGTAATTAGTTATACATTGGCGAAACATAAATTTATCTGCGGGGAAGGGGCAACCACGAACTGTGATGGAATCTGACGATAGCCCATCATCTGTATAGTTTTGTTGTGTGCCATAACAATGTCACCCAAGGTCAAATCAGAGTTGCCCCAATAGTATCCAGTTTATACTAGCTATAACTCGTGTGTATCAAATTTCATACTTTTATCACAAGTGAGTGATTCTTTAGCTATGCTACCCCGTAAGGTATTCTAACTAGGGGTGGAGTTGACAGCAAGGATATGGTAGGTGTTTCATGTGCAGAAATAATTAAAGTGGATGGTCCTGATTTATAACTGGAATTAGATGAAAACAACATTAATAGTCTTATGGGATAGACTTTTTCCTGTTCATCTAATAAAGTATTTTCCTCTGTCATATTTATAATGATTGGCTGAAGTATACCAACTTATGATGACTTGCTCAGCAGCAATTATATATTATTATGAATACTAAAAAATGTTCTTGAAAAGTAAAATAGGAACAAAATGAATAATTATAAGAGCAGCATAAGTAATTCCATTTAGCAAAAAAGAATAGCAAAATTAGGAAGAAATTAAAGAAAAAATTGTCAATGCCTACTCAAAACCTGCAGTGGGCGGCACTGAGAATATAGTGTTGTCAGGGAATGAGGACATCTAATATCAGATTCTTTCACGTTTTTTTTTTTCGCAATGACTTCATCCAACAAGTGAAGGCAGCTCTTGACAGAGCCCATCAGGGACAAACTTGTGAAGGAGCTTCCAGGAATCCAGGTTATGAGGATGGTATTCATAGGAATGTTTCAGACGATGAAAGGAATGGAATCACATTTTGTAGATGACTAATGAGTGGGAGTGGCATTAATTAAAAAAAATGTTATGATACCTTGAAAAACAACAAACTATGATCACCACCTTTAATTACAATAATAAAAACATTTTCACTCCTAGTGATTTGAACAGTAATTTCATTTCAACAATACAATGACCATGAGCAAACTAAAGCACTGTAAGTATAAACCCTCAGCTGCCAGTTAGTTTGTTAAATACAAGTCCTATTGTTGAATAATAAGTTCTAATGTTCAGCCAATATTAACAATCTTTTTTTTCTTTCCTATTTTCATGAATAACTTACTACATTATCTAGCTGTGAAATTATGCTAGCTATGACCTAGTTGTGCAAACAGCTTTAGTCTTACAGCGCTGACGAAAGTGTTCGCTCACGTGAGCATGCGCGCTTGTTTCCGAATGGCAAGTAAACGATCATTTTTGGCACGGCCCCGAGCAGTGCTCACTATTCAAAATGTCTGCCATTCTCTATTTTTTCCCCTTCAAAACCTAAGCCGTCAAAAAGATGGCAAATTAAAGGGTCATTTAAACCGTCCTCTATAGTCTGAGTCTGAGTTTCTTCTCTCAGTATATAAAAGTCCGCCCACTGTTGACACAGTGAATGAATGAACGAATGACCATGAGGCTACTATAAGGCCACAGCAGGGAAATTTCCTGTTTCTCATCCAGGGAAATTTCCTGTTTCATCCAGGAAAATTACAAAGCGCGGGCCGAGAAAACATTATTGGTTCTAGTCTCATGTGTAGCGAGTCTGCTAATGTGAGTCCTGTGTCAGTTCTGCAAGGAAACAGGAGGACTCTTCTTTGGAAAATGTTTCTTTTGTCAAGAAAGCATACTTTTGTATCATTTTAGTATTTCACTCTTTTCCAACACACCAATAAGTCTGTGTTTTTTTTTCAAGTCCAAAAAAAACAACTCATTTTGAAAATATTAATATACATTTGTATTATGTTTTTAAATGGGGGTTGTAGTGCAATTGTATGAGGGAGGGGGATGAGAAACAGGAAATTTCCCTGCAGTGGTCTAACCCTCACACACATGTGCGTTGAGGGCTAATAAAGGTATAGTAGAAGTAGTCAATACAATTCATAGTAGAAGATATGGACTAAATTGTAGCTAAAAATACATGCCATTATTATGGATCACTCTTGGAAGAAATGTGTAGTTAATGTGTTTACAATAAAATATGAGCAATCATTTTCATTGCTAAAGTTTTGAGATATCACACAAGCCATGCACAGAAAAAGGATAAGAGTGCAGTCATTCTCTTGTTTAGATTGGCTTCAGTGAACCTTGTCATCCCATCATGACAGCTAGAGAAGGGACATTTGGATGAGCCAATGCATCCTAAGTTTTCACTCTGGCAGCTTGTACAGAAGCAATTTGACCTTGAAAACTCATGTGGGGTGTGGCCATCCGTAATTTTAATATTATCATATCAATAAAAGAAAAAGGTTAAGTTGTGGTTGAAGCAAGCCCCTCACAAATGTGTCTCAATAAAGACTTTGGTATATATCTTATATAATTATAGCCAAAGTTCAAAAAGTTAATGCTAGTTTACCAGCCCCCCCTCCCCCCCCTCCCCCTCCCTCTTCCAGTTGAAGTAAATAGTTTAAGAAATCATACAAAGTGTCAAAACATTTCGTAAAGTTAGAAGTCAAGGGCTTACTCCTGCTATATCCTAAGCTTTCCGAAGCTCTGCCCTGACCAAGTTGAATCTGAAACAAATAATCTTTTGTTTGGTACAGTTTGTTCATTTTAATACCTTATATTTTTACATTGCCAATTTTTTTTGTTTATTTTATTGATGTGTTAATTTGTAACTATGGACAGCTGCTCCTCAAACATCTATCATAATGAAAACTGTAAATGACGGCGATGATGGTGTATGTATGCACCTGGTTAAGAAAAGTTAGTGAGAAAAAACATACAGACTGATATAACAAATAATAATACCTTATACTATTGCAGTCCTGATTTGCAAAGGTTAGTGTCATAGTGTGGCGGGGTATTTGCTAATCCATAAAATAATAGTAGTAGCTAAATAATTAGCCACATGGGACATTTATTGTAAACAAAAGGCTAAATTCTGTTCCTGATAAAATCACCAAATTGGGGATAATGCTCAGTATGTTTACTATTTCTACTGTTTGACAAACTTTGTGTGTCACTTCCTGAGAGGAGTTAATTGATTGTCCTTGATTTTCATTTTCCTGCAAAAGGAGTCTTCAAATACTGTTTTTATGGCTCAAAATCTGTCATAGAGTTCGGTTTACATCTTTCAAAATGGATGACTATTCTGTTGGGTACAATGACTCATATTTTGAAATTTTTACAAATGACTCCCATATCAATGGCGGCCTTGATTGGTCCCTTGATGCAAAATTGAAAGCTCCAGGAATAGCCTTCATTGTTCTCCTCCTCCTCCTGCTGGCTCTTCCTGCTAACCTCTTTGTGGTCATATACTCTCTCAGTCATTGTCGAGACTTCAAGAAAGGAGCCACCATCCTCCTGTTCTGCCTGGCTGTTAGTAACCTCATCATGGCTCTGCTCTACATGCCTTTTGTCGTTGTAGCTACTTCTGCAGACGAGTGGATATTTGGAAACACAGACCACATAAGACAAGTCCTCTGCGACATACATGGATTTGTTTTTGAACTTTCAATTACAGTGACCAATCACGTGTTAGTGGTAATGTCCATTGAACGTTTTTTTTATATTGTGAAAGTTCATCTACACTCAAAGATAATGTCTTGGAAAGTCATTACAGTTATCATGGCTGCAGTGTTGGTAAGTAATGAGGCAATGAAGGATATGAGAGAATTCATGAATCATATGGCTTCAACGAAATCTAAGTATGCTATAGGTTATACTTTTTTGTTGTTCTAAATTTGATTTAGCATCTCTTAATGGCCAGGCTATTGCCATTGAAAATGACAGTGAAAACCAACGCAAATAGGACCTAGTTTGTAATAATTTATTTATCATAATTAGTACATCATTTCTTTAGTTTAGATTGACTAAAATGTCATGACTTATCAAGTTGATATGTATGTATTATTCTTGAAACTCTAGGTGCTATCAATTCTTTGGTGTCTTTTTCCTATCTTTGGTCTGGGTGACTATGACTGGTCATATACAACTGGAGGTTGCCTGTCTTTCATCCTCCATGACAGCCGTGCTCTTACTATTGTCTTTATGGTGTATTCTGTGTTTCTGCTCATTATGATTCTAGTCACTACTCTGTGGACGTTCTTGTTCACTCGCGGCTTCCTCAAGAGAGTATTGAATAGGAACACAGATACCCAGTTCTCTGATCAAGAACAAAGCGATTACAATCGCAGAGTCCGGAGCTTGGTTGGTATATTTGGAGCTTTGCTCATTGTAAACATATTTTCATGGATTTCTTACGTATTTCCTCCAGTATTTTACGCTCTAATTGGAGATGAAAATGCATCAATAGTTCCTGTAGAAGTTGATGTTGTTTTGTTCATTTTTTCTCTTACCAACACAGTGGCTAATCCTGTCATTCAAATATATTTCAGAAGGGAAATGCGGCATATTTTAGTGAAAATGTGTTGTTATTGGAGAAATAAGAAAGTCCTTACGGTCGCACACAGAAGCGTAAGCAAGCAAAGCGGCTGCACGGAGCTGAAGGATCAAGCGGATATAGCAACAGCCTGCAGCATCACTTGTCTATCTTCTGATTCTGTCAGCGGAGTAAATAATTCTAACGGAAAAATTGATAGTTATTAAATTAGTAATTTGTCATCTTAAAAGGATAATTTTCATTTTTTGGGGTACTTTGTTATTGAATTTTAATAAGTTTGTTTTCTGCACTTTGAAATGTCATTATATTTGTTGATGACATTTTTTTGACTGATATTATTTTTTTGACCGGTTTATTTTGTTGTCTGTACTGACTGCAATTTTGTGACTAAAACTGTTTCAATTATACTAATAAGTTTAAAAGTAATTTTTTATCCTACAAGGCATTACAAAATGACAAAAAGGAGAGACAAAAGAAATACACAAGCAACAAACACACCTAGTCTGCAAAAGCTGGGCTTCGAGGTATGTACAGGGGCGTACGCAGGATTTTAAAAAGGGAGGTTACTTCATGACCACACCCAAACCACGCCCAGATCACACCTAGGCCACACCCATTATAATTAATAATTTATTATTGAAACAGCAATAATTAATGAAACAGCAATAATTATTGAAACAGCAAGCTAGCACACTCAATTCTACGTGGATACTTTTCTAAATAAAGTTTGCAAACACTCTCTACATCAATTTTTGTTTCATAGTCAATATGAATGAGAGCTAATGCACTTAGTCTCTCTGTAGTCTGTGAGGATCGAAGATAATTGTTAAGTCTGCAAAGTGCAGATGCTGATCTTTCGCAGGAACAGGAGCTAAGGGGGAGCGTGGCAAAGAGCTTCAACAAAGCATGCACATTGGGAAGGTTATCAGGAGAACAATTCTTGAGGGCCTCACTCAAGCTCTTTGGTTTTTCCTGTTCAGCTGCTTGTAGCCACCTTGTCTTCCAGCGATGTAATTCTTCATCTAGAATAGCAGCATTGGGAAGGTCATCTGAGTACAGACGGATAGCTGGCTCGATATCACTAAACGTTGTAGACCTAGTGATATTTATTGGCAAAATACCTTGCAATGTAGCAACTTCTTTGGAATGCTTGCTACATCTTAAATTAACATCATTTATGAGGTGATCAAGAAAGGGAATAGCCACAGAAATCTTGAAATACTCTTCAACCGATGCATTGCTTGGATTGGAACGATGCTGCTGCCGCTGGTTTGTCGCTAAAATTATCAATGTCTTCCCTCTCTCTTTCCAATTCCTTACTACACTGTTCAATTATACCCATGCCAGAAACAAGGTCTTGGCTTTTTCCTTGTAGTTTGACTGCAGCTTCCTTCATGTAAGACAGAGACCTAAAAAGAGTAACTAGGGAGTAGACAAATTCAAAAGACTCCAAAGCTTTTAGATGTGCAAGAGCATTCTTCTTGTCTTCTGCAGACCAGCTATCATTAAAACTACTAAATTCACTATTGCCATATAAAACTACTTCACATAACTCAATCAGGAATGGGTGATATTGTGCAAATCTTTCCCAACCATCAATATTCTCCACCCATCTAGTGACACAAACATTAAGTATTGAAGACCTGTTAGTGCCAACTTGGGACCTCTTACTTACAATTGCCTTAAGGAGCCCTTCTCTCTTTGGAGAATACTTAATCCAAATTGTGAATCCTTTAATTTGGTCAATACAATTCCTAATAGGAGGAACAGAACATGAATTTAAGATTGCCAAGTTGAGAGAATGCCCTGCACAGTGTGTGTAGAGAGCCTTAGGCTGTTTCTCGCGAATCTTTGCTTGCACACCAGCTTTCTGTCCACTCATAGTGGATGCCCCATCATACCCTTGGCCACGTAAATCATTCAGTGATAAACCAAAGCCTTCCAATGATTGTATGATGGCATTTGCTATATCATTGGCTCTAACCCTTTCAAGCTTAACAAAAGTTACAAACTCCTCTCTAATTTCATCACTGTGGTCAACAAAGCGAATGCAAATGGGTAAATGTTCCTCATTGTGGCAAGAGACTTCATCAGCTAGAACAGAGAAATATCTAGCATTTTTTATATCTGAAATTATACTGGAAAGAATCACATCAAAGCCAATTATATTAATAATTTCATTCTGAGTTCTTGGAGATAAATGAGTTGCATTTTTGGCTCCTGTATTATAAAGATGGTCATATAAAATTTCATCATTTTCAGCAAAAGTTTTTAGTAGTGACAAGAAGTTGCCGGGGTTCTTGCTAGATTCTAAATCTCACCACATGTATTAGAAACTTAAGTTAGTTGAACTTTAAGTGATATTCAATTAAGTATCTTGCCACTAAAGCCAGTAGTTTTTTTTGGACATTTATACTTATACAATAATCATTACTTTTAATTATTTTCTAAGCCTATGAATTCTATAGATAATATACTATATAATATAATTAAAAAACTAATAGGATATTTGATTATGTCTAGATTTTATGTTTATCTGTAGCTTTGTGAAGCATTTGCTATAATTGTATTTCCTGCAAGTATGTATAGTGAAATAAAATTCAGGTTTTCAAATAATATGTGAACTAGAGCACTGAAGTGCAAACCCTCAGCGCTAGTTAGCTAGTATGATAAAGAAAATAATAACAAAGGAAAGTGTAGAAACAAAAAAAAGAAAGAGAAGTGGCATGAAAAGAGGCAGGAAAGAGAAAAAGACAATGAAGAGGAACAAAAGAAAGAGGAATGAACGAAAAAAGGTAGGAAGAAAAGAAAAATGAAGAAGAAAGAAAGAAAAACAGTACACGAAAGAAAGAGGAAAAGAAAGGAAAAGGTAGGAAAGAAATAAAAACAGTAGAAAGAAAGAGGAAAATAAAGAAAAATAAGGCAAGAAGATAAAAGGAAAAAGAAAAAAAAACAGGATGAAAAAAAAAGATGAAAAAAAAAGAAGCCTCAACTAGAATCGAACCAGAGACTTCTAGGTTAAGTATTTGCTCACTCAACAACTACTCAACGCAACACCTCACGCTGAATGCATGTAATTGTTAGCTATTTAAAAGTGATTTGCAACCGGCAAGCTGGCTCACGTGACAAGCAAGTTTTTTAAGGGGCGGTTCCCGCTGTAAGCCTACGATCGCACGGCTCTGAAAAGACTCGCGTTTTTCTGGAAAATGAAGTCCAAAATCAAAATTCTAGCACATTAAAAGAACTTACTTCGTGAAATACTGCTGTTTGATGCCGCTTTCAGAGCCTGGCTGGTTCCTACCTTCCGGAAGTGCCTGTTGACAGAGTGACAGAATGAAGGAATGACACTAGGACTACTGTAACCCTCTGGCGCATGCGCGCTGAGGGTTAATGATCAATCAGAATATATTTATCATTACTTATCAAATGCATGGTCTAAATTGTAGGGTGATTTCAAATAGAAAATCACTGCCAAAACCTTGTTGAATCCATTAATGTTTATACTTGGTAAACTACAATTCAATTGAGATAATGGATGAATCCATATAAGTAGACCATTTGCCAGTGTTAACAAGTGATTCCTGTAGTACAGACTACATGCCAGTACAAGTCTTCAAGGAATTGGCAGAAGTTATTTCCCCACTAAGGGACAATGTGGTAGCGTAGTTTTCCAATTATGTACCACTTCCTGTAAGAATTACATCACAGATATATTTCCTTTTCAGTTTCCTGCCAAGAAAAGTCTTATAAACTGCTGTCCTTAGCATAGTTAGAGTTCATTATTTGAATATTCAAGTCTTTCAAAATGGATGACTATGAGAACTATTCCGATGGTGACTACAATGACTCTTTAGACTATCCTGATTATGCTGATTGGAGTTTTAATACAAAACTGAACGCTCCTGGGATAGCCTTCATTGTACTCCTCCACCTCCTGCTGGCTCTTCCTGCAAACCTGTTTGTGGTCATATACTCTCTTAGTCATTGTCGAGACTTCAAGAAAGGAGCCACCATCCTCCTCTTCTGCCTGGCTGTTAGTAACCTCATCATGGCTCTGATCTACATGCCTTTTGTCGTTGTAGCTACTTCTGCAGACGAGTAGATATTTGGAAACACAGACCACATAAGACAAGTCCTCTGCCACATGCACGGTTTTGTGTACGAGCTTTCAATTACAGTGACCAATCATGTGTTAGTGGTAATGTCCATTGAACGTTTCTTTTATATAGTGAAAGTTCATCTACACTCAAAGAAAATGTCTTGGAAAGTCATTACAGTCATTGTGATTGTAGTTTGGGTAAGCAATGAGGCATGAAGCGATTGTTATTGTATATGTTAGTCATGTGTGAAGGGCGCATTTTTACTGAACCTGAAGCAAATAAGAATTGGTTGACAATAATTTGACAATATTTTATACTGTTTCTATCATTTTATATTGATATAAAATTTATAAATGTTTTAGTTCCAGTTGATTATATTTATATAATAATATTAATTATTGTTTTTCTTTAGGTGCTATCAATTCTTTGGTGTCTTTTCCCCAACTATTATGGTCTGGGTATGTATAACTGGTCATATACAACTGGAGGTTGCCTGTCCTTCTTCCTCCATGACAGTCGTGCTCTTACTATTGTCTTTATGGTGTATTCTGTGTTTCTGCTAATTATCATTCTAGTTGCTACTCTGTGGAGGACGTTCTTGTTCACTCGTGGCTTCCTCAAGAAAGTATTGAATAAGAACTCAGATACCCAGTTCTCTGATCAAGAACAAAGCGATTACAATCGCAGAGTCCGGAGCTTGTTGGGTATATTTGGAGCTTTGCTCATTGTAAATGTATTTTCATGGATTTCTTACGTATTTCCTCCAGTATTTTACGCTCTAATTGCAAATGAAAATGTGTCTATAGTTCCTGTAGAAGTTGATGCTGTATTATTCATTTTTTCTCTAACCAACACAGTGGCCAATCCTGTCATTCAAATATATTTCAGAATAGAAATGCGGCATATTTTGGTGAAAATGTTTTGTTGTTGGTGAAAATGTTTTGTTGTTGGAGAAATAAGAAAGTACGCACAGTCACTCATGGAAGCGAAAGCAAGCAAAACGGTAGCATGGAACTGAAGAGCCAATTAGGAATAGCAACAGCCTGCAGCGTCACTAGTCAGTCTTACAATCCTGTCACTGTTGAACCAATAGATCTAGCTTATAAACTGAAAAGTTAGTAATTTGTTGTTTAAAAATAAATGTGGTGAGATTTCCACACATAGTTTCACTTAAAAAAATTTCAGCTACAGTATGTAAACTTCAGTTGTTCATTCGTTGCTGCTGCTTATATTGTATCTATAGAGTGCGTAAATCGAAACTACTAACAAAATGGATGGATGACAATTATGATTAAAAAGGAATGTGAAACTCCTGTCTGGAATCTCCCAGACATAGAAGATAGAACATTTTAAGAACACAATCTCATGATTGTCAACACCTCATCAACACCTAGTTAAACACTTCACCCTTTTCTCATACTATACACAAGTCGTCGGACTTAATGATATTCATGATATGTAAATCCACACTCACCTTCACTTAGTTATTTCTTTATATACCGCATGTACTTTTGATAATTTGTTGTTCACCTCTGAGACCTCTAGCAAGTACCAACGTTAGAGAGTGCGCTCTTTAAAGCTACTGAGCAAGACTGCAAGCTCACGCCAGCGGTTTGCGCTCAGCCTTAGCCACCACATCAAGTGAATGCCTGGTCCTTCGACTTTGCAAGTAAGGAGGCCATCTGGAACGTTGACCCTCATTTCCCATGCAGTCTATCCACAGACGCACCAGAGGCTTCATATACAGCCTCACATTATCATGCCTTACACAAGGCCTAGGGGGTCACGTTCAACTCCAAACAATTTATGAATCTACAATTGAAGTAACTCAGCTAGTAAACATACCATGAGCATTTTAACAATCAGTGTTATTGTCTATTTACAGTATGTCCCAAAGGGCTAGCTATTTATGGATACGAGTACTTCAAGAGCATCTGTCACTGTTGATTATCTCATGCATCCCTAACATAAACACAAAACAAAGCCAACAGTTGACCTAATGTATCAAACTAAGGAATTAAGGAGTATGTTCTTGATTCCAACTATGCACACACATGTACAGTTACTGCCTCCAGAAGGACTGAGTAAGAAGTCGAAACATCAGTTAAGTTTTAAATATACTTAAAAAAGGATTATATGATTAACACGCATCTATTCAACAGTGACAGGATTCTATCCGGGACACTATGGAATAAACCGGTTGCAGGCGGATTGAAAGAAGTCTAAAAGGCTTAATGCAGGGCTCCTTAAGAAACTATGATGACGAGAATTGCGTGAGTACCTGAATTATGTAGAATAGTAAGTGAATTAGTTAGCTACAGTTTTTTCCCAGCTGTTAGTGAAAAGCCCGCCAATAATTTCTTAGCAACTCACCGTACACGAGTCCAACCGTGCAGTGTTTCTAGCCTCCTAGTGTGAGTTCTAGAGCACATAACTGGATGGCTAGAATACTGTCTAGTGACATAACTGGATGGCTAGAATACTGTCTAGTTACATAACTGGATGGCTAGAATACTGTCCAGTTACATAACTGGATGGCTAGAATACTGTCTACTTACATAACTGGATGACTAGAATACTGTCCAGTTACATAACTGGATGGCTAGAATACTGTCCAGTTACATAACTGAATGGCTAGAATACTGTCCAGTTACATAACTGGATGGCTAGAATACTGTCTAGTTACATAACTGGATGGCTAGAATACTGTCCAGTTACATAACTGGATGGCTAGAATACTGTCTAGTTCCATAACTGGATGGCTAGAATACTGTCCAGTTACATAACTGGATGACTAGAATACTGTCTAGTTACATAACTGGATGACTAGAATACTGTCTAGTTACATAACTGGATGACTAGAATACTGTCTAGTTACATAACTGGATGGCTAGAATACTGTCCAGTTACATAACTGGATGACTAGAATACTGTCCAGTTACATAACTGGATGACTAGAATACTGTCTAGTTACATAACTGGATGGCTAGAATACTGTCTAGTTACATAACTGGATTGCTAGAATACTGTCTAGTTACATAACTGGATGACTAGAATACTGTCCAGTTACATAACTGGATGGCTAGAATACTGTTCAGTTACATAATTGGATGACTAGAATACTGTCCAGTTACATAACTGGATGGCTAGAATACTGTCCAGTTACATAACTGGATGGCTAGAATACTGTCTAGTTACATAACTGGATGGCTAGAATACTGTCTAATTCCATAACTGGATGGCTAGAATACTGTCTAGTTATATAACTGGATGGCTAGAATACTGTCCAGTTACATAACTGGATGGCTAGAATACTGTCCAGTTCCATAACTGGATGGCTAGAATACTGTCCAGTTACATAACTGGATGACTAGAATACTATCTAGTTACATAACTGGATGGCTAGAATACTGTCCAGTTACATAACTGGATGACTAGAATACTGTCTAGTTACATAACTGGATGGCTAGAATACTGTCCAGTTGCATAACTGGATGGCTAGAATACTGTCCAGTTACATAACTGGATGACTAGAATACTGTCCAGTTACATAACTGGATGGCTAGAATACTGTCCAGTTACATAACTGGATGGCTAGAATACTGTCCAGTTACATAACTGGATGGCTAGAATACTGTCTAGTTACATAACTGGATGGCTAGAATACTGTCCAGTTACATAACTGGACAGTAAAAAGGAGTCTAGTTACATAATGGGACTTGTCCAAGTTGTGTAACCCAACCATTGGTCCATTGGACAGTCCATTGTATAACTAGATGACTGGATGACAAGTTATGTAATGGGTATCTGTTACACAATAACACAATTGTCCAGTTATGTAACTGGACAAGTTGGGCATCCCTACAGAACATCTACATTGAGTCTGCTGTATAACCAAATAAAAACACACATGAAATGCATGTTCAGAACAATACAAAAATGCTAATAACTGATGATAGTTTCTACAATATGTTTGTTTTAGAAATGTACTTGTCAAACCTACACCAGTGTTTAAAGACTTAGCCAATTGTGTTATTTCAATATATTCCAATTGAGAGTGTAATTGCTGCTTTTGTTGTGGCTAAGCATCCCAGTAGAGCAGAATCATCATGGGAAATATTTTGATATACGGGTACTGCCTAAAGGACTCAATGGTCTTGTCATTGCAGCTGCTGTCTCATGCCAATGTCTTATTACTTTGCCAGTTAGTTTCTTCATACTGTTTTATTTTTAGTTCATAAACTCAAGAACACTAATCATTCATCAATACCACCATGTTGACCTTGTACCCACCTTTAAGAGTTATTAATTAGTCTATTTAGTTCTCCATTCAATATTACAGTAAATAAAGATTTTATTATTAGTATGCGACTAGGTATTTGTATATGGATTTATGCATTTCTGTATGCTCAAGTACTGACATAGGAAAACTACCTAACTAATGTTAAACATTAAAGTTTCCATTACAAAAAAAAAAATTTAGTACCTTATCAGCCTTTTCTTGCCACATGTTTACTTTCATTTTTTTTGTTAAAATACACATTGACAATTGTAACCCAGCTATCTAATTAGCTAACTTCACATTAATTATAGTAATACTGATAATATTCCAATTGAGAGTGTAATTGCTGCTTTTGTTGTGGCTAAGGTTGCAGAAAGAAGAACAGGCTATCTTACATACCCAACTATACCAACACAATAATTATTGAATCACAAATTTAGCATCAAAACCATAAATACAGTCTATAATTAAGAAAATAATTAAAACAATAGTATTATCATGAAACGTTTAATTTGTGAGTAGCTAAATTGACTTAATCCTTTTTTAACAAGGCCTGTCTACAGTTGTAGTATCACTATGTACACTCATTGCAATTGGTCCTTCAGAGTCTTCTATTAGCAGCCCAGAATTAATAAGAGAATTTTCCTGAGAAGAAGATGGCAGCTCTTTTGAGTTACTAGCATCTGTCATTTGCTCTACCATCGTAATAGAGTTCTCAAGCCCATTAACACATATTTCACTATTCCTTGTTGGTGATGAATCTGTATGTAATCCAGCAATTTTAAATTTATTATCATAATTTTGGTCCCACAAAACACTAGATTTTCTGACAGTACCAATGCTGGTAGTTCTCTACTCCAGCATTCTGGCCTGCTAGAGATGCTTAAACTCCTATTCTTTTGTCGTTTTCTACCACACAAGCACAATATTGCCTGTAAGGACTCCCGCAAATCACTTCTGAAGAAAATTTGGATGATTGGATTTGAAATATTGTTGAAGAGAAACAAAACAAAACTGCTAGCCACGAGCTGGGATGGCGTTTGTTCCCAGCTCAGAACAATTGTATAAATGATGGCCACAAAGTAAAGTGACCACGAAATGAAGTGAAAAAGAAGGAGCATCCCAAATATGCCCATCAAATTCTTCATTCTTGAGTTGTATATGTTCTTCTGGATGTCCATATTCTCTATAGTGAGAGATTTTCTTTGTCGCCTAAAATTTTTTTTCAAGAAACGTCTGGTGAACAGAATTGTCCAAATGGAAGTGATTGTAATAATTGTGAGAGGTAAAAATGGAACTATACTCAATAATACTATGTTTTCCACAGTAGTTGGGAGGAGGATACAGCCTCCCACTTGGAAAGACCATACATGACCTTTGAACTTTGAACTATAATTTGGGATTGAACTGACAAAAGTAGCATATATCTGCAAATATATGACAAGAAATACAATAGAAGAAATTAATTTCAGTAATGTGACAGTGATTCTGAAGAGATATATTTTGATGCAGCTACTATAACTTGTATCTAAGTTTCTGTTTGTTGTTTTAATAAAAGAATGTTATGACTTCACATTGCATGTAATTTTATAATTATACTATTGTTGTATAGATATTTTTTGAGCTAATGGGTATTGTGACTATCGCTAATAATCTAACAAATGAAAAAAGCAAAAACATCAATAAATTCTACTAGCTACTTACCCAAATTATTGCTACCATGCAGTTAGTAACTTTGATAGACATCCACATGTGGTGAACTTCTCCTTTAACAATGTAAAAGTATCTATCAATAGAAATTGCTGCCAAAGTATAATTAGAAACAGTGGAAGATTGGAAGAATACAAACCCATGAATTTGACAGAAAATGTTCCGCACATAATCTGTTCTGCCAAATATCCATTCTCCAAAACTAGATGCTACAATGGAAAAAGGTAAATAGAGAATTACCATGACAAGATCACTCAGGGCAAGATTAAATAGAAGAACAGTCGAACTTAGTTTAAAACTTTTTCTTCTGAAGTACATGGAATGGATTATGATGTAGAAGTTGAAAACAAAAGCAAGGATGAGTTCCACTGAGAAAAAGAAGGCTAAAATTTGGCCATTGATATTGTCTGACAAATTCCAGTGTGTGACGTTTAATAATGAGGAATTGATGGCAGCCAGAGACCTGAGCTCTTGTTCATCATTATTCTTCCATTAAAAACTTTTGTAAATTTAACTGTTTTTTCAGGCATTCAAAGTTTAGTGACCTCTTCAATATAATATATGCATTCATCAGCATATGTGAAGCCTTTCTAAATGAAGTTTTAGAAGAAGCCCTATTTTGGGATGTAGCGGACATAACCTATTTCATTTGATCCTAAGCATTTGTTTTAATGTAGGAAGTAAATAAACATATATGTTCTGGATACAAAGGACATCAACACAGTTATCATGCTTTTCAAGTGTAAGTTTTCAATCTAAATATGGTAGCTATTTGGTCCTTGAAATGAGTGATTCTCATTACATACATAACTATTTCTTAGAATTGTAATGATCTGTTCCAGTATCCTGCACCCTTAAACTTCCCATTTCTGTCCCCCAATTGAGGCAATCCAGCAATGAACTGGAATTTGTGAAATATTCTAACTTGATTACACACAGCATATAATAAAGTATACTCTATCATATTATTATGTTAGGTGAAAAGCTATGTTTGATTATATTTATTATTAAGTACTTAAGTGTTCAATCTTGGGGTTATCACTATTGTAACTGGTAATGTTTATATAAATTGCACTCCAAATCTGGTCCCACTATTATTAATATCTTGGTCTAAAGAGAAATCAAAACGACTACAATTGTTTGTGTATACTTTATTATGTCAATAGAGCTAATTTTATAATTTTCATGCTGCTGTATATATGAGATATCAAACAATTCATGAGAATGAAAAAAACAAAAAACAACTTATTTCTTAGCAGAGATGGGTATAGAAAATAATGAAGCAATGCTGAGAGCAAATTGGGGTAGAAAAAGCAAAATTAGGCAATTCCATAAATTCATAGACTCCAACTTTCCTGGATATTCAGGACCCTCCCAGATTTCTTAGATTTGTCTTGGTCCCAGAATATATCTCCAGTGTCCAGTAAATATAATAAAACTATCATTCTTTCAATATCATTATTTTTTTCACCCGTTTAAGTTTGTAAATCACGACTTCGCTTAACTCCCAAAGGTTGCGGAGTACACGACAGCACGACCATTTGGACAACAGGTAAAGAGTTCACTCGTTCTGAAAAAAAAAATTTCTAGGCTGCGATTGACATTAAAAAATGGAAGTTAAAAGGAGCAAATTTTGTGAAGGCCTATTCCGCGCTTATCTGTCAGCATGAGAAAACTTGGCGAGCGCACGGTGTTGCCAGGGAGCTACCTAGCGTCGAATCCCCGATTCCGAAGATTCTTTCGCGATCTTGCCATAATGTCTTCATCCAAAAAATACAGACAGTTCTTGGCCGGACCCATCACGGGCAAACAAGTGAAGGAGCTTCCAGGAATCGGGAAAGTGGCAGCAAAAAGGATGATATTTCACAAAAGTGCAGATAGAGTACTGGGAATGTTTTTGAGGGTGGAAAGGAATGAAAGTGAATTTTGTCGTTGGCTGATGAGCGAGAGTGGTCTAAATTCCAAAAACCAGAAAAAATGTTATGATGCCTTGAAAGAATACTGTGATCTCCACCTTTAATTACAAAAGGAAGCCATTAAACTTGCAGCGATCTTGAACTGCATTCTATTTGAACACTCAATGATCAATAATGAGCAAGTACATATAATAAATATATAGTAGAAGTAGTTAATAAAATCCTGCCAAATTGTTTTCTGTTTATTTGCTAGGTAGAATTAGCTATGTAAAGATTTAAGCTAAAAATGCATTGAGCATTTCTTTTAGTAGAAATTTGTAGTTCATGTTTTTACATTATATCAGCAGCCACTCTTCACAACTATATATAATGTGAAATATCTAGCCTTGCTAGATCACTTTCAAAATATAGTATATATCAGTATGCTAGGCAGATTGCAATTAACTGAGGCATATTTGAGGGTAATCATGTCTGTGTTTGAGGATAATGAGCTTGCAACAAAACAGAGTGAGATTATATTATAACATCATGGGTTACTCAGTCTCAACATAATACTTATTGTGAAGCCATCTAGCATAGAAGAAATATCTTTAGTTCATGCTAGATATCTTCACAATATTATTTAAAGATGTTTTATTCTATTGTATGTTCACAGTAGTTAAAGTTTATGACCTGTGTGAACACGTGATATCTCAGGTGCTTCACTTTCTTATCTAACCCTAGTACTTAATAGTGCAGCCTAACTTACGAGTTCCAGGTTTTACAGAAACCTTTCTCTACAAAAACTAAAACAACCCCCCAAGAAAAACAACAACAAACAAACAGAAAACAAAACAGTACAAAAAACAACAACAACAAACTAAAAAAAAACAAAAAAAAAACCTTTTCAACCAGATCAAAGCAGCTACAAAAATATCAGCTGGAGGTGTGGGGAAGACCCATTCAACTAGCACTCAGAGTGTTACAGCCAATTTTATGAGCTGAGTTACCAGCCCTAGTAAAGACTACTGCAGTGAAGATATTTAATGAACGGTGTGGGGCTCTAATATAGTCGAGATGCACAAGGGTTACAACTCATGTGAGTCCTCTTATATGTGCTCAATAGGGTAGCTTTATTCAAAAGTTTCTGTAGTATCTTCA
>WLWD01004799.1_pt1 | contig 19591 bp, 13 predicted proteins | sample 6712731 | NCBI WGS metagenome assembly WLWD01 (sample SAMN12718690, study PRJNA576275) | sponge metagenome | isolation source: marine sponge | host: Mycale hentscheli | place: New Zealand: South Island, Marlborough, Capsize Point | collected 2014-11-01
CAACCTGGGGGACTTCTGGGCGATTAGTCTTTAAGTATATCTCACTTACTTCCATTAGTTTGCTCCGGGCTCAACCTCCCTGGTGGCAGCGTGATCCTACCCCACAACTTGGTGCCAGCGGTGTAAAGAACCTACGCCCACGACGCCGATAGTGGAACCTGAAAGAACAGCACTAGAGAAGTCGGACGAAGTGACTGTTGGAGGGAACGAAATGTTGTTTCATTAATATTGTGTATCATTTTTGCGGCACGTTACCTTGTAATAATTATTCTATTATTTATTTGTACAGGCCTTGTCTGAGCGGGGGAAAAAAACCCTACCAGTGTGCCTTGGATTGAGAGAGTAGTATGCCTTACAACAAGGGGAAGTCAAAGATTGGAGAGTCTCACATACCTGGACAGGAGTTAGGAATGATAACAAGGTCGAGAAACTTGGTAGAGGACCAAGGCATAGTAGTAGTTGCCTGTATGGAGAAGGTGGAGAGCTGAACGGGTCTGCATTGGATGGGAGATGTGATAGAAGTGGAACAACTGAGGCTCCAACAGTAGCAATGGCACAAACACAGCACAGCCATCACAGGCAGACACTGCCAACCTGGGGGACTTCTGGGCGATTAGTCTTTAAGTATATCTCACATACTTCCATTAGTTTGCTCCGGGCTCAACCTCCCTGGTGGTAGCGTGATCCTACCCCACAGTCTAGCATGAATTATTTTATCAGACATGGTAATATGAAAATCAGCATTTTTAGAAATAACCTTACTGTTGTTATTTAATGTGAATTGAATAGTCTGATTGACAAGCAACTACTGTAGTGTCAAGTATCACACAATGTTGCCTTTTCATTCTCCAAAAAAGGTCATTAATTAGAATACCTGAAGTAGCACCAAACTGCTTCAGAAACATTTGCCATCTGGTTTGCTTGGTAGCTTTCCGCATCGTTGGCATCTTAATGGATTGTGATCGATTAGAATGACGAATTTTGTGGCTTTTCTTAAGGATCCAACTCTACAATTTATAGTCATAACATTACTGGTAAAATTGTTAATAATAATCTATATTTTTTAAAATTGATAACGCCACTGTATGAGCATATTGGAATGAACCTCAGTAGACGCAGGTATATGTGGTGGTACGGACCGCCACATTGACAAACACACACTCTTTCACTTACGTGCACATTACAAGTCACCCGAACTGAAGTCATTTATTCGTCATCACGCACACCCTTACATCATTTCATTTCTATGTCCCGCGCATGCTCGTGGGTTCTCTATATATTGGCCTGCGGGTATGCGCGACCTTTCAGTTGTGTCTCATGCTCTAAAGTCTCATAGCTTAACCCTTGCCAAACCTCCGAATTGAGCCTTGGGGTTGAGAGAGGTTTGAAAGCCTCTAGTGGCTAAACTGTGAGAGAGACGTAACTCTGGTGGCGGCTCCTACTCGTCCGGCCGACCTGTCACGCCACAGTATACTGTAGTGAAAAAGCGGGGGCCTTATAATTGCCCATGATGATCGGGGTTTCATTTAGGGGGCAAGAGAAGGCATTTGCCCTCCTTGGATCATAAGTGCCCCCCCCCCCCCCTCCCCCCCCCCCGGGATTGAAGGGGTCAATACATATCAAAGCATCTAGTTTTCTACTTAATTTAGGTGGTAATTCAAGATGTTCCCCTTAAATTTTCAAAAATCTACTTGACCCCCCTTAGCAAAAGTCTTGATGAAAAGCTGATGATAGTCCTTATTCTGCCTTGACAACATGAGATTTAGTGGTGTATAATGAGCAATGTATACATACAATAAATAGATGATTTAACTGATCATCAAATATCTACAAGTGGCTAGAATAGAAATGGAAATGGAAGCATTATAGTAGAGTACACTAAAGGCAAGATCGTTACACAGCGGACAAAAGTGCCAAATTTGGTATGGTGGTCCTTTGGTGTATGGGGAGTTAGAAAAACACCGGCTGCAAACACAAAAATGTGTGTGCCATAAATTATGCCAAATTTTTTTATTTCGCCGTAAAAAATTCGCTAAAATTTCGCGAATATTTCTGTGGCTTTGTTGTCATGATAGTAGTCTGCCATCAAAATTTCAAGAGTTTATCTTATTAGAGGTACTGTGAGCAAAAATGTCCAACATTTACAATTGAATTTGTTGAAAGCTGACTTCAATCAGTTCATTAGTTCGTACTTCATAAACATTACAGTTCCTTAGAGCCATGCGTAGTGTCTAGTTCTCTCTGCCTAACCACCTTCGCTGTACTCACATTAGGGGACTCAAAGCGACACCTTTTCCCCCTATACACACCCCCCCACCTCCCCCCATCTCTCCACTGTGCTGTATGAATCCCTGATTGTAATCCTCACCCCCTATTGGGTTGTGCCAAAGACTTCTAACAGATTTTCAGCTATTCCTCTTGACCAAACACAAGGAGTGGGTGGTGTAATTGGCTTAACTCAAAATACGGCAACTTTGAATAGGTGGATGATCTGTGGTCCTGAAATCTCTACACTTTTTGATGAATTTGAAGGTGGTTTTAGTAATGAAGAAGAGCAGGATATTCAATTGCACCATGAAGAAGGATTGGCCTCACAGAAAACATTCAAAAAGCAAGTACAAGATTTAGTTGATGCAGTTACAGAATTTGGAAACCCATTCTTAGATGACGACTGCCCAGAATTATTGATTTTTAATTCTAGAAATTGTGCAGATAATTCTGTATTTGGAACTGTACGATCTATTCAATCTATTGCAACTGCAAAATACCAGCAGTATTGCCAAGATGTTATTTTTGACAGGAAAAGATCCATTCACGAATCGCTCAAGAAGAATTCACTTCCTCTTTTCAAAACTCCCATATGCAAGAAAAAGTAAAAAACATCACAACAACTGACACTTCAACGAAGTAACGCTTCACTTTTTGGACGTTTATACATAGCTAATCAGCAACGTGAAGGTGATTTGTTGCAATTTTTTTCACACGAAAATCAAACATTCCCACCGTCACTATCTGATTTTGGTAAAATCCGCTCCGGAGAAAAATCTCTTCTTCTCAAAGTTCTAAATAATGGTGACATGCCTGACTCTCCGAAGTGCTTTGATTGCAAAATATTTGATGGTGCTGCTGTCGTACACTTTTTGCCCACTTCTTCAGTGAACACATTTGCTGAGTATGCTGACATAATATTTGTTCCCTTTCTTCAACAGCAATTGAAACAATCTCGCAGACTAGATTTAGTGTGGGATAGGTACATTGACAATAGTATAAAGCAAGCTGCAAGAGAACAAAGAGGTCATGGTACACGAACCAAACTGTCAGCACAAACCAAGATGCCTAAGAAATGGAGTGACTTCCTGCGTGTTTCCCAGAACAAACAGGAACTGTTCTCTTTTCTCACCAAAGCAATAACTAATATGGAGACTGAAGAAAAAATACTATGTGCTACTTCAGGCAAGTAATAAATGTTATGCAATATCTCTATTCTATACCATCTTTACTTGCCTATACTTTTGTTATAGGTAAATCTGTGATAATGGTGGGGCAGTAGCCACGTGTGAGCATGGGGGATTGCAATCATGAGGAGGCTTTGGAACAGGGAAGCATTTTCGCCATTACCACATAAATATGTTGTGTGAAATGCTTGGAAAAGATAAGTCCTGTTCCTTGCCTCCATTCCATGCTTTCATAGGATGTGACAGTACTTCTTTCTTCTTTGGTAAAACCAAAAAGTCAGCATGGGATGCCTGGAACTACTATCCAGATGTGATTAAAGCCTTCCACCACATTGTTGAGAACCCCTTTGATATAGTGACTCTGAAATCTACACATTCAAAACTCTGGAGAGATTTACAGTTGTACTTTATGATAAATTTTAGCACACTACAATCAGTAAATGAAGCACACAAGGAGTTATTTTGCAAGAAAAATAAGTCATTAGAAAATCTCCCACCAACAGCTGTAAGTTACATGATATAGATTGGTTTGACTGTCATGGAATAAATAATGTATGTAAATGTTTAGGATGTTTTACTACAACATGTCAAGCGTGCTATACTGCAGACTGGCATTTGGACAAGCTGTCAAGAATCTATGCCAAATATACCATCTCCTGAGGGTTGGGGCTGGTCTAATATCTCATAAGTGTGGGTTTGGATGACATTACCGGAAGCAGCCAGAGCTTGCAATGAACTTATCAAATGCCAGTGCAAGTCCCCTCGTGGCTGTACAAGATGCAAGTGCATAAAAGCTGACCTCCATTGCACTAACTTATGCAACTGCAACTGTGAAATATAACATGCATATGTCACTAGTTTGTTTTTAACCACTTTCTTCCATATTTTGCTCACAAAACCTCTAAATTTCAAAATAATCCCTTCAAATTTTTATGACAGACTACAATGATGACAACAAAAAAATCCAAAAATTCGCGAATTTTTCGCGGCGAAATTAAAAATAATTGGCATAATTCGTGGCACACACATTTTTGCGTCTGCAGCCAGTGTTTTTCTCACTCCCTATATTTCAAAGGACCATGAAACAAAATTTGGTACTTTTGTCCACTCTGTAACAATTTCATGTATTTTTGCCCTTTACTACCAAAAACTAGTCATATATTAGGCACATGTGATAGTATCAATCACGTACAATGCACTCAACAATAGTAAGTATTTAGATAGCATACTAGAATAAATCAGCAAATGAAAACAGTTAATTGATTGAACCATAACCAAGTTAATGAAACAAATGACACACAATTCAGTCTGAAAACAAAAACAAAAAAAAACAATAACAAAAAAAACAACAACAGAATTGTGGCAGCTAGAGAAAATGGAAAAACTGCAAAAACTGTTAAAACTCTACCATTTCTATAGACACAACAACTCAACAATGTCAGGAAATGAATAACAGCCAGACTAAAACTAGAATAGAATCTACTAAACCAAATATCAGAAATAGATATGTTGACATTAAAATCCATTCTTCCATTGAGGTTTAGTATTTGAGTCAATGGTGAATTATGCTGAATTATACCTAAAATGATGATAACAATAATAAAAAATAAATAATAATAATATGATTAATAATAATAATGATAATAGCAATAATTTCAATAATAATAATATAATAATAATTCATTAAAAATTTGAGTAATTAATCTTCGAAGACTAAATTAATAATATAGCACATATAAATTTGGTGATTGATTTCAATGGCATTTGACTCATTTATGGATGCTCAAAATAATTGAACGAGGGCCAAAGATTGGCAGTAATTATTTTGCAAACACAGAGCTGCCAATAATTTTGGATTTTCTGTGCCTGTTTCATGTCCTGGCTAGTTTATTGATTACTTCTGTTTTTTTGACTTGCCATAAAACCATTATAATATTTACCAAAATACAAAAAGTTTGAGTTTTTTGTGGCAACTCTTGGATCTCGCCTAATTTATACAATTCTCCCAGTTTGAAATTGTTTCCCCTTTGTAGTTGCGGCCTAACTATTATAGTAATATTATATAAATTATGTGTCCTATATTTGTTTTGCAAATTTAGCAACTATGTAATCACACAACACAAGTGTTAAAAAGTAAAATTGGATTCCAGCTACTTGAACTGTACACATGACTAATATAATGTATTAGGAAGGCACAGTGTTGTTGTTGTTGTTTTTAATGCTAAAGTGTTACTTCCCCTCATCACAAGCTTAGTTCTGACTGAAGAAGCAATGCAGCTTGGTCTAAACTAGGAGAATAGCTTTTACACTCTGAGCTTCACAAATAGTAACTGAAAACGAAAAGGGTGGACCACCACTTAAACTCGGAGTGTCTAAGTAGCTGGTGCATAAGCATCTTGGTCATAAATTCATTAGCTAGAAGTTGATATGAAACCCTTTAGCTTACCATTACTTTCAAAGCAACTTATAAACAACAACCACTGTGTTACTAAGCAAAAAACCACTGTGTTACTAAGCAAAAAACCACTGTGTTACTAAGCAAAAAACCACTGTGTTACTAAGCAAAAAACCACTGTGTTACTAAGGCCAATTACTCCACACGTGAGCGTATGAACTGTACTGTTTCACTTCAAAAACTGTGCTATTACAACTATTTCAATTTTCACGGCAATTTCAATTGAACAGAAATATTGCCCGTTCACTATTCAATGGGAAAGTTATGCGGTATGCTATTAACTATTTAAATAATCAGAACTTTGTATAATCTTTTTCCACTGCTATAATAATAATACTAACAGCTTAATGGTGAACCACTAATAGGTAGCTATCTGCAATCATCCAAACTGATACGCTGATATAATATTTACTTCTTACCAGAAAGTATTGGGCCACAATACAATCAACTGGCAGCATTAGTGCAGCAACAACTGTAGTTTTTCAGCACATAAATTTAAAATTTCTGGAAAAGGGAAACCAGTCAGAAAATCAGCGTGGCAAAATTATAGTAACAGTGTCCTTGGGAGAGTGCCACGTGATAACGCAGATATATAAACAAATATATGCCTGAACTCAACTTCAGTAGACACCAACAAGAGAGGGGCTTGCTTCGTTCTCTGAATTAAACAAGCCTGAAGAAAGGAATGGTTAGGTCTAATATATCAGGAATGACTTAAGTTATGGCATTAAAGTTTGGACAGCTGAATACCTTGATGCTTTAAATGTTCAAGTGCAAAAATATTTTTGAAGGAGGCCGCACTGTGTTTGGTTTTCTGTAGACAGTCCTATTCCAAGTAAGACAGATTCACACACTTGAGTTTGCCATTTAAGAACACGATCACTTTATCATGCTGCACTTGCGTACAGGTACATGTAACACCAACCATTCCAATATTTTAAGCCAGTATTGCTGATACTGATATTTCAGCATTATGTGTTTGATGAGAGTAATGGAAAAAGGGGAAAGTAGATAGAAATTATAAAAAAAAATGAAGAGAAAAAAGTGTAACAAAGAAAAGGAATTGTAAAACGAAATAATACATAAATAAACTGAAAAGTTAATAAATAGAAATATATTCAAAAGAAAAGAATGAGAAAGAAAAAAAAAGCAGAAGAAAGTGACAACTGCTAGTGTGATTGGTGACTTAGTTAATTCAGATGCATACTGATCTGAGCAATATCAGCTGATACCACGGTATTGATATAGCTGAAGTAATAACCACTAACCCGGGCTCACTCAAACAGTGTTCTTATGAAGGGAAGTGTACCATACTCATGCACATTTGAGGCCACACCTACTGCTAAAAATGATGTTGATGAAATAGTGGTTACGCTAAAAATGTTATTAAATGTCTGGAAGTGGGGGGGGGGGGGGGGGGGGGGGGGGGGGGGGGTGAGAAGACCAAAACAAATTTCTGGGGAGGAGAAATCCTATCTGTGTACGAAACCCTGACCACTACGACAATGGTAATATCATTAATGCCAGCAACAATAACAAGAAATCATCAACATATATTAAGCTGCTATGTCAAGAAAAATCTATGAATTGTGCATTTGTGATAAAGGCATCATAAAAATGATGAAAACAATAACAAAACCACAACAAAATAATAATGATGTCCAGAACAATAAAGATATCCATAATGGTAATAACAATATGACAATAATAACAACACTATAGTACCATCTGTATTTCTTCAATAGAACCGAGCAATCTTATTTTATTAATATAACAGTAGTCGAAACTGATCTGATTAAGTTATAGTTAAAGCATGAGCGCTTAGTTTCTAGTCGATTTATTGCACGACAGCCCGAGGGCCGAGTGCGATAAATGTACTAGGCACTAAGCGCTCATGCTTTAACTATTTTAAATACCAGGCAAGTGTTATTGCACACTTGCCAAGTTATTACACCTGACAACAATATAGCAACGGTATTTAAGGCAGTTTATTTCCATCATTTAATTTACAGCTTACCATCACCGATCAATAAACACCAAAAATGAAGCAATACCACAAACAAAAGCTTACTTTAATTTTTTTTCTCAGATAAATTACAATCTTTGGAGGCAGCAGCAATCATTGTCAAGTAATTCTTCCCCACACCAACCATACCGAACTTATAATAGGCATTTAGAGTTGCCAGCTGAGAGGGAGTATGTCTTTGTCTTCTTCCTGCTTTTGCTTTATCAGCTTCCAAAGGACTGGGAGAAACACCATCGGTATCGCTGGTATCACAGTCGCAACTGTCAGAAGCCATAGGAGTATCATCGCCATCCATGCTTTCTCAGCCACCTCATCAAAAAGCAATTATGAATGGGAGGAGCGGAAAGCAAATAGGAGGAGTTTGATTGGAATCTAACCCGGTAGTTCTTCAGGCAAGCATTCCTAACTTTTCCCGTACGGGTGTCAGGTTAAGATTCCTGGAGCGGGTGTCAGCACTAGGACCATCAACAGATAGTGCAACACTAGTATTGGCACCACAAACTACTGTGTATCAGCAACCTGCTGTGTTGCTATGCCTCCATTCATCTCTGCAGCATCAACCTTACACTATGCAAATTCCAGCCACTCCATATCAGTCTTTAGGATACACACCAGCTCCAACATCCTCAACTGCTCTATTCCCACAATGTCTAACCTTGCTGTGCTCACATGCGAACCACATCCAGGTCAAGTGGTTTTATATGGAACTGCATTGACAAAACTACAGCAGAATTTTAGGTGTGGTCTGGCTGCTGGTGTGGTTGCAACTTTTGTTGAAGTTCCATATGTTGCCTTAGTATCACCACAATGCAAGAGTGAATAATGACACTTAACCTCTGCATGTATATCTACTAGAACAGTTCTTCCCCAAGTTTTCTGATGAGAGGCAGTTCACACACATTTTGTGCTTCTGCTGTCTGTTCAATACTAGTGGATCGAAATGTGTGACACAGATGCTAGTGATGATTCACCACAAGCTTTGCAAGTAGAACTCTCTCGAGTGCTGTGAACCTGAGTGCATGGAATGCTGGTGACAGGTTTAGACTTCTTGCTCAGGGATGATTGTGATCGAGCTGAAGTGGCAAATGATAGACTTTTTTCTGTGGTACTGAGGAGGCCACGACGGAATCCAGGTATAAATATATGCTAATTACAGGATCCCTTATAATTTCTCACCTTGTATTTTAGCCAAATTTTAGAGAATTGTTATTGGTTTGAACCAGAAGTGACAATTGATCCTCTCATAGAAAATAGAGTTTCAATTTTTAGATACTGTCAGACAAGAGAGGTGATGGATCACTGTACACTGCCAGCAAGATACTGTCAGACAAGAGAGGTGATGGATCACTGTACACTGCCAGCAAGATACTGTCAGACAAGAGAGGTGATGGATCATTGTACACTGCCAGCAAGATACTGTCAGACAAGAGAGGTGATGGATCACTGTACACTGCCAACAGGATACTGTCAGACAAGAGAGGTGATGGATCACTGTACACTGCCAACAGGATACTGTCAGACAAGAGAGGTGATGGATCACTGTACACTGCAGGCAAGATACTGTCAGACAAGAGAGGTGATGGATCACTGTACACTGCAGGCAAGATACTGCCAGACAAGAGAGGTGATGGATCACTGTACACTGCCAACAAGATACTGCCAGACAAGAGAGGTGATGGATCACTGTACACTGCCAACAGGATACTGTCAGACAAGAGAGGTGATGGATCACTGTACACTGCCAGCAAGATACTGTCAGACAAGAGAGGTGATGGATCACTGTACACTGCCAGCAAGATACTGTCAGACAAGAGAGGTGATGGATCACTGTACACTGCCAGCAAGATACTGTCAGACAAGAGAGGTGATGGATCACTGTACACTGCCAGCAAGATACTGTCAGACAAGAGAGGGGGTGAACATTTTGCTGGAGTAGTTGTACGGTCAAGAGAGTCTGGTGCAGTAGACAGATATTCAAACAAGCCATACTTACTAAACCTAGCTTTGAAAGGGTGGCCGACAGTATAGGAATTTCGATTTGTGATTTAGGAGGGCTATTTACAGTAATTCGCTAACAGTAGTTGATCGCCGCAATATATTTGCGGCAATTAATGGTATAGCCATGTTCACTGACCCTTTGTACAAGTAGTGGTTCAATAAACTACCAATAAGCGCCATAAATAATACAGGGCAGCAGTCGGTAAAAAGTCTGGCTACACCAGACTACGAGCGCATATTGGTAACTAATATCAAATTACTTGACAATCACATACTATGTTTTTGTTATTTTGTAACACTATGTTAAGCATTCTTTAATGAAAATTTATTTAAAAGTAACAGAAAATATAAATTTACAATGTGTAAATTTGAAATATGGGATATGATATACAAAAAATGTAAAGTGCAATACAATGAGTGTTTTCAAATGTATGTCCATGTGGCTTTGTCAGACTTCATTCCACAATTCTATTATGCAAACAATACAATAATTCAAATACTACAATAATAACAATACACTTACTGGAGCTGTCGCCGTATTTTATCTGCTAAATGATTACATTCTCCTGTTTGGAACAATACAGTAACAAACTCCTTGAGAGCTGAGGGTCTCGATGAAAAGACTCTACGAATGTTGTCCAAAAGAGTCCTTGCTCTGTCTTCGTCAATCAGGTCTTTACGCTCACGAAGTTGGTCATAGGTATATTGTGATATGAGTCCAATACTGTAGCAGTGATCAGCTACTGTCATAACACAAGGCTTCACTGAGAGGACCAAGTCAGGATACACACTCAGAAATATACTCAAGTAATTGCCACCTATTAATAAAACATTTACAATGATACCAAATAAAAACAATAACTTGACTTACTTTCAGAGACCTCTACCACAGGATCTTTATTTTCGTATTTCTAAAACCAAATAATATCATTGTAAGTTATTTCAAGTTAGAATACATAGTCTATTTCTGCATACCTGTCCATACCAAATGAGGTGTCTATTGGTGAGTACAACTGCTTGTGGATAGTCTGGATTGAAGAGACAAGTCATAACCTCTGGAATCGTGTCTGCACCATCGACCACTCCAAGATGATTTTCTCCTTCATGTGAACGACAGTCAAAGGCAAACTGGTAGTCCATGGAGCTGTTGTAGTTCATTCTGGAACTAGCCTTCTTTAGAGTGTCTTCTATTTCTTGTTTTAGAGCAGCACATTCATGGTGAATGGAATCTTGGAAAGTAGGATTATAAGAAACTACGACTTCAAAATATTTAGATTTAGATGCAAAAGTAACATGAACTTTTTTTGTTCCATACAAAAAGTGCACCATGTTTTTCTTGACACCTTCTGTAATGAAAGTGAAGGACTTGTTGGATACGAGACATGCCATTGCAGCAGGAAAGAGTCCCATAGGAGTAAACCCACTACTGAAGTACATCAAAAGAGGTTCCACGAAACAAGATCTGCAGGATTCTTTGTGGAATTGGTCCAGTTCCTTTGCACTAGTGTTTTCTAACACGCAAGGCATGATGTATTCTTTCTCTTCTTCTAACACTGAGTTAGTATCAGAAGATTTGACTGACGCAATCTCAGCTATCAAGTGAAGATATGCAAGCAAAGCTACCAGTTGCTCCGGTGGAATCAGATCTCCTGAAATGTCAGCTGTAGCTGTCTTCAAATCTGTCAAAGAGAATCGACCTGTCTTCCTGAATCTCTCGGATGTGGCCTGACCTATGCTATCAAAGCTCATGGCTTTGAGAATGACACCAGTGATACTGTCATACACTACCTGGATGTCTATGATGACCAGGCCCTCCAAACCAGGCACACTGGGGAAGTACATCAGAACACCGGCATGGTGGTGAAGAAACCACAGAGCTGCTTTGGTCTCGTAGGGCGTCATATTGAAGGCATGGGACAAGGCCAAGCAGGTCTCCAGGCTGGCTGTCCTCACTTCTCTCATGCGAAGACTCAAGCTGAACAGAAGCCACACAGCTGGAATTTTCAGCTTTTTAAAGTGTTTCTCCATGGCATTCTCCAGTAGCTGATGCAAGTGATCGATCTCTTCTACTCCGCCTCCCATGTTGTCTAAAGAAACAACAAGCTTGTCTTTTGAGCAGAACTGAACTATGCCTTTTTTGTAGGAGTCAGTGTCTCGAATCACTTTTTGAAGCTGTGAGTCGACTGTAGCGATGACTTCCTCAGAAACCTTGTCTTTGTGAGTACCCACTATGTACACTACTGACTTGGAGGACTCCAGTATCTCACCAATGGCCGAGTTGTCTGTTCCAGGTAGAGGTTGAAGATGGGTGGAGGAACTGAAGCAAGATATACTGGCCAGAGTACGCAAAAGCATCTCTTGCAGAGTAAACTCTGATTTCTCTGGTGCAGTTGTCTCTCCTGAAGCTCTCTGATAAAAGACCCGATACTCCTCATCCAGTTGGAACTTGTAGCTAAAGAACAGCAAGTAGAGGCCAGGTCCTATGGTGAGTGCTGGTAGCATGTCCATCAGCTCAGGCTGACCTCCGGTATCCTCCATTCTCAAAAAAGCTTTAAAAGAGTGCTTCACATTTTCTACAAAGTGTGGTTGTTTGGACACTGTTTCGAATATGGCAGCTATTTCAGAATAATCTGGTGATGATACTGCCTGATCAGCTGGTTGGTCATGTGCTGTTGAGAGTGGAGTGATTTCCTTATGCCTGGGTTGCCTATTTTGGGTAAACGATTTCAATCTTGCCATCATCTTCTGTAATAATGAAGGCTGGGGTGGCTCTTCAACAGAGTGAGACTGCCCTGTACTGCTAGCCTGACTGACCTCTGCCCTGGTGTCACTACCTCCATGGGAATCAGCTGTAGCCTCAGAAGTGGATTCAGCTTCAGAAGTGGATTCAGTCGCCAAACTATCTTTGAGAGTGTGAAAGAGTAGAGAAGCTTCCTCAATGAGATTCTTTACAATGGTCCAGTCTATACTTCTTTCTGCTGTAGTTGGATCAGACTTGCCTTGGACTACCATATTGGAGCAACACTCCACTGTGCCTGTGCTGCCATGAATCTGCTCCTCTTCTTTAGCTGACAGAAGATCTATGATCTCTTTCTTTATTCTCCTGAGAGTTGTACTCTTGCCTTGTCTTGGAGGACCAAGGGACATAAACTTTAAAGACAGAAGCTCCAACACTTCCTTGGAAACAATGAAGTGTTTATATGCATCTTCATACTTGAGAACTATTGAACATAAAATAAATTAAGCATTACAGCTAAAGTGTTGCAAATAAAACACTAATTACAGTTATTACAGTCTCATTGGTTATATATACTATACAAGTATCCCACACACTGCACCAGTACCATTAGCTGGCTCCTGCAATACAGAGTGTGGGCAGCTGGTTTTATAGCCTGGAGCTAAGCCAGTAGAAGCAGCTGCCAGTAGAAGCAGCTGCACTCTAGCACTTGCAATACAGGCAAAGACAATCAATTACCTTACTTATTATAATATCATAATTAATATAATAAATATTAGTTTTAACATAATTAACTCAATAATAAATAATAATATTCTAGTTTTATTATAGTACAAGTTTTAATACCTAACTTTAGTTTTCCATATAATCTATAAATGGGACATTCTAAAGAGCAGCCATTATCACTGAAGGCAAGATGGCTTTCTAGAGATGCTGCTATTTACTTACACTAACCTGAGAGAGTTTCTTTGTATACTCCCACTCTATTAGCAACCAGCAACTGTCCAGTAGACAAGACTGCAGTAGCTATAAATGCACCAACTGGCCTATCTCCCTCACTAGTAGTCTCAATCCACTCCTCTGTCTTGTTGGAGTAACTTCTAATGGTAGAATCTCCATCGATGCCGATTAGATTCGATACATAGGAGATGATAGCAAAGATGTCAGTAAGTGTGGTTACTGTCCTCCATATTGTTTGTCTTCTTGTCCTGCCATTACTAGCAGATGCTATAAGAGACTCTAAACTGCATATAAACAGAATCTTCTCCTTGTCATATCCTCCTGTGAAGTAGAAGTTGCCTTCATGGAATGTTGATCGCATGTCCCTGCATGAAGAAGGAAGTGAGTCTGCAGTCGTCCAATGGTCGCTGAGTAGAACTTCCACTACGTTCAACTTGCCATGTGAGCCACGCCCACCAGCCACGACCAGGACCTCTGGTGATCCTCCATTAACTGATGATGCTCTGTAGCGACGAGTAGGCATGGCACGTAGCGATGGCTTCCAGTCTAGACCAGTAGTACTAGTCAACAGAGAGTTAGTGGGTTCATCAGTGGAGGGATGACGTCCACCAACCAATACAAACTTAGACTGGTAGGTAGTTAGGGACGACCATTGATATGGTGCAAGAGTAGTAGTCCATGAGTGGAGGTCAGTAGAGATGTGAAGTGTGTGATAATCAACATCCATAACTATGACTTTATTATGCAGTACTGCACATTGTACAGGATAGACATTCTTACTCCATGTATGGCAGCGCTCCCAGTGAAGAGAGACTGGAGGATGGAGATCTCTCTAAATACAAATAAATAAACAAATATATAATTAAATTGATATACAAACAAGCAAACAAACAAACAGCACTAAGTGCTATTTAAACGAGACTTTAACATGCAAACACACAAACAAACTTATGGAAGACAGCAAACATGTTGTAAACAAACACAATACTGTAACATACGCATGTAAATAAACACACAAACATACAATTTTACTCACTATAATTTACAGAAATGTACACACACAATAACAATAGCAACTGTGTGACATACTAACACACAAACATACCATTTCTCACACAATGCTTATATACAATACAATATTTAGTATATAATTATAGTAAAAACAATACTGAGAAATAAACAAACACACAAACATACAACTGGTACAATGCGTATATGTGCACACAACACAAACACACAATAATGACATGATATTCCAAATACACAAACACATAATAAGAGAATGTGCTGTTTCTTCCTGTGCTAAAAATAATGTACAGTAGGCACCAGAAAAAAAAGGTTTTCAATTCTTTTCTGTTGAATTTTTTTTTTGCACTGAAGGAGCTATTGTAGAAAAAGAAAAAAAGAGAGAGAAATATTACGACAGTTGATAAAATATAGTTTTTCAGGTCGATTAGTTTTAATGCTCGTTTACCATATGCCACTTTCAGGAATGTAAAAATGATGCTATTTTAAATGTTGGGGTAACCATTAGCTTAGATATTCTTACTACTAGAGACCAACTGTAGCTGTTAGAAAGACTAAAAAGTAGGGACCTGTGAGAGCAGCAAGTTCAGCGAACCAGTCAGTCTGCTTAATCGAAGCAAGTCAGTTATTTTTATTGTGCAAGTTGTTTAGCAAGACCCCTATAGCATTTAGAGGGTAGTACAAGGCTTAGCTTGCTGGCATAGCAGTGGATGAGTTTCTAGCTTTTAGCAGTAAACCAACAGAAACGAGAACTTGACTGTTAAAATCTTTAATGTAACGGTACCAACTGTTGATTCAAAACAAAATAATAAAAAAAATTGTAAAAAACTCCTTCGAAAGACACCTGCTGTGCGTTATACTAATGCTAACACATGAATATACATTAAAAGAACACAAAAACATAATCTTCCTATAAAAGTGCACAAACATTTAAATTTACATCCCAAATACAAATTCTTTACACATTGTAAGAAACTGTACATGAACAATAACAAGCACACACAATAGAAAAATAACATTACAACAAATATATGTTGTATTTTGTGTTATAAACACACAACTTACTGTATTTCTGGAACAAACTAGACTTCAAATGGAACAAACTAGACTTCAAATGGAACAAACTAGACTTCAAATGGCTAGAGTAAAATAGTTACAAACTATAGCAAAAAGAGAGGGATAGTCTTGTCTAACTATCCTCAAAAACACACTAGCAACTGAAAAAAGAGAGGGAATGTCATGTCTGAGCATGCTCATAAAAAGATCCTGATGCTTTTTAAGAGAGCATGCTCAGGAACATGACTTTTACCCTCTCTTTTTTGCAGTTGCCAGTGCATTGGTTGTGAGCATGCTCAGACATGACTTCCCTCTCTTTTCCAGTTTAGTTGGTTCTTTATGAGCATGCTCAGACATAAATTTCCTCTATTCATCCAGTTGTTGATACCTTTTATCGAATGCTCAGACATTAATCCAGTTGTTTGAAAAAATTAAGCTTGAAACTATGCTAAGCACTTGGCATGTGTGTAGGTAGCAGTGTTTTCCCTTCTTTCAACCTTTTTGCAAAAGTTATCTATACAAACAGCGGGCTAGTGAAGACTGGATCTAATAACCAAACAATGGATCCAGTAACAAACAACGGATTAGCTAGTATCTGGGCAAACAATTGCTTTCAGCTAGCGAGTAGCTACGCGCTCACCTCAGTACGAACTTGCGACTGGCTTTCCGCCATAACTTGCTGATAGACTAGACTCGACCGTCTTCTCCATTTATTTGAACGTCTCTGACCCACCACACCCAAAATGCAGACTACAAGTGGATTCATAAAAGACTAAATAAGTGTGCGCGGAAATCACGCGAATAGAAAAGAACGACCTTATGCAGGGAAGGCTGACCTTCACCTTTGACCTCAGTAGATAGCTCTGCAAGAGCTCTTGATGCCAGCTGTGCTGTAACTTTAACCTTAGTGGAAGTTGTCCTCTCTGTGATCTGACCCTATGATGATTGTGAGGGTAGGTGCTGCTCCTGCTAACTGATACTTGATGAAGATGAGATAAAAGAGGACTAGCAAGGTAAGACAGCACCTGTTGCTATTGACTGATTATAATAGCTAGAGGGCATCACTCCAATTTAGTCTGGATTTATATATTTAATTAATTGGCGAGCGAGCGTAGCGAGCGAGACACCTACAGGGGTAACACAATCGAAAATCGGGGATGTTTGTTTATTTATTTATTTGTATATATATATGTATGGACGTACGTAAGGCATTTTTGTACTTTGACCCTCGCGTTTTTGTGTTAGTTCGGTTGTCGACCCCGTCCCAAACTTCACTAAACAGAATCGTCTGTTTATCGATCAGTACCCGTATCACCCTAGAAATTGAATTGTTTACCTTTTTGAATTATTTTACTGGTGCAGTTAAAACGTGAAAACTTACAGGACTTCCATTTCTATTCGAGTTAGTGGCGGTGGTAAGTCAATGCGCTCTTTGTCATGGTTATAAGCCGTGTGCAACAGTATTTACTTGAAAATACATTGTCCACTATACTACTGCGAAGGTAAATCTGTGTAGGTGCATGTCCAGTTGTGTCAAAGCATTGTGTGTTACAACCACTACTTAGCTAAAGAATATCACAAAGAAAACTTTTAAATAACGTGTATTGTTTTGTTGTTGTTTTTTCCCCTTCAATTCAAGCAGTTGCAGAGAGTTGTTAGTATGGCACTGAAATCCCTTTACCGTGTATGCGAAATTAAAAAACTGGACCTTATTTTCAGTAGCTTCAGTGTTAGAAGTCAAAATCATTCATATAAAAATAGTATAGTCTTTAGGCTCGCTCGCCATTTGTGCTCAAGCACACCACTAGTTAATAAACAACTATGCTAATTAAAAAATTGCAGATCAGTTGTAGCAGTCAATGTAATATGTTTAATTAAAACTTAACCCAACAATTGGAACTCTCCATGGAACAGCTAAATAACAGGTGGGCATGCTTAGCAGGATTTCATACAGACTATGGGATTCCCCCTCTCCAACCCATGATCAGTTTTCCCCTCCCTCCCCTTTCCTGGTTTACTCTAAATCAGGTAAAATGTCCAACACATCTTCAAAATCAACACTTTCTAGTCCTGGTTCTCATAACAATTCATAATAGTTTGTACAAGTTATCATCTGACTATCTATTAAGTGGCTAGATGGATTTTGAGACTCTACAAAATGTCTCCTAGTGAAAAATCCTGCATGAATCCCAGCTTACTGTTTCCCTGCACCTCAATTTTACAAAGTTTAATGTCATAGAGTGACAATTTAGTGGAAAATGGAGGTGATGTAAATGTTTTTTTCCTGCCACTTTTCTATGTACTAGTAGAATGAGTGCAGCTGCTTTTGATGTCTTTGTGGAACCAACTGATGGTGGCTCAAGAGGTTTTGATTGGTGGACTTACCCGACTGTTCTCCAGTGTGTGTTGGTAGTATAGAGAAGTATTGGTTCCAGTAGGTCTATAACTAGATGATAATCCACGCATGATGGTGGTGATGAAGGTGATTATGATGATGATGGTGATGATGATGATTAAAGGATGTGTGTAGAATAGATTAGTATATAATTATTGTATCATAAAAAATTATCAGTAGTACTGAGCAAAGTTTTCCCCTGAAGAAAAGCTTGTTAATCTATCCTTTAGTTTCTTCTGATGCTATGGCAGTAGTCATGTCTTTACGTAAACTGAATGACAAACTGTAGAAAAACTGGTTTTATGGTTTTATTGGTGTTGTTATTTCAAGTCACAACAAGCTACTGTTCTCGTAGAATTAGAAACCCTTTACCAGATTGATTTCAGTAACTTGGCTACATTGATAGCAGAGAATTTGTTGTCCAGTGTTACTTGACTGATAAATATGAGGATTTTTTTATATGGAGTCACTAGACGCTACAGAAGCTACCATTACTAGGAAAGATTGAGGTAAGGAAGTATTCTGTGTTACTAGTTATCTAACATTAATGGCCGTGTACTTACAGAAATGAAACTACTAAACTTACATAGTAGTGCAGGATTCATAAGCAGGAGTTAGAGCAGTAACTCAACTTAAATAAGTATAACCATTTTTTATTGCTGTATAATAGTGTTGTTTGTTTGCAGATCTCATGCAATAGTAAATGTCGACTATTAATGAGTGAATGTATGTACATGGTGTTGGTAATTTTTTTAATTTATACATGTATATATGGGGAGATGGCTTGTAGTTCATTAGCTATGTATTGTTTGATTACATGTAATTATAAAGGGGGTGTAAGAAGGCTTGAGTAAGGGCAGATAGTATTTTCTATGCATTTTTCCTTTCCATTTCGTATAGATTCCATCCGACTTCCTCCCCTCTACCTTGAAGGGCAAGGAAGAAGTTATATTAGGCAACGTTCACAAGATACAAAAATTCCATAAAGAGTACGTCTCAGTGGGTGGGCCATAGATGGTCCAGCGGGTGGGATATAAATGGTACAGTGGGTGGGGCACAGATGGTACTGTGTGTGGGGCATAGATGGTTCAGTGGGTAAGCCATAGATGGTTCGGTGGGTGTGGCATATTTGGTCCAGTGGGTAGGGCATAGATGGTCTAGTGGGGTGCGAGATGGTTCAGAGGGTAAGCCATAGATGGTTCAGTGGGTGGGGCATAGATGGTTGAGTGGGTGGGGCATAGATGGTCCAGCTGGTGGGACATAGATGTGGGTAAGCCATAGATGGTTGAGTGGGTGGGGCATAGATGGTCCAGCTGGTGGGACATAGATGGTTCAGTGGGTGGGGCATAGATGGTCCAGTGGGTGGGGCATAGATGGTTCAGTGGGTGGGGCATAGATGGTTCAGTGGGTGAGGCATAGATGGTCCAGTGGGTGGGGCATAGATGGTTCAGTGGATGAGGCATAGATGGTCCAGTGGGTGGGG
>WLWD01004103.1_pt1 | contig 19589 bp, 8 predicted proteins | sample 6712731 | NCBI WGS metagenome assembly WLWD01 (sample SAMN12718690, study PRJNA576275) | sponge metagenome | isolation source: marine sponge | host: Mycale hentscheli | place: New Zealand: South Island, Marlborough, Capsize Point | collected 2014-11-01
TGTAGTGTGTTCTATTCAGCATGATTCTGTGTGTTGTAGTGTGTTCTATTCAGCATGATTCTGTGTGTTGTAGTGTGTTCTATTCAGCGTGATTCTGTGTGTTGTAGTGTGTTCTATTCAGCATGGTTCTGTGTGTTGTAGTGTGTTCTATTCAGCATGATTCTGTGTGTTGTAGAGTGTTCTATTCAGCATGATTCTGTGTGTTGTAGTGTGTTCTATTCAGCATGATTCGGTGTGCTGTAGTGTGTTCTATTCAGCATGATTCTGTGTGTTGTAGAGTGTTCTATTCAGCATGATTCTGTGTGTTGTAGTGTGTTCTATTCAGCATGGTTCTGTGTGTTGTAGTGTGTTCTATTCAGCATGATTCTGTGTGTTGTAGAGTGTTCTATTCAGCGTGATTCTGTGTGCTGTAGTGTGTTCTATTCAGCATGGTTCTGTGTGTTGTAGTGTGTTCTATTCAGCATGATTCTGTGTGTTGTAGAGTGTTCTATTCAGCGTGATTCTGTGTGCTGTAGTGTGTTCTATTCAGCATGATTCGGTGTGCTGTAGTGTGTTCTATTCAGCATGATTCGGTGTGCTGTAGTGTGTTCTATTCAGCATGATTCGGTGTGCTGTAGTGTGTTCTATTCAGCATGAGCTGTAGTGTGTTCTATTCAGCATGGTTCTGTGTGTTGTAGAGTGTTCTATTCAGCATGGTTCTGTGTGTTGTAGAGTGTTCTATTCAGCATGGTTCTGTGTGTTGTAGTGTGTTCTATTCAGCATGGTTCTGTGTGTTGTACTGTGTTCTATTCAGCGTGATTCTATGTGATGTAGTGTGTTCTATTCAGCGTGATTCTGTGTGTTGTACTGTGTCCTATTCAGCATGGTTCTCTGTGTTGTAGTGTGTTCTATTCAGCATGATTCTGTGTGTTGTAGTGTGTTCTATTCAGCATGATTCTATGTGATGTAGTGTGTTCTATTCAGCGTGATTCTGTGTGTTGTAGTGTGTTCTATTCAGCATGATTCTGTGTGTTGTAGTGTGTTCTATTCAGCATGATTCTGTGTGTTGTAGTGTGTTCTATTCAGCGTGATTCTGTGTGTTGTAGTGTGTTCTATTCAGCATGATTCTATGTGATGTAGTGTGTTCTATTCAGCGTGATTCTGTGTGTTGTAGAGTGTTCTATTCAGCATGGTTCTGTGTGTTGTAGTGTGTTCTATTCAGCATGGTTCTGTGTGTTGTAGTGTGTTCTATTCAGCATGGTTCTGTGTGTTGTAGTGTGTTCTATTCAGCATGGTTCTGTGTGTTCTATTCAGCATGGTTCTGTGTGTTGTAGTGTGTTCTATTCAGCATGATTCTATGTGATGTAGTGTGTTCTATTCAGCGTGATTCTGTGTGTTGTAGTGTGTTCTATTCAGCATGATTCTGTGTGTTGTAGTGTGTTCTATTCAGCGTGATTCTGTGTGCTGTAGTGTGTTCTATTCAGCGTGATTCTGTGTGCTGTAGTGTGTTCTATTCAGCGTGATTCTGTGTGTTGTAGTGTGTTCTATTCAGCATGGTTCTGTGTGTTGTAGTGTGTTCTATTCAGCATGGTTCTGTGTGTTGTACTGTGTCCTATTCAGCGTGGTTCTGTGTGTTGTACTGTGTCCTATTCAGCATGATTCTGTGTGTTGTAGTGTGTTCTATTCAGCATGGTTCTGTGTGTTGTACTGTGTCCTATTCAGCATGATTCTGTGTGTTGTAGTGTGTTCTATTCAGCATGATTCTGTGTGTTGTACTGTGTCCTATTCAGCATGGTTCTGTGTGTTGTAGTGTGTTCTATTCAGCGTGATTCTGTGTGTTGTAGTGTGTTCTATTCAGCATGATTCTGTGTGTTGTAGTGTGTTCTATTCAGCGTGATTCTGTGTGTTGTAGTGTGTTCTATTCAGCGTGATTCTGTGTGTTGTAGTGTGTTCTATTCAGCATGATTCTGTGTGTTGTAGTGTGTTCTATTCAGCATGATTCTGTGTGTTGTAGTGTGTTCTATTCAGCGTGATTCTGTGTGTTGTAGTGTGTTCTATTCAGCATGGTTCTGTGTGTTGTAGTGTGTTCTATTCAGCATGGTTCTGTGTGTTGTACTGTGTCCTATTCAGCGTGGTTCTGTGTGTTGTACTGTGTCCTATTCAGCATGATTCTGTGTGTTGTAGTGTGTTCTATTCAGCATGGTTCTGTGTGTTGTACTGTGTCCTATTCAGCATGATTCTGTGTGTTGTAGTGTGTTCTATTCAGCATGATTCTGTGTGTTGTACTGTGTCCTATTCAGCATGGTTCTGTGTGTTGTAGTGTGTTCTATTCAGCGTGATTCTGTGTGTTGTAGTGTGTTCTATTCAGCATGATTCTGTGTGTTGTAGTGTGTTCTATTCAGCGTGATTCTGTGTGTTGTAGTGTGTTCTATTCAGCGTGATTCTGTGTGTTGTAGTGTGTTCTATTCAGCATGGTTCTGTGTGCTGTAGTGTGTTCTATTCAGCATGAGCTGTAGTGTGTTCTATTCAGCATGGTTCTGTGTGTTGTAGTGTGTTCTATTCAGCGTGGTTCTGTGTGTTGTAGTGTGTTCTATTCAGCGTGATTCTGTGTGTTGTAGTGTGTTCTATTCAGCGTGATTCTGTGTGCTGTAGTGTGTTCTATTCAGCGTGATTCTGTGTGTTGTAGTGTGTTCTATTCAGCATGATTCTGTGTGTTGTAGTGTGTTCTATTCAGCATGGTTCTGTGTGTTGTAGTGTGTTCTATTCAGCATGATTCTCTGTGTTGTAGTGTGTTCTATTCAGCGTGATTCTGTGTGTTGTAGTGTGTTCTATTCAGCATGATTCTCTGTGTTGTAGTGTGTTCTATTCAGCATGATTCTCTGTGTTGTAGTGTGTTCTATTCAGCATGATTCTCTGTGATGTAGTGTGTTCTATTCAGCATGATTCTGTATGCCAGCTACGAGACTGTCTATAAGAAGTTTGGTACTCGTTCAGACGATTCTGCTCCGGTCTGGAACGGTGTGCGTGTGATTGGCTATGTGGGCGTCCACACGATGGCCTATTACTGGCCTATCATAATCATTGTTCACTTTATGGGCGTAGAGAAGTTTCGGTTTCCAACTTTAGCCGAGTTCCGACTGTTGATTGGGATGACCCTGTTGGATATTGTATTTAATGGAGCTCTGCTGGTTTGCATAGCTCTCTCAACTCCACTGGTAGCATCGTAAGTGAATACACTAACATTACTGAAGGGGAGGAGTTTCAATCGACAATGGAGGGAGTGGCCAGTATTGTGTGTTTGTTTCCTGTGTAGGGTGTGGTCAGTGTTGTTTGTTTGTTTCCTGTGTAGGGTGTGGTCAGTGTTGTTTGTTTGTTTCCTGTGTAGGGTGTGGTCAGTGTTGTTTGTTTGTTTCCTGTGTAGGGTGTGGTCAGTGTTGTTTGTTTGTTTCCTGTGTAGGGTGTGGTCAGTGTTTGTTTGTTTCCTGAGGGTGCGGTCAGTGTTGTTTGTTTCCTGTGTAGGGTGTGGTCAGTGTTTGTTTGTTTCCTGAGGGTGTGGTCAGTGTTGTTTGTTTGTTTCCTGTGTAGGGTGTGGTCAGTGTTGTTTGTTTGTTTCCTGTGTAGGGTGTGGTCAGTGTTGTGTGTTTGTTTCCTGTGTAGGGTGTGGTCAGTGTTGTGTGTTTGTTTCCTGTGTAGGGTGTGGTCAGTGTTTGTTTGTTTCCTGAGGGTGCGGTCAGTGTTGTTTGTTTCCTGTGTAGGGTGTGGTCAGTGTTTGTTTGTTTCCTGAGGGTGTGGTCAGTGTTGTTTGTTTGTTTGTTTCCTGTGTAGGGTGTGGTCAGTGTTGTTTGTTTCCTGAGGGTGTGGTCAGTGTTGTGTGTTTGTTTCCTGATGGTGTGGTCAGTGTTGTGTGTTTGTTTCCTGTGTAGGGTGTGGTCAGTGTTGTTTGTTTGTTTCCTGATGGTGTGGTCAGTGTTGTGTGTTTGTTTCCTGTGTAGGGTGTGGTCAGTGTTGTGTGTTTGTTTCCTGAGGGTGTGGTCAGTGTTGTTTGTTTGTTTCCTGAGGGTGTGGTCAGTGTTGTTTGTTTGTTTCCTGAGGGTGTGGTCAGTGTTGTGTGTTTGTTTCCTGTGTAGGGTGGGGTCTGTGTTGACGTTGCCTATGACGGTGTTCCTGGACTGGATCCTGAAGCATGAGGTGATGACGTGGCAGTCCTTCATTGGAGTAGGGGCCATAGTGGTGGGCTTTTTCTTGCTGATAGTCAGTGAGTACTGGCAGATGAGGCAGAGAGGTCAAGAGGTCAAGGAGTCAGAGGAGAATGTCTTGAGGTGTATGCATGGAAGTATCAATAAGTCTCTAAGAGTGGGCATTAATTCAAGTCCCTCCAAACCCAAGTTGCAGACTATATTGAGACGCTATTTGATTTAGCAATTATTTTGTTCAGTGCTAGTATATAATTTGTTTATACTAGCTCACCTATAATGTTTTGTGATATCAAATTTTTTCTTCAATTTATCTATTTTTTCATAATTGTTATTTATAATAAGCAAACTGGCATTATTTTTAATAAGCATTAGCTAGTGTTGTTTTAGTTCACTAACTAAATATAGTTTAGCAATCACTTTCTTACTATCGTTTTCAATTTAAGTATTGGACAAAATCGCTATCTTTGAGGGTTATGCATAAAATAATTATTTTGAGTTGTGAGTTTAGCCTAATAGCTAGCCTACTTGGAAGCTGATTATTAAAAATACAAATAATAAAAAATCACCCTTTAATTCATGAGTCACTAAAGCTCTTAACTCACAAAATCATTATATGACTCCGTCAGAAGTTATTTGAAAAATAAATCTACAGCAGTTAAACTTATTAGGAAAAGAACACACAGTTCATTTGTAAGCTTCACCCCAAATTCTATGGGGTGGTGAGAGGGTGTGGCTATGCCAGACCCAGACTAGTCTGAAGGTAGTATGGTGAGAGGGTGTGGCTAAGCCAGACTAGTCTGAAGGTAGTGTGGGAGAGGGTGTGACCAGGTCCAAGCAAGTATTTTCGTCACCTAGCTACATCTTGTGCAATAACTCATGAAAAAGACCAGGTACACAGCTGGTCAAAATTGAACTTCTAAAGACCAGATACACAGCTGGTCAAAATTGAACTTCTAAAGACCAGATACACAGCTGGTCAAAAATGAACTTCTAATCACCTATCAGTTACTACATCAAGCATAAATTTCATTAGTTTGGAATATGTCAAAGGATTTGTCAGCAATACTTCAATTAATAAACCACTGGTGGAGGATTTGTCCACCTGTGTGTTATTTTGTTGAACTGCTTCTGGAAGATTTTTCTTGCCAGTTCACACCAAGAAGATCAAAGTAAGTGTGGGCCTCAGTGCCATGTACACACTTATCACAATTTACACTGTGCTTTATTAGGTCATTCTGTACTGTGCTTCTGGAGAGAGGGAAGCAGTTGTGGAACTTTAGTATTGGCTATCTGGAATTACTGTGACATAGCTAGCTGGGTATAAATAGCAGCTGTCTTAGAGATTATGTAATAGTTATGCCATGGCCAACTAGGAGGGGTTATGGACCGTCCCCGATCCCGAGGGCGAAGCCCAGGGATAACCCATACCACAGGAATTTACCACAGCTAGCTGCTTTACTGCTTACTGCTGAGCAGCCCAGCTAGAGTTAGATCTGGAGATAACAGCTGGCAGCTACAATGCTAAAGTAAACTTGCTAAAGTAAACTTGCTAAAGTAAACTTTCTGGCGTGCTTCAATTGAATTTTAATTGAATTTTAATTTTGGGCCGGAAACACGAATTCGCTTGACACCACACCTGGAAAATATCATAGCCCCAGGAAAAATCACCAGGAAAATATCACTTTTAATCCATGGGTGTTACCCCAGCAACCATGGTATAAGTAATAGTTATGCCATGGCCAACGAGGGGTTATGGAATATAACCGTCCCGATCCCGAGGGCGAAGCCCGAGGGATAAGTTGCCATGGCATAACTGTTTTATACCATAGTTGCTGCTAGGAAAAATCACCGGAAAATATCACTTTTAATCCATGGGTGTTACCGCAGCAACCATGGTATAAATATATATATTTATATTATACAGGGGCAGATTTAGGGGGGGGGGGGGCTTGACTGGTGTCATACGAGCCCCCCTTTTTTTCAGAAAGAGCCCTCATTTTTAAGCTAGTCTATTTCTAACTGATTAAAAAAAGTATAATACTGACCGTGGTTGTTTTTCCACCTCCACTAATTGCGGTTGTCTAGTGAGAGCACCCCCTACTTATGGATATGCTGAGTCAGGAGTTTTGCTATTCGTCGTCCTTTTGTAATATAGCAGACCAAGCCATTTAGTATGCCAAAGTTGAGCAAGTGTAACATTAATTCCTGACAGAATAGCATTGTATTTAGTGGTTATTCAATGTTTTCTTCATGGTTGAATTATAGCTATGTAACTACTTCCAATATTAGCTAGAATGTCTTCATAGTTTCATTTTTTCATGAAATCTGTTTTCACACAAAAAATATCTTTGTAAACTTGTTTTGTTCTTAGTTTAAATTTTTCCTTGATTGTAGCTATTAATTATGCCAGTTAAACAGTTAGATTATAATGCTAGTGTGAATGAATATATTACAATACAATATAATTGAAAAGAGCCCCCCCCCCCCCCCCCCCCCCCCCCCCCCCCCCCCCCAATAAAAAATCCTAGATCCTCTTCTGATATATATTAGATGTAATAGTTATAAAAACCAATATTGAGGTTTGTATGTGATTTACAAATCTTGAGACACAAGGGCAAAGCCCAAGTGGCGTGGGTTTGTGACTCACTCTCTCTGGTTACTTTCCCATTGCTTATAATGGTTGCTACGAACTATATCAATTTTTTCCCTCTATACATTTTCGTATAGGAATACCAGGGACTATATCAGATTTATAGTACTTGACAACAAGTGCAGTTACTTAGGTAATGGGCTATAAATATATATATATATAAATTGTTTTGGTGAGAACTTCATAACATTTGTGGTTAGCAATTATATCATCTAATGTGTCATTTTATTGGTATTTAACTAAATTATCTGTTAAACATTCCTACTAGGACAATCAATTAAATTATTATTGGAATATTTGTATAAAGAAGGAGGATATAAATTGCACTAAAACCTTTACAGTAACTTTCTAAGAGATACTCCCGAACATTTCCCAGTAGCTGCAGTTTCTTTTCATACTGTCACTACTCAATAAGCTATTGTAAATAATAGAATGAAATTGATACATAATTAGATTGGTGATCTTCAAATAGATATGTACAATACAATGAGAATAGCCAAATCTATTAACTGGCTTCAAAAAAATGTCTTTTGATGAATGGCAACTATTCACTATCTTGTCATGCCAACTGACTTCACACCTAACAAGCTAAGAGTAAAGCGATTCATTCAGTATATAAACTTAAATACTTACTACTACTACTTAAATACTTTCACTATAGTGTAGTTGGAAACACAATAGTCCAATTTTAGAATACAGCTTTCTCTGCTAAATAAACTATTGTTTCCTAATTCCACCCATCTACTTGATCTAGGTAATTGTTCAGTCTAATACGAATTGTTGAAGATAGCTAAACAAATAAGCAGTTGGTAAGAAATAAATTAAAGTATTTTGTGTGATTACATTGTGTCCTGGCTACATGACTCATGTCGGTACAAATTGTGCTCCATAATTAGAAAAGCACACAAGACTTGCTATAGACATGCTCGTGTTGGACTGAATGGACTAAAGTTTTATGCAGTTGGTCTAAAAGTGGAGAAACCTTTTCAGTTGGGACTAGGGTTTTCTGAATTATGCCAGCATATTTTGAGCAATATGTGTGCGCTTAGCATAGGAGCATAATACTAGTATAATAAGAGCTCTACTCTGATTTTTACAAATGGAGCAAAGAAGTTTCCTTGCTCCACCACCCAGAAGTCATCTGGGAATTTCTTAACCCACTACTCATGCTTAATACGGTTTTCTTATCACTCAAACTAGGAACAGTAGGGATCTGTTACCTATTTTTTTAATGTCAAGGTAGATTTTGTTGCTAGCTTTAAAGGAACTGGAAGATAGTAGTTGATGTGAGAGTAACTAAAAAGTGTGGATTCTTGGTCAGATGGAAGTGCACTGCTCCAAATCATGATGCTAATGAGGGAAGCTTGTAACCATGTGAAACACTACATCATAGCTTTGTCACTTGTGGTCATCACAATAGTTACCAAGCATATATTATATAATGGCCTGGTACTTCAATAATTTTTGCTTAGTAGCATTAAAATTGGATATATAAATTCACAATACGTTTAGGCTGGTAAGTCTTCTTCAGTTGTGAGGTGTATATGACCGTCAATGAAAATCTACGAGCATAATGGCACACTTTAGGAACAGCATAAATGCAAAATGAGCATCTTCGTAAAACCCTGTAGTGGGGGGCTAACCGCTGAATTTTTCCGCGGTCGTCGCGTTGTGTGTCTATCGAAAGCTTCGCGCGCGCAATACATGTGTGCTGATTGTTGGGTTGTATTATTTGGAATGTGAAATCCAGCTGTTCATTCAATGGAGGAACCTAATGTAAGTGCTGGCTCGCTAAAAGGCTGTAGAAGTCGTCGGTTTAAAAAGGAGAAGTCTTCGCTGCCGGGTTGTCAGGTTTTCGTGAAGAACATCAGCTATAAGGTAATGTAATAATTCATTGTATGACTAAAATAGTTGCGGTAGCCATAGAAATGCGAACACAGTTAAGTGTAAGTCGGGACTGAATATTAGAATTGTAACACAGTGCCACGAATTCACACCTCAGTTAACTCGCTCTTCTTATCTTAATTTGTAGCTCCTGTTTAGGAGGGCATAAAGTAGCTACTTGTATGTAGCCATTGACCAGTAATTTTCCCTAACAAATATGTAATTACTTTTAACTTCCAGTTTCCCTGGTAGTTAAAGCTTCTTTATTTGCTATTCTGACTGTCTGAATGACCACTTAGTAGTATCGGTACACCTCTACCACTTAGTTCCTGACAGAAACTACTCCAGCTACTAGGTAAGAACAGCAGAGTTGTTTTCAATACCATAGTAACCACTCGCCACAACTATTCGACTTGAAAAACCCAAACATTTCACAGTTTAGAGTTGGCAAGCGAGCAAAGCAAATGAGACACTATACAATGATGTCAAATTGAGAATCGGACTACAATCACTACAATGTTAAGAAAAGTGAACTTTCCACTACCAATGCTACAATCTTAAGCTCCATTTCAGACAGTCTGAGAACTGTTCAAATAGTGCAGTGCGCGACTTTGTGAAACAGTTGAACACAACTTCTAGTGGACTAAACTCCAATACCTTCTATGACAATCCTTTCACAGGCACTCATTAGCGCTCAGTGTTCCATCGCACTTCTCTGGGGTTTTATATCGATTAATATATAATGTTCACATTTTTTTTGTTGCTGTGACAGAACTTCAACACATCGAAACCAGAGCATTAGTATTTTATTTCTTACAAGAGATAGGCTACGGGAATACTTACCTTGGAGCCCCTAGTTACAGGATTAGCTGAGATGTTTGCTGTCTCCTGGTGACAGGATTAGCTGAGATGTATGCTGTCTCCTAGTGACAGGATTAGCTGAGATGTATGCTGTCTCCTAGTGACAGGATTAGCTGAGATGTATGCTGTCTCCTAGTGACAGGATTAGCTGAGATGTATGCTGTCTCCTAGTAACAGGATTAGTTGAGATGTATGCTGTCTCCTAGTGACAGGATTAGCTGAGATGTATGCTGTCTCCTAGTGACAGGATTAGCTGAGATGTATGCTGTCTCCTAGTGACAGGATTAGCTGAGATGTATGCTGTCTCCTAGTGACAGGATTAGCTGAGATGTATGCTGTCTCCTAATGACAGGATTAGCTGAGATTAAATGTTTTGTAAATGTTTGACAGGTGACGTCTAGAGAGTTGGAAGAGTTTTTTTCAGAGTTTGGACCAGTAGCATATGCACACGTGTGGATGGAGCCAAAGACGAGGAGATCCAGAGGGTATGTGTGTGTGTGTGTGTTGGTGGTTACCTGTGGACCCATGGTTACCTTCTGCGGGTCCGGGTTCATCTTGTCCCAACTTGAAGTTAACTTACAGTATAAGCTTTTGCATTTACTCCTAGTTATACTCTCCAATCCATAGCGTGTGTGCCAGAGGTTCGCAGTCGCGCGCGCGGGGCCGGCCGTGCCTGCCTTTTACGGTCACTCCTCCGATCGAGGCCTTGTTGGGTCCTGGCAGCCATGGCACATGCTCCTGAGCAGCTGAAACCTTGCTGTGCAGCTGCTTTGCCCCACCGAATGCCCCAACACTGGCCCCTCAGAGAGCCCCAACTGCTCGATGCACACACTAGTCACTATAGTATGTCCAAGTTGAGTTGGCCGCAAGAAAAACTTGAACAACTTTAGAACGGAAGCAGCTACGCATCCGGGGTTTGCACCATTGGAAAGCTCGCGCCGAAGCGGTTAAAAATATTCCCTCAGTATACTCCAAAACCGGAGAGAAAATGCTATTCCAAAACTCAATACAAAAGTCTATGGGAATAGAAAAAACCACAGGTTTCCCGCTCAAAACGCGCCCGCTTTTAGTCACGCGGTACGGCTCAATTTATCACGCGGACAGTCTTCATTAAGAATTTTGTAAACAATGAGTGGCTTCTTCTCAGATTACTGTGTTTCTAGCTTTATATCGCAATTAGCTTAGGTTGCGAGTGTGGAAACAGGATAGACGGAGTGTTCTGTTGTCGCAGAGGGTACAGGACCACCTGGTAGGATGTTGGTAAGATTATTTGTCTACCTGTTCAACTAGAGCACTGAAGTGCAAACCCTCAGCGCTAGTTAGCTAGTATGATAAAGAAAATAATAACAAAGGAAAAGTGTAGAAACAAAAAAAAGAAAGAGAAGTGGCATGAAGAGAGGCAGGAAAGAGAAAAAGACAATGATGGGGGACAAAAGAAAGGAATGAATGAAAAAAGGTAGGAAGAAAAGAAAACGAAAGAAGAAAAAAAGAAAAACAGTACACGAAAGAAAGAGGAGAAAGGAAAAGGTAGGAAAGAAATAAAAACAGTAGGAAGAAAGAGGAAAATAAAGAAAAATAAGGCAAGAAGACAAAAGGAAAAAGAAAAAAAACAGGATGAAAAAAAAAGATGAAAAAAAAAAATAGCGTCAACGAGGATTCGAACTAGAGACTATTAGGTTAGGTACAGTAGACCCTCGATTTTCCGAATCGCGATAATCCGAACCCTCGCAAATCCGAACAGAACTGAGTGCGCGTGCGCTATTAATGTGTTACACGTAATAAGTTGGGCGTGCTTTAATCAGAAAAATACTTACCGCCGGGTAAAGTTGACGTTAAAGCTCGGTAGCCGGCATTTCTATGGCTGCTCCACCAAGTAGTAAGCTTCCAAAAAGGCCTCATAAAAGTGTTACCATTGAAACAAAGTTAGAAATTCTTGGTAAAATAGGCAAAAAGAGTTACAAGCTATTGTCGGAGGAGTATGGGATTGGAAGATCTACTATAGCAGACATTAAGCGGAAGGAGAATGAAATTAGAAGGTACAAAAGAAAGGCCACTGAAATGGGAGTTCAACGACCGAGGAAAAATATGAAAATGGGACAGGATGAAGAATTGGAGAGTGCTTTGTTTATTTGGTTTCGTCAAAAAAGAGAAGAAGGAATACCTCTAACAGGTTTGTACATTTATTTTATAGTTTACATGTAGCTATCTATCTATAGTATTACAGTATTAAGATTAATCTCATGGTACATTATAGCTATATTATACATGCATGTCTATTTTATAAACTGCAATTGTATATAGCTAGCTGAAGCTTCCTGTAAAAACATTGGAGCAAAAATAGCATGTAGCTTACCATTATCATGCAGGTCCAGTTGTTCAAGCTAAGGCTCGCGATTTACATAAAAAGCTGTGTGAGTGTAGACAAGCCACCACAACTTTTACAGCTTCTGATGGCTGGCTTTGGAGGTTTAGCCAGCGTCATGGCATTCGTCAGCTTAGCCTACAAGGAGAAAAACTTTCTGCAGATAAGCCAGCAGCTGAGAATTTCATTGGAGAATTTAAGGGTGCAGTACCACTTGAAACCGCAGCGCTAAACCGCAGATGGAGGAGTTATGCTATGTATTTATTTCTCGTTGTCTGTTCAATGTACGCTTACTTTGTTGTTGCAGTTGAAACAGACAACAACAGACAGCTCTTATAAACCAAGTTTCAAGAAAAAAGACCGACCAGGAACTGAGAAACAACGGTACAAACCTTAAGGCTATTCAGCGATATTCAGAGGCGACCGTTGCAGTTACGAAGTCGATTTTTTTTTCCAGCGGTAGCCTAGGGGCTTCCCCACAACTAACAACGCCGTATTTTTGATATTAGTATTTGTTTTCCATTTTTTAAAATATTTTTATATATATTTTTTGTATCCTATTTAAAAGAAAAAACTCGTTGTTATGTTTTTTTAGATGTGGAGTGTACCCCGTGTACAAAATATGAGTTCATTCTGGTCATCCAGTACTTCTGACTATCGATTTTTAGGTACGAAGCTAACTTATTGATTCGTATTCATTTGATTCTTCAACTCCGCCCCCCAACTCTGAGCGCGCAATTTATTGTGAGCAAAATTCCGGGTGGTGGCGGCTCTAATTAGAACCGGTAAGCAAAAACAAAAGAAGAGTTACTGTGCGAGTGAGCCCTGCGGGGAAGAGTACAAGACTTCTGGAATGTACTGGAGGGTCCTAGACAATGAAGAAGCGGCGGCGTATTAATGGCGCCTGGAGTCACTCGTTTAGAATAGATATATCACGGCTCGCAGCTGCGACTTGAAGGAAGCTTCTGCTTTGGTGTCTTTGGAGAGCTTGATAGAAGGTTGGTGTAGCGGGTAGAAGTTAGAAGCAGTTTCAGTGTGTTAACTTTAACTTCTCAGGAATTTTTGGTGCTATTTGTTAAAAGAAAATGTGAATTATTACTTTTATTGACTAATGTTATTTTCTTTCTACAATAATATATATTTATCAATTAGGCTGTTTATTATCAATTATTATTTTATTGATTTATTTAAAATAAGACCAGAATCAAATTTTAGATCATACTACTTTGTCTGATCTACCTCAACAGGAGGAAAGGTGCTGGCATGCTCTTCATAGAAATAGATGAGCTCCGATTATGAGAAGGCACAACTCCTTGGTTCTAGGGTACAACTGGCAGGTTCACAACAAAAGTGCAGAGCAGAAGACATGGCTTCCTTGTTATCCAGAGGAGAGAATAGTAGACCTTCGGCTCTCCTAAGAAGTCATGCCTCCTGAAGGGAAGAATACTACATACATCCTGGTTATTTAGAAGAGAGGACATGGCACTCCAGTAGAGAGGTCAATGAGAAGGCACAGCTCCTTGGATCCCCTTGATAGTATTGCATACTTCAGAACCTTTGATTTTGTTCATTTCATATTGTATTTGATTATGGCCCTGCTACTATGGAGTTATGATTTATAATATTGTTTAGTAATATTTTTTAGAAAGTGAACAAATATTAATTATCTGCACTGCTGCTTCTGCCCTACGGTACTGGTAGTCCTTTGAGGTGAAAGCTCTTTGAGGTAAATTGTCTGGTACAGTTAATTGGTACGTGTTCAAATTGTGCTGACTCGGGAGAGTAAATTGGATCGAGTTACGGGCGGGTTTTGTGGTATTCTACTCGCAGGTTCCAGTGGTACTGCACCCTTAACAAAATTATTGAAGAGAAACAATACACCATAAATCAAATTTTCAACTGTGATGAAAGTGGCCTTTATTATAAACGTTTACCAAAAAAATCATTAGTTTGTGGTACAGAGAATTCAGCAGATGGAAGAAAGACCCAAAAGGAGAGAATTACCATAAATGCTTGTTCTAATGCCTCTGGAACAATTAAGCTGCCTTTATTTTTTATTGGTAAATATAAAAACCCAAGGTGTTTCAAGCAGATATGTAAAGATAGTCTTCCGGTTTATTATAACAACCAAAAGAATGCTTGGATGACTGCTTCACTTTTTTCTACATGGTTTCACAACGAGTTTGTTCCTACGATTAAAATCAAATTAACTGAACTCGGTGTTGAGCCTAAAGCTTTATTACTGTTGGACAACTGTTCTGCCCATCCTGATGAAGATGAATTGGTGTCTTCAGATGGTAAAATAAAAGCAGTATTTTTACCACCTAATGTTACATCCCTGATTCAACCAATGGATCAGGGAGTTCTTGAGTCAATTAAAAGAAGGTACAGAAGAAAATTATTAGAGGAACTTTTATTTAAGGATGATGAAGGTGTATCAGTTATTGATTTTCTTAAAAAAATAGACATGTTAAAAGTTATAAATCTTATTGCATCATCATGGGATGAGATAAGTTCAGCAACTCTTCAACTCTCCTGGAGAAAGATTCTGTCTAGTAGTACCAGCAGTGAGGACACAGGCAGCGACGACACAGCAAGTGATGCTTCTGATGAAGATGTTCTTCATGACTGTTCATTATTGCATGAGTTGGGGGTGGAAATGACTCATAATGAAGTGCAAGAATGGCTACTGAGTGATACAAATGATCAGGGTTACACTCACCTCAATGATGATGAGATTGTAGAGTCGGTAGTGAACGAATCAGAATCAGCTGAGATTGAAGAGACAGAAACTGAGCCAGTTACTACAGTGAGTCATAGTGAAGCTATCACAATGTTTGATGGGTGTATTAAATACTTGCTTGAACAAAAAGAAGACACATTGCACAACATAACAGTATTAACAGAATTAAGAGAATTGGCTGCAAGAAAAAGGTTAACTAATTTAAGGCAAAAGAAAATTACTGATTACATGCACACATAAGTCTAGCTATGCAGGGCTTTCGCTAAAGCGTCAAAGCGGGGCGGTACGCCACCCTATTTAATTTGACCTCCCCGCTATCGCCCCTCTTAGCTGCTACCGCCCCTCCTAGCTATCTAGCTAGATAGGATAACACTTACAAAAAAAAGGCAGAAGGATCACCTTTGAGAGAAACAGCAAACAGCTCTCTGGCCCCGGGGAGACAGGTCCACAGTAAGTTGCAGCACGCGAGACTAGGGGCCGGGCTCAAATAATGTTTGCGCATGCGCACAAGTTCAGTACCTGAGCAGCTGCATTCTTGGTCCTTCTGGAGCTAACTTACTCTTTTTAGCTGAAGTTTGTTGCGTCACCGCTATTTTATTCGGAGTACTACATCGTCCAGAGAGAGCTACATCTGGAGCGCACTCGTTTAGATGGCTGAAGTAAAACGCCCAAAACTCTCTAAGCAACAGTCCCTTTGCAAGTTCTTCACACCAGAAGAAACGACAGCGAATGCTTCTACAATCACAGAACTAGATGAGAGTGGACCTGGCACAAGCAGTGAATTTAAGCCTGCAGCAGAAGATCATCGTATGGAATCAGATTCCATAACAGAATTGGAGTCAGATAGTGAGCCTGCTGTTAGTTTGACAGCATCTAAAGTGAAGTCCAAAAGTACTCACAGAAAAAGTGGCTTCACTTCATCCTGGCAAAATAATTACCCATGGTTGTTGTATGACAATGAAGAGAGAGCTATGTACTGCAAATTGTGTATGCGGTATGGCAATTTGCCTCGTAATGGTAGTGGGAAATGGGTCAAAGTTGGCTGCACTTCTCTGCGGCATGACAAGCTTTTAAAGCATACTGCTTCAGCGATGCATCGTGATTCTGAGATTAGTAGTCATGAAGAAGCGAGGGCTAGCTTGACTGGAGGCATCCGAGGGGCTCTTGAAGTTCCAATCACTGAAGAAAGGAAGGCTGTAATTGGTGCGTTGAAATGTCTTTACTTTTTAGCCAAGAATGAATTGCCACACACGACCAAGTTTACTTCATTAGTAGATTTTAGCATAAACATGGGATGTTCCTTCATGAAGCAGTTGCGTCGAGGTGGAAATGCTTCTTACAGATCTAAACAAGTGGTGGCAGAGTTCTTGTTTTGTCTCAGTGATTGCATAAAGCAGAAAGTCCTACTAACAATGAGAAATAGTCCAACTATTAGTATTCTTATTGATGAATCTACAGATGTGTCTATATTGAAACAGTTAGTCATGTATGGCCGCTGCATTGTTGATGGAAAGTTGGAGTGTCACTTTTTAAATATTAAGGATATACCTGATGGCCGAGCCTCAACCATTGAAAAGTCAGTTTTAGACATTTTACAAGAAAGCGGGCTTGACATTACCAATGTATCTAGTTTTGGGAGTGATGGAGCGAGTGTGATGACAGGCAGGAGAACAGGAGTTGCTGCACGTTTAAAGGCCTTGAATGGGAATTTAATTTCAATTCATTGTGTAGCTCATCGATTGGCATTAGCCGCTGGTCAAGCATCCCAAAGTGTGCCTTATTTAAAAAGGTTCAAAGAAATTGTAGGTAGTTTGTTTTATTTCTACCACAATTCGTCAGTCCGTCAAGCAGGTTTGTCTGCTATTCAAATGATCTTGGATGATCCTGTACTGCGTCTAAAGCAAGCAAAGGATGTGAGATGGCTATCTCACCATGCAGCAATAGATGCTTTAAGACGTTGTCTCATTTCTGTGCTTACCAGTCTGGACCGTGAAGCTTCTGAGCGATCAGAGCCAACTGCCAGCGGTTTATTCAATTTTATGAGAAAATATTTCTTTGTAGCTTCTTTGTCCTTGTTCGCAGATGTTCTTCCTCACCTTTCTAAGCTTTCGCGTACTTTGCAGTCGAGCAGTTTAGACTTTAGTATTTTAACGCCTGTGGTGGATTCGTGCATTCTTAGTATTGAGAAACTACTTCAGAGCCCTGGAAAAAACTTGTCTGAAATTGATCTACTTATAGCCAGACTTGATGAAGCAGGTTTTACAGTTAAGGCAGAGGAAAACTTGAGAAGTAATTTTGATCAGCAAGTAAGGATACCATACATTTCTAAACTCATAGAAAATCTGAAGGACAGATTCCCTACTATGAAATTGATTTCATGTTTTTCCATTTTCACCCCGTCCGAACTACCCCAAACTGATTGTGAACTTCTTCATTATGGTGAGGGTGAACTGGATACATTGCTAAGTCACTATTCAGAGGGTCCTCTAGCATTGGATCATAATAAAGGTCAACTTGAATGGAGAGAATTCAAAAATTTTCTATCAAAACAAATTAAGAATATAAAATCTATTAAGGAACTGTCTAAAATTGTTCTATCTTCTCCAGAAAGGCGACAAATCTTTCCAATAATGTCAGAGCTGCTTTCCCGTGGGCTTGTTCTACCCATTGCAACAGCAGACTGTGAACGTGGATTTTCTGCAGTCAATAGGATAAAGACATGTCCTAGAATAGCCTAAAAACAGATTCATTAGAAGAATTGATGTACATTTCTATTGAAGGGCCACCTTTGGAGGAATTCAATTTTGAAGAAGCAGCTGATATATGGGGAAGGAGGAAAAACAGACGAATTCATTGGCAATCTTAACCTTAGTGACTTTGTCATTTCACTAATTAAAAAGCATTAATAGTTTACTACAACAATTTCACCTTAAATCAATCATTTCATAAACAATTATAGTTTTCTTTAGTTATGTATGTCAACACTAGTATTTTTTATAATATAGACATGAGAAACTTAGTCTACCCCGTATTTGACACATCGGTATGCATACTCCCACATTTAGAAACCTCCCCCCTTCTTTTTATTCCTAGCTACCGCCCTGCTATGAACCCTACAAACTGGTATTTAAATTGTCATTTCACTTTCACAAAATGTATTGCATATTATTCAATTATTTTATAATGATATTCATTGTTTTATAATGATATTCATTACTTCACTAATCCAAATTTTTCATAAATCCGAACTACCCCAGGAACAATGCTGTTCGGATTAGTGAGGGTCTACTGTACTTGCTCACTCAACGACTACGCAACGCAACACCTCACGCCAAATGCATGTAATTGTTAGCTATTTAAAAGTGATTTGCAACCTGCAAGCTGGCTCACGTGACAAGCAAGTTTTTTAAGGGGCGGTTCCCGCTGTAAGCGTACGATCACACGGCTCTGGAAAGACTCGCTTTTTTCTGGAAAATGAAGTCCAAAATCAAAATTCTGGCATATTAAAGGAACTTACTTCGTGAAATACTGCTGTTTGATGCCGCTTTCAGAGCCTGGCTGGTTCCTACCTTCCAGAAGTGCCTGTTGACAGACAGAGTGACAGAATGATTGAATGACACTAGGACTACTGTAACCCTCTGAGCGCATGCGCGCTGAGGGTTAATAACAAATGCCGTATAGCCAATATATTTCAGTGATATAGCTATCATTTAGCTAGCTTGTAATACAGCCACACTTATGCTGTTTGCCATTAAATTGTGTGCTTGTCAAAGCTGTGTTTATGCCAATTCCTTTTCTTCACTATTATAGATGCCGTTTATTGTAAGAATTAGGACTCAAGCAGAACTCCACCTTCAACTCGGATCACAACTATTTTTTGTATGTGTACTACTTAAATTCTATCATTTCATCAATTTTCATATACCTATTATAAATAAATGAAACAATTGATACTTTTTATTTAACATGAAAGTCTAGTAACTTTAGCTACAAGTTTACAGTGCTGTACTGCTGAATCCTGTGAATATCAGAATATTTCTTGGGACACAGTAGGTAGAATCGACTGATTTTAATCCTGTCTCTTTAGAAGAACTCACACCAGTTTGCGTTTTCCATCTGCTGTACATTATCTGCGCGTAAGAAACATAAATATCATTGAAAACAGACGAGATGAGCTGTACAGCGCCCGAAAAACTCCATAAACTTCACTAAAATTCTTTCTTTCAATAGTTACAGTATTAATGCGCACCTGTGCTACCGCCCCTTTTTCACGTGCAACGTTGACGTTTGCGCGCTTAACTGACTTGGATTCACATGACTAAATTGCTTCCGTTAAAGTACTAAATGCATTCCTCAATTACCGCGCTTGCGGTCGTGCCAACTCAACTTGGACATACTATAGTTCACCTTAACCATGCCCTGAGGATTCACTCACCATCCCCGCGAATCTCACTTTACCTTCCACAACCGCCCCCTTTCTCTTTTTTTAAATTAAAAAAAAAAAAAATGTACATACATATGTGGGCAATACACAATACATGACACCATGACATAGCCACTGTCCTTGTTCGCAGTGGCTATTCCTTCTCTTTCTCCGCGATTTTTACCGCGTCTGTCAATCTCTTGGCCGAGGCTGCTTAGCCCTCGTCTTCCAATCTGATGTAGCCCTTGTACTCTTGTACTCTCCGCTCCTCCATCTCCCAAGGGTTTTAACTTCCTCATCTGATGCTCCACTCAGAGCAGCCGCTGTGGCTGCTTCTATCCGAAAACTGTGCCCGAAGATGCCTACATCAGACAAGCCATTTGTCACCAGCGCTTTCTTCACTTCGATCACGAAAGCTTTTCTGGTTAGGCCAACTTTCTCTTCATCCCTGAAGAATGGCCCCGGGCCTGCCTTTCTGCTGATCATGTATT
>WLWD01005609.1_pt1 | contig 19583 bp, 6 predicted proteins | sample 6712731 | NCBI WGS metagenome assembly WLWD01 (sample SAMN12718690, study PRJNA576275) | sponge metagenome | isolation source: marine sponge | host: Mycale hentscheli | place: New Zealand: South Island, Marlborough, Capsize Point | collected 2014-11-01
TTTCACGCAAGGTTATAAAACAGAAATTTTTGAGATGCATTTTTAAATAGATAAAGATTCGTTAACTTTTGTAGCATCTGTTTAGTACAAAGCTTTTATGAGTATCCCAAGTCGTGAGTATGTGTCAAACAAAGGGCATATCAACACTTGTCATTCGGCAAATTACTACAGTAACTACAGTACAGAAACTGTCGGTATGGTCTGCTATAAAACATTTGCTTTCTTGTTATAATATCTAAGTAAATTAAAGATACCGTTACTATCATGTATGAAGCCGTACGCACCATTAATGTAAAGATGTATGCACACCACTAAACATAAGTTTGCACATTACAAAACATTAAAAGAAGACAATAAGTATAAATCTATTTTGTAATATACATGCATTACAGTGCTGATGTGCATTCATATTGTAATGTTAACCATATTCATTGCATGTGTACATGAGTGAGTCTGGTTTAATGTTAACCATATTCATTGCATGTGTACATGAGTGAGTCTGGTTTAATGTTAACTATATTCATTGCATGTGTACATGAGTGAGTCTGGTTTAATGTTAACTATATTCATTGCATGTGTACATGAGTGAGTCTGGTTTAATGTTAACTATATTCATTGCATGTGTACATGAGTGAGTCTGGTTTAATTGTGCATGTAAACAATAAACGACACGCACAATAAACTTACTTGCGTGAGTGCAAGTAACACATGAAGAATAGACATCCGCTCAGCTCCACCTACACGTACACAAGTTTGTAACATAATATTACGTGATAGTAGCACACAGTGTTGATCGTGGTATCAAATGTAAACGTTGGAGATGATACAGGTGTTAATTATTTGAGGAAAAATTCCCACAGGTGTGGCAACTCTAGATTATGAGAAGTGGTAAAGGATGTCCCAATTTGTATGGACACACTCAATGCATACACATGGTCACACGCATGCAGAGTGTAATACATCAGTGTCAACTGTGAACTTTTAATATCATTAAGAATAATCAAATAGCAACATTGTTAATGGATGTCTGTACTTGGAATAGCTAGAGGCATAGTTATAATTATGTACTTTTGCTCTGTGTATATAAAAAAATGATCCTTTGATTTCACTCTTTCAATGATAACAGAAAGATTTCATGATGAACTTAGCATGCCATATTGATAAATTATCTCTTGGTAGGTAGAGCCTGGTCACCAATATTTGACTACAAATTGCTACCCATTCTTTTTTTATAGACTTAAAGTATTTCAAGCCTGCTAAAAAAAAAACGTGAAATAAGATTTTAAAAAGAGCATATAATATTATGGAATGTTGATGCACCTTTAATAAAGGTAGCTGATTTTATGTGTGATACTGTTTGTTTTTTGAAAGTTTGTGCAAGTGTGTGTTTGTGATTTATGTAGGCGTTTGAGAATGTGTATTTGCGTAATATGTTTTGCGTAATATGTTTTGCTCATAAGAACAACAATAACATGGCAAAGGTAGCTATTTAATTATACACAGTGTCTGATTAAAATTATATTTACAAGATATAGTTCACAAGATAATCACATCACAAGATAATTTACTCAAAAATTTACATAAATTTGCACACCAATATTAATACCAGAGTGCAGTCTGCTCTGCCGACTAACCTTCATTATCACTGACAATGCCTTACCAATCAAGCATAGCTTTACTTTGCTTTGCCAACCACGCAGCTAATGAATTATTCATAAATACACACCATCATCGCCATTACTAGTAATAATAGACAAGCATAATATTTAATACAGCCGAGTCATTTTTAAATACTGAAATAAGTGTGGTATTATTTTTTGAAATACCACAGCAGTGGAAAACTGATCAAAGATGAGAGAAATCTTGTATAATTCTTCAAGATCTAAGCAAGAAAACATCTAAGATCATGGGTAGAAAGGCAAGATATGCCATGAAAGATATACAATGGATCGGTGCATAATTCTTCAAGATACTGAAGGGAACAAATCATGCATAGACTATCCAAGATAACTCATGGGAAGATACACGAGAAATCTTGCATAGTTCTTCAAGATTCGTAAGTAACAAAACATTCAATAACATGGGTAGAAAATCTAAGATAACTCACATTATCAAGATCTACAAGAATCAAACTCCTAAGATTATGAAAAGAAAATCCATATAAATCATGGAAAGAAATATAAAAGATCTTGCATAGTATTCCAAGATCCATACAATATAAAACCAACAAGGTCATGGATTAAACAATACACGAGTGACCCCACATTATATTTCAGGATCTTGTATAATTATTTCAAGATTTTGTGTACCTGATAATTTGGAGAACATTCAAGATAAATCTTGTAAAATTTAAAAATCATGGATTGTTTGGAATACTCTTGAAACTTCACCATCCAAGATGATTGAAGAAAAATCTTATTTTGGAAAATCTTGTAATGCATAAGCAGATACGGTATGATCATGCAAGATTTTGCCAAGAATTTTTACTAAGTTTAGAATATTTAGCTACACTACGCCTGCACTTTATTTTTGTGAAGCCTCTCTGACCGTTGGCAGCCAGATGCGGTTTATGCCATGCCATCTGTTGTTGTTAGTATCATATTCTCTTGTTAGTTTTCTAGTTTGAATGTCTATTATTATCCTGTATCGAACCTGTGGAGTTATATACTATTTGTGGTGCTGAACTACTGACCCACCCCAGCTGACCGATTGCTCAGACTGGCTAATATTACTCAATTCCAAATTTCGAAAGTTTACTCCCATAATGTCGCCAATCTGACTGCGAGCCTTGTACCAGGAAATGACAGGACTTATAGGTCCCCTCACTGGCTACCCATAGGTTGGAATTTATGACTTGGGCTGTCTTCCCAACTGCTGTAGTCATGCGTGCGAGATCAACTATTATTCTTATATCATGTGTATATTATTGCTGCTTGCAATGTACCATAGAGTGTAGGGCTAAGTGGCTAGATATTGCATTGGTTACTTAATTAGTAGAGTTCTTGTTGCATCAGATAAAAATTACATCAGATAAAAAGGTGGTTACACAAATCTAAATTGCCTTATGCCACAAATATTGAGTAAGTGTGTGGTTTCATCTGGCTGGCTTTCTTTCCACAATGTGGTGTATGTGTGTGTGTGTGTGTGTGTGTGTGCACAGATGCTGATTTTATGATGGTGCTAGTTATAAGATCAATATACAATGAATTTAAAAGGTAATGCAAATTTTGACCAAGTATTGGTTCATAGCTTAGTCTAACTTTGAGTTGATAACAAGCCATTCAATCAAGATAGATTAGAAAACAACAAATAACAACAGCAACACTATATAACAAACATTGTTTTTTGTGTGTAAAAAAAATATGACTTTTTGTTGAAATGGGGGGTGGAGGGCTAGAGGAGAGGCTTTGTTTGTTTTAACCTTATGCTATACTTAATAGAATCAATATTTATTAAGAAAAACCAATTTATATACAATGAGTGGTGATCTGCAACTGGGTTTATGGCTTCCCAACTGCTGAGTAAGGTAAGTTACTCATCTGTTGACAATTGGACAAGTGTCAGCAACAGCAGGTCCAGCGTAGCGTACCGAGGTTACCGGCGGTTTAAGTCGGGAAGAGCGGGAGGAGAGTGGTGCACGGGCCAGGGGGGGGGGGGGGGGGGTTAATAAGAGAGCACGTGGCACCTGAAGGGGCACACAGTAAAGCCACATCCACTGTACAACAGCTACACCCACCTTGAGGAACTACGTAATTTAAACAATAACTGGTGGTTTCTTCTAATGTTTAGCTATAGACAAAGTATATAAATGTTGTGTTTAGTGTATGTTTCTTCATATAAATTACTGAGAGTTTAAAAGTGATATGCATGTATGTTGGCTATGGTTAGTATAACGGGCTATAACAACTTGGTATTCTAGTCACGAATTTCTTAAGTGTGATTGAATTTTGAATATCATTAATTAGAAGGGTGGTTCACATGCATACTTTGAACCCCACCCACCCTTGCCAATGCCCCATAGCAATAGAGAATATACTATGAATTTTGAAATCTGTGCGAACAACAGTGTTACAGTCAAATGTTATGATGAAGCTGCACAGGTTTGCATGCTTTTATCAGCACATTAGTTAAATGAAATGGGTATTTAGCTATGTAGCTAGCCAGTATACACTGTTAAAAATGAGGAGTTAGAGAACTTAGTTTTGGTGGTATGTGTAATAAGTAGTTTACTCCATTAGATATAGGACTGGTAATTCACAGTGTAAAGTTTGCAGTGTGGGGGTTACCCACACCCACATCTGATATTTAGCAGCTGCTCTAACCTGGGATATAGGTAAGGCAACCAGAAGAAGTGGTAAGCTTGGCCTGTTGCTATAACTATTAGGGAAATGAGCTTGCACAATATACAGCTTGAAATGAAATAGCACCAACATAACAAAAAAGCAAATAGCACCAACATAACAAAAAACTTTTGAACGGAAGCAGCTATGCATAGCTGTTTCCGTTCAAAAGCTTTTTGTTGGCGAACTCAACTTGGACATAGTATAGTCAGACTAGTAGTGCTGTCAGACATGAATTGACATTTTAATGTAAAATCATAATTTTTTTAGGAGGTCGCACATAACTAACATAATTTGAACTCCAATCACCCCATTATATTATAATGAGGTGATTGGAGTTCAAATTTATGTTAGATCTGGCCCTCACGTCATGGTTAGGGGTCTAACCTACTAAAATATTCTCACCTTCATAACTATAACCTAGCTCATAAAACCATTCACCTGATTACAGTTATAGTAGGAACATTAAATGATCAAGAATTGCACAATAATTATGTCATAACTATAACAGTAGTTTAAAACACAAGATAGCAGAATCGCTTGGGATAAGCACTAATATCTAGTGATATAAGTGTTATTATCCCCCAATATTCTTTCTGGGAATTGTATATTTAAGTGACCTTTAGATACAAGTAGCAATTGTTATTAATAAAATAATATGGCTTAAAATTACTATTGCCATGCTCAATGGGGTTTGTTTTTTATACTGAAATAACTTGTTTAAGAACTATCAATAATTGTTGTAGAATTACTTATTGTTTAGTAATCAGGCATCAATAGATCTTAAATGTCATTTTTATGTTACTTTTGTGCAAACGCTTGAAGGCAATTATTCACACACAATTACTCAAGGGAATAGAAATAATTGAAAATTTTATTACTTTGGCTTCAGAAGTAGTGGTAAATCTGACAATAATCACTTATTTATAAGAATTTAGCATCACCTGGCTCATTGCAAAACTAGGTTTCAATGGAGATTAGTATGGAAAGCCATTGTGGACAAAACTATACACCAATTACCATTTAATCTATCTAATAAGGTATTTGAGTCTCAGGTTTATCTTAGTCTGGGTCAAGACAACCAATATTCAGATTGATGTACTACCTTATAGTTGTAGTAGTAGTGATCTAGGAAATTAATTAAGGAAACTCTGTGAGTTCAAGGTGATGAGGATCAAAAGCAATCTGAAGCCATTGTAAAAATGAAACACAAATGTGTCGTAATGAACTAGTGATGCCTAACAATCCAACAATATTACACACACTTGAGAAAGAACACTTGAAAGCCAAATTTCTCTGATGAAAGAATGATCCAAACAGTGCCAGTGGTATTCTTCTTCTATACATCGGTACGAACAACACATTGTGCAGATGACTCTGATTTCAATGGCTTTTAACAATCATCACTTTATAGATCTGGGTAAATATTACTAAATGCTGGATTGTTGTAACACAGATTATAGCTCAGGGGCACAAGAAACCCTTTGAATGACCTTAATTACACAAAAGTCAGCACTTTATGTCAAATCTTTGCCATACAAAAGCTGGAAGCCCCTCGATGTTGGCATCTAAAAATTTAGTCCAGCCAATAATCACACCCCCATACTTGACAGTTGCAGACCACACCAACTAATACATTATTGGTCCCAGCTCACATACATCAAACTTACAGTGTAATCATAAAATTCTAATCATCATGCTGGTCTGAACTTGTAACTGATTCATTGTTTCCAATGGAGCAACCTGGATGGTTACAGGATCAAATACTTTTGTCACAGTTACTGATATCATAGACCCGACCCTGAACATATTCATGATTGTGGACAAGAAGTGAAGAGTAGTCATGTGATTTGCATGGCTTTGTACGACATTCTAACTCAGCAGTTTCTTATTATAATTTTTTATTTAAAAAAAAATTATCAATTTCCATCAGATTTAAAATTGATTAAAATATCAAATAGCTAACTATGTTATTGGGCTTCCTAAAATCCACCATCAATGTGTACTACAATTTGAAAAAAAAAGCACGTTGCTTTTCAGTTACTTATGAATAACCCTTTAATTTACTCTCATGAATACATTTTGTTAGTGCCGCTTGTGTTGTATGATGCAACATTGTAATTATATGATGTATAGTGATCAGACTTCTTATTGATGCCTTCCACTTTATGAGTCTATGCTTAAAAAATAACAGCAACATGGTATTTTTCAAAGATTTATCTTTCATAAACTGTATTGCTGTTAGTTATATAAGACATGTGGATAAAAGGAAGTGAAACAGTACAATTTTAGTGTGATTGGTTTAAAATGTAGCTAGGCTACAGAGCTAGCTAGGTGTTTCCTTGACAAGATTTTTAGGTCATAAATTTTCAGCTCTGTGGACCTTCTAATGACTATAAAAAATCAAGACTTGTCATTGTTCTATTTTTTCCCTACTTCAAACTTTGGGGAAAAAATAACATAACATTATTATAGAATTTTAATCAATATTTTGCACTAAATTATGTAAGAAATGTAAACACATTCCAAGAGTTACGGAATCTAGTGCAATTTCATTTCACAACTTGTTAAGTTCAATATTTGAAGTCTACTATACAAAGTTCATGAAATGAATTTGGTTTGCAACTAAACAATTAAGAAATAAGTCATTAATAAAAAGAAATAAAAAAAAGCCCTTATGGCAAATGGAGACTGATAGAAGGGAGTACTGTTTGCCATTGATGCAGCTAAATTCCAATCTATACCGTCAAAGTAACTACTAGCCAGTACCCATCATTTTACTTAAATAGCTCCAGTAGTCTGGCACACACAATAGAAACTAAGACTTGATTTTACTATAACAGTTATAAAAAATATTGTTTAGTTGTAACATGAATCAAATTGAAGGAAGGTGGTTTTGGAGGGGTTTCTTCTGAGCAGCTGCTTATTTGTCAGCAGAGGGCATATAGGGGATCTCCAGAAAGAGTTCAGAATGTGGTAAAAGATGCCATAAACTTTTACCCAGGTTATTATCACGCTATGAATATTGTCATGAATATGATTTATCCAATGATAACTAATGTAATGGTCAAAAGGTCAGAGATTGAAAAAGATGAATGTTAAAGGGTACAAGTCAACAAAGTCAAACCTAAAAGATTTGTGATATCTTCAGATAACATACATTTTATACAATAGTTGTTCAATTAGTGCCATCTGATAAACAGGATATAATAAACCTCCGAAGTTGCTTATAGATGAAACAGTTCTGCACCACAGAGAGTTTGAAAATACTTAACACATTAAGAATATTTTTTAAAGTGAGATGCTAAAATGAATGCAGGATAAAGTGATGGGCAAGCTGTGAAGGAAACTACAAAGCTTTTATGCAAACAGTCATTCCATTTTCAACTAAAAGGCAACTGAAATTCCTCCAAACTCCTTACCTTGTCAGCTATTATTATTTGCATGCCATGTGCAGTATGCTAATGCTGAACCCTGTATTGCTTAGCTTAGTATTAATCCGCAATCAAAATTGAGTCAGGGATTGTCATATTTGAGTTAACCTATCTATCATGACTGTGAATCAGAAATAACAACATAGGCTTCAAGTTTATATATGGAGTCATCGTTGACAAGACCACCCCCCACTGCTAATATAACCATATCCATCCATGTGTTTAAAATGAAACTGAAAGGGTTGGTAACACTGTGGGGGTCAGGTAGATAGGCTGCCACCAGAGAATCAGCAGCGCACCGGCAAGGTTGGAGAGAGGTTAATCGCTCGCCTCACAGTGGCCCAAATTACACACGTTAGTTAGGCTACGTTTATGTAATTGAGAAAACTGAAATCTGACAAAACCGGAAGTGCGGCTAGACTTTATAGTCCTTGGTCCAGCCACACCCACATCATGACATGACACAAAATAAGTTACACACACGAATTGCACACGGCACTATACCTATTCACGGCTCACAAAACTCAATGATTAAATGACACACACACACATAAATGTTCTGAGTTCATTTCTCGTCTTTCTCTTCTCTCTTCTTCTTTTCCTTCTTCTTTGGCTTCACTTCCGTCTCTGGGCTGGCTGGCCCCACAGGCCCCCCCGCCAAGCCTTGGCGCATCTTGCGACTAGGCTGAGAAACCTCTTGGACAGGCAGCCCTTGATTCGCCTCCTCTTCAATGTCATAATCCTGGCGGCTCAGCCCATCCGCGTTCCCGTTCATCCGTCCTGGGCGGTAACTGATGGACACATCGTAGTCTTGCAGTTTGAGGGCCATCCTCATCAAACGTTTGTTTAGATGACTGCTCGACATCAGGGCTACACAGGCACGATGGTCAGTCACCACGTCAACATGGGCGCCGCTGACGTAGTAGTCGAAATGGCGCACAGTCTCCACAATGGCCAGTGACTCCAGCTCTGTCACTGAATACCTCTGTTCCGGGCCTCTCAATTGCCTGCTGTAAAAAGCCACAGGCAGCTCCTTGATTCCACGCACGACATGCAAACACCCGCCAATACCACCTCCTGAAGCATCGGTGTAGATCTTCAGCTGGTCCTGCTTTTGTGGAATAAAAAGAACACACGCATTACACAATAAAGTCTTTAGCTCACCAAACGCTCGTGTCATTTGCTCACTCCAGGCGATCATCCGTGGAGCAGTCAGGGAGGTGGCCGGAGTCAGGTGGCAGGAGTGGTCAGCAAAATTCGGAATAAAGTCACGGTAGTACCCGATCGACCCCAAGAAAGCCCTCAGCTGCTTCTTGGTAATTGGCTTCCTGTACTCCCTCATTGCCCTGACCCTTGCCTCCGGTATCCCAATGCACCCACTGCCTATCTGGTGCCCCAGATAAGACATGGACTTCCTCCCAAACTCACATTTTTTCCACTTCACTTTCAACCCAGCTTCACTCAAAACTCTCAAAACCGAACTTAAATCACTCACATGCTTCTCCCATGACTCACTATAGACAACGACGTCATCTATGTAGTTACAACTTACATCCCTCACGGGTCTCAAAACACGTTCAATTATGGACTGGAAAATTGCTGGGGCGTTCTTCAGGCCAAACGGCATTCGCTTGAACCAGAACTTCCCCAAGGGGCAACTGAATGTGGTGTATTTCTTAGACCCCTCCTCCATCTTCACCTGGTGGAACCCGGCAGTGAGATCCAACTTGGACAACACCGCACTGGGCCCCACTTTGTCCATGATCTCCCTCAAGGATGGTAACCAAAACCGCCTCAAGGGAGTCTGTGCGTTCACCTCGCGATAATCCACACACAACCTAATGGTCCCATCCTTCTTCTTTATAGGGACTATGGGGCTGGACCACTCCTCATCACATTCTTCTATAATATCAGCGTCCAGCAACTTCCTGATCTCAACTTCAACCTTCTCCCGAATATGCACAGGCAAGTTACGGGGTGGGATGTTGACAACTTTAGCTCCCTCAGACAACACTATTTTACACTCCCCCGACTCACACAAACCTGGCATCTCACTAAAACACTCCCCACGCTCACTCACTAATCTCACTATATCTTCCTCACAATACTCCTCACAATACTCGTCTCCTAGTAAACTCTTTCCTTCCCACTCACTCATGCACTCATCTTCCTCGGCCACCACACTAATCCCCGCTAAATACTTGGATATCTCACGCTGATTATAGGTCTTCAAGTTATTAATATGGGCTAAGCGGACATGCTCACTCCCTTCTCTCTTGAGCCTGTAAGTGACCCGGGAGATCTTGTCACATATAGTGTAGGGACCCTCCCAGGAACCCGACAAAGCCAGGTGTAACCCCGGTATCCTAACTAACACCTGGTCACCCACACTGTACTCCCTTTCCGACTTGTGTCTGTTAAAAACCTCTGCCCTATTGGCGTTCACTTTCAGTTCATGGGCGGTTGCCAGATCGTGTAATAAGGCCAACTTGTCCTGTAAAGACACCACCCACTCACTAACATCCATACCCTGGTACACATCTTCAACCCACCCTGAATAGAGCAGGTCTAAGGGGCCACACATACTCCTCCCATAAACCAGCTCATGGGGCGAATACCCCGTGGACCGGCAAGGGACCTGTCTAATGGCATACAAGGCCATGGGGAGAAAATCTGACCAATCCACCCCCTTCTCTTTGGCCTTGCCCAACATAGGCTTGAGAGTTCCGTGAAATCTCTCAAGCATTCCATTAGATTGGGGTCGGTAGGGCGACGACCGGATTTGGTCGCAACCAAGAATTTCACACATCCTACCTACTACCTTACTAAGGAATACAGTGCCACGGTCACTGAGGATCCTGCTAGGAATCCCCGTCCTGAATATTATTGCACACATACCATTGGCCACTGAGTCAGCAGTCACCGACCTCAGGGCCACAGCCTCAGGCCACCTAGACGCCAAACAAATGTAAGTTAATACATATTTGACGCCTCCTCTTGCCTTTGGTAAAGGGCCCACCAAATCAAAGGCCACCGAGTCGAAGGGCACTGAAATAACGGGCCTCTCGACCATCTTGACTGCTACATTCCCTGCACGATTGTGCTTGAGACATACCTCACACTCAGATACATACTTAACCACATCCTTCCCCAAACCTGGCCATGAAAATCTCCGGTTCAACAAAACTCTCATTGCCTTGACACCAACGTGTCCGTTGTTGTCGTGTGCCAGTCTCAACACCTCAGCCCTCCTGTTTACAGGAAGGACTAAACGGCGCCTCTCATCACCTGAGGCGTCAACAAGCACATGAAACAACATGTTGTTGTCCCATGTATAGCCATTAGCGTGCTGACCAGCAAGCTCCCTGCAGACCCTCAAAGTATCATCATCCTCTACTTGCTTCCTAAGCAACTCAACTTCACTCCTCACAACATTACTTGGACAACCGAAGCTCACCAACACGCATTCCTCTGCACTACCATCCTTAACCACATCACTAACACATTCCTCATCCTTCTTCTCCAGCACCCTTTCTTCCTCACACACAATATTCACATCTTCACCAACGCTCCCCTCAATAGTAGGACCAATACTCACTGAAACATCCCATCTCTCGGGACTCTCTGACTCTTGTGAAGTCTGTACCACCTCACTCTCGACCTCCCCGGCGGGTGCAGCCGATGGAGCAGTCACCCCCGGTTCAACCAAGAGGAGGGGCACATCAGAGGACTTAGTCTGCTCCACTGCTTGAGACACGGCCCTCTTAAATTCAGACCGCGTCACAACAGCGGAGGCAGACACAGGAGGGTCCAGCAAAGGAGCCTCCTGTCCGGTCAACATCGTGTGATGCCGGGCCTCCCTCTCACACAAGGACTTGAGAGCAGACAAAGCCGCTCCCTCATCCTCAGGTGGAGAACTCAAGAACACAAATGATTCTCTCTCACCCTGGTTACTGACGGCCACTACCTGGTCAAATACTTCCCCACACAATTCAAACCTGACCTTGGCTAGGGGGCGACGAATTGACTTGCCATCAGCCAATACTAGCACCTTGTACTCTCCAGTAAAGTGGGTTGGGTCAACCAGGTCCCGAGAGACCATTGACATCACCGCCCCAGAGTCCTGAAGAAACATGCACCAGCGGCCATTGCACTTCCCCTTGAACTCGTACAACTCGTTCTCAGAGGAGGCAACAGCTTGGCTTCTGGACGTGTGACGCTTGGTACTCGCTGACTTGTCGTCAACTTTCCCCTCATCCTTCTTACTCACACGGTCCGCCCTATTAGGACAATCAAAGGCCATGTGACCTTGTGTATTACACACAAAGCACGTTACATGGGCGGATCTCTCACCTCTCCGGCACTCAGCTGCCATGTGCCCATAACCCTGGCATTTATAACACTTAACAGCCTCAGAGCCCTCCCTAGAACCCTTATGGCTATCAAATCTGGGCTTCCCTCTCTCATGGGAATCTCTAGTTCTGGTTCCGGACCTTAAAGTCTCTGCCACGTCATTGAGGTCCTCATAAGAGCCAATCTGCTTAGACTCCAAGAGGCATCTCTCTGAGGGGTACAAAGTGTTGCGGAACAGACCTGTGACCACTGCCAAAGGAACATCCTTGGCAGAATCACAGGAAAGCACTAACCTATCCATCATGTCCCTCAACATTTGGAAACGTGCAACATGGTCCATCCCCCTAAACTCTCTCTGTGATGTACCAAATAACTTATCCGTGACGGCTGCTCTACTTAATCCCAGTTTCTTAATCAAAGCCCTTTTGAGGGCGTCATAGGTACACTCCCCTTCACTGACCACACCCCTTACCGCCTTCCTTGCTTTAGGGGTAAGTTTCCTCAACAGGATTCGTTTCCACCTCTTACGGGGTATCTCTAGATCTAAAAGATCAGCTTCCAGCCCCATAATATAGTGGTGAATTTCGTCACTATCCCGATAAGAAACGATTGACTGGACTTCACGGTTGGCACGCTCATGCTGCCTAGAAACATGCTGGTCGCTCACAGATAACACAAAAGATTTAATTAGCCTCCTGACATCCCTTCCCGCAATTTGGTCATCAATATCAGACGCACTCTCAACATCTGACCCAGACTCATAACTCTCACTATCCACATTCTCTTCCTCACTCACAGATCTCACAGAACTAGCACGGGGGGTAGGGCGCACAGATGCCCCAGCAGATCTACGGGTCCCACTACCCTCACGTCTACTTTCTCTCCTCCCCACCGAACTCTTACGGCTCATTCTTCTCTCAGACCTTACACTACAGTCCCTAGGTTTCACTCTAACCTCACTGGACTCTCTATCACGCACTGTTGACACACTATCCTCACGACTCGCCACACTCTCACTCACCACATCACTCATACTACTCAATAACTCAATTGAATCATCATCCTTACCAGTAGCACACGCCCCCCTGGGCACTCTCTCGCTAGACTCCAGCAAATGGGTCTCACCTTCCTTTACTGAAGCCAATCCCAAATCAGCAACCGAGGACTCACTCCCGGGATACTGACCAGAATACTGACCATACTGGGACATACTCCTGCACTGACGCTCCCTCCTTTCCCTTGCAGGTTCCTTCCTCTTTGACCTCCCTGACATCCACGTCCACCGGTTGAGCAGACACGCAGACGTCCAGAAATCTAAAGGAAAACAAAAATCAAAAGCACAAGTTAACAAAACGCACTAAAATTGAAGTTCACGTAAAACGCAAAAATAATACACGGAACGCAAAGAAATGATACAAAAATTAATTGAACACGTGGCGTGAACAGTAATTAGAAACGTTACAAAAATTAATCGAACCCGAGACGTGAACAGAAACACAAAGAAAATTAGGTCCCAGCACACACAAAAGTAGACAGTTCCTCCGTAGGTGGTATGGCGCAGAGGCGTAGGCACACTCCAGTTCCCGGGGAATCGTCCAGGCGGATTATGGTCACGGTCCAACCGTGCACAGAGGTAAGATAGCACACAGAAACAAGCTTACGTAGAACCGCAGGGTAGATCGGCCCAAGGTCCACTACAGCAGGCTGCTAGCAAGTCGGTAGACGCACCTCGACAACACAGAGACGATCACAGAGCCCACAGACTTGATACGGAACTGTGAACCACCGCTGCCGCCAGTTGTGGGGGTCAGGTAGATAGGCTGCCACCAGAGAATCAGCAGCGCACCGGCAAGGTTGGAGAGAGGTTAATCGCTCGCCTCACAGTGGCCCAAATTACACACGTTAGTTAGGCTACGTTTATGTAATTGAGAAAACTGAAATCTGACAAAACCGGAAGTGCGGCTAGACTTTATAGTCCTTGGTCCAGCCACACCCACATCATGACATGACACAAAATAAGTTACACACACGAATTGCACACGGCACTATACCTATTCAGGGCTCACAAAACTCAATGATTAAATGACACACACACACATAAATGTTCTGAGTTCATTTCTCGTCTTTCTCTTCTCTCTTCTTCTTTGGCTTCACTTCCGTCTCTGGGCTGGCTGGCCCCACAAACACCCTGACAAAATTTCCTTGTCCTTTATCAATTAATTTGCACCAGCTGGAGCCGGCTCATTATCTAACCAACTTAAATCAATAATAATAGTAATAATAGTACATGCCCAATTTGCATACCTGTCTCAAGTTTAATGACAAATATATTCATGTAGCTTTACAATATCTGGTAACAATAATCTTCTCCTTCCCCCCTAAATTAAAATTCATGAACAGGAATAAAAAAATTATAACTGCTAAGCAAGTAAGGAAAAAAAGAAAAGAAAAACAAAACAATAAAAAACAATAAAAATTAAAATGGTACTCAGTAATATCTGTATAGAGTTTCTTAGTTTATTTCTGTTGCCTTAATGTGTTTTCTGGTGCTTATGAACTGCTATAGCAAACAAGACTCAACAACAACATGGGATGTCTGGGTGGAGATACCATGTTAAATATAGCCTCTGTAACTCTGTGATTCCTTTTCATCACAATACTCTTAAAAAAAGAAGTTTCCTTTTCCCTTAACATCGTCCTCAGCAATAACTGTCAACCCAACACTCACCTCTCACATTAAGCCACACAGATAAAATGCTCATAAACACTCTCAAACTGTTTGGACTAAATCTGATTAGCGCTTTTAGATTTTCCTTAAACACAAGGGTTAATTAAATCAGTAAATCTATATATTATGTGTGTGTGATACAAGTCACATCATGAACATGCTACCTATTGGCAGTGTGTGATCATGTAATATTTGGTGATGATGATACAGTCAAGTGTGCAATATAAAGGCAAGCAATCCAGTAAGCAACAAATTTATAAATAACCCATGTGGAATACACTGTCTGTTGAGTATCAGGTGTGCACATAATAGTATAGTCGATTGTAATCAATTTTATTCAAATTTTTGTCTCTTTAAAATCATACTCACTATTACAGCTTCAATGGAAATAAATTAGGACTTCACTTGATTCAAGTATTGTAAACCTATTCAACAAAGGTACTATTCATCCATCGAATTGCACTAATATGATACAAATTATTACATCACGGGATGAATATGTATATTCATGGACGTCCAACTGAAAAGTGTTTGCACACCCTGACCACCATACCTAACTAAACCATTAATGTAGCTTGCTAAATGGATTGTACACGTACTAAGATATATAGAGTTTATCTGGATGTTTGGATTGTGGAAGCAGATGATAGCATAGACAGCTTAAATATGACTCAGACAATTTTTTAAAAAGTAACTTAGTTGATTTCCGCACATGGAAAGGAAGTAACGGGTCTTGAAAATACACAATCTTTGAACCTTGAAAACTATTTTTTTGGCACTGAAGAGGATGTAAGATGTCATGATAAATACTTTGAAATTCTTTTAGTGACAAATTGTCTCGCCCTTATGTCCAGTTATCCATGCAATGCAATATACTGAAAACAAATGCTTCAGATCACTATGACTGTCCATATCAGATCAATTTTTTTAGGATTCCAAGGCATTGATAGCCAATATATACACCACAACACTCTCTCTAGTTACTCAAATCAAGTGTGTAAGTAAAAGATGCCTCAGTTACCCCAACCACTTCGTAGCAACATGCGTATGCAGTTGTTCCCCCCACAGATCGGATATTTGAAAATATTCGGACTCTGTCTTGAACAAAGTGCCAATAGTGATTACCTTTTAGGAGAACAAGTAATCATTGTGAAGGTTACCCAAGCCATCTACCATTTAAAGGAATATAGTGAAGTTTGTGGGGCTGTAGGTGTGTCATTATTCAAACTACAACAGGCATTTAGGCATTGAGCTTTAGTAGAATTATGACGATAGCCGGTTCGCTCTAAAGTAAACACATGTCTGTTTTTGCTATAGGCAAAAGCTAAGAATTGTGTAAGCACTCTTCCTTCCAATATAAATTGCTTCTGGAGCCTATATCTCAATTTTTTTGCAGCCATAAGGATCCTTTTCGCAGAGCAGACCCGCTCACATTTAGTCATTTATAGTGATGGCCAATGAATTTGGTCAGTGTTAGACTTAAAAGCATCAGCACCCATAAATAACCATGTCTGATGCAATATAGGGACAACACACAAGACCACCTGCAGGGTAGTAAATGATTATATTCATGGCGGATAAAATTATTTTTAATAACTAAATGAGCTACAAACTAATGAACAAAAAATAAAAGCATAATTAAATACAGAGATCTTTGTTTACAATGGTACTAAAGTAATATCTCCTCAGTAAAGTAGAATTGATGAAACATGCTGGCCCCCATTGTTAACTCAAATTGCAGATACTTCAGGTTGCCTTCTCAGCAGGCTCAAATAACTGGAAGTTGCTTTTGTCAGTGATGCTAATTATATTTTCACAAAAATTTACAGTGGATACAGGATATGTGATTCAACTTACAGTCGTCGACATAATCCAGTATTGTTCTCAGTAAATGTGAAAGTTTCTCCATCACCGTTAACGTACACTGACTTCAGTTCATGTCCAGATGTTATTGTTGCTAACTGGGCTGAGCCATCTTGGACTTGGTATATTTGTTTAACACTAATGAATACATGATGAAACCATGACTTTAATTTTACTGAATTTTCCTTCCTCCCTCCCTTTCTGTGACTTACCCTTTTCTTTGGCGTCTCAGTGAGTTAAACTTAATTAACTCACTACAAAAATAAATGCACAAAAATTTACAGTGGTTACAGGATATGTGATTCAACTTACAGTCGTCGACGTAATCCAGTTTTGTTCTCAGTAAATGACATCATTTGATCATTCCTTTGCAAATTAAAACAATTACGACAGTTTTACAAATTAAGCACAAGAAGTTAATAAATCGTACCTGTATGTTGTTATACTACCATGAACTAAAGAACTGAGTAATATTTATTTCCTAGCATTTTCTAATATTTCTCCATCATTTTCTTCGATATTTTCCTACTGGATGTGGATCGAATGCCTTGATAAAACTAAGACTAATATCTAAAAATTTAACATTAGGACATCCCTCTTATAATGTATTAAAAATGTAGTGGTTGCAGATGGAATTTAACCAAGAAATATAAATATAACTATAATGCCAATCTTATAGACTGACAGTTAATGTACCTGTTTTTGATAGACTGAAATTGTGTTATACTTGGCCTCCTATGGATACAAAATGTGGTCAAAGCTTGCACTTTTAAGTTACCTCAAATACCTTAATCCGGCTAGTTTTTTTTCACCAATAGGAGGACCATCCTCTTGACAAACAGAAATCCTAATGAAAGAAGGTTAGGACACAAAAACAAAACCAACCAACAATCTATCAATCAATACAAAATAAAAAAAACTATGGTAATAGAGAATTACCTTGAAGAAAAATATATTGCATAGCACATACTTAAAACAAATACATTTTATTTACCCATGCTCGTTTTCTCCAGATATAGCTTTAGCCCTGTAGAAATAAAATATGGATGTCGTGAGATCATAAAATAAAAATTTATCCCAGATTTTACATCAATTGTCCATGGGATTTATTGGGATGTCCAGCCAATTTATGTAGGAGGCAAAGCTCCTATTTTCAATTGGTTGTACCAGTCAAGTGACAATTGATAGCCAAAACTATAAGGAGAGATTTCTAGCAGAGTAAAATTCTAAATGAACTAATATGGTAGGACACCCCATGAGATTTATTATAGACCATAAGAGTCCAACAGGACAATTGAAGGGAAAATAAAAAATTTAAGTCACTTGCGTGGCTCTCATTCCACCATATAACTTGCAAAATAGGTATGCTGCTGCCCCAATGATGATAGAGATACACACAACCACAAATATCATAATCATTGAGACCGTAAGTAACTTCACAACAGGAACGGGCTTGCCAGTGATTCTGACAAGCATTGTTTCTCTTTTGTCTTCAATAGTAGTCATAGGGTCTGTTTTAATTATCCGCTTGAGGGATGAAATTGGAGTACTAGTAACAGGCGGCGTGATGGAAGGGGATTGTTCCTCTTGAACACGTTTCTTATTAGAACGTAGTGTTTTGTTTATTGTTTCATGAAAACAAGAAACAACTATGTCAGAATTATCGGCAACAATAAGAATAGATGTCGTCATGAATGGAGTTTTTGCAATTAATATACCTTGCTCGGTAACTGTGTACATGCTGGCTGAAGCAGCTCTGTGAATGCCAAGATTTTCGCTTGATCTAAAAGCAAGGATTCGCCCATTGGTCTGTAATTGTTGTATGTCATAGTTGGCTCCACATATGAATATGTGAGTAAGCATGCTATGCATTATATTATATTGTGATGTAATGTAATCAAGTATTATAGAGTCATTGCTGTTCATCGTCCTTGCTGAAGAGTTAATCACCACACATGGACGAAATTGCATAAGGAACAAAACTGGATATGGAGGCACCTACGATTTGACCTTTGGTGACCTCTAGGCTCTAATTAAGGAAATTGCCGGCAGATTTCTATAGTGAAGTGGAGTCTTGTTGATCAAATGTGTTCATGTAGAATATCAAAAGAAAGCATTTGCTTTGTAGAGCATTATAAAATTTAAATCGCACTTATACCTCAAACCATTCACGAGTTATAGTCATTTATGTATTTGACAAAATACCATACCATCCACGAACGGACTTATTGAGGACTCTGGTGGTCTAATCTATTTATGATAAAAGCACCACACTTGGTACACTGTTATATATACGCATTTGGAACCTTTTTACATATGGAGGCATTATGGTTTCATTCCTGGTAACCATGACAACACCGTAAGAGATGCCACAATAGTCTAGCAGCATGATTCACTGTTTGAACCTATTGTGCACTTTGTGAAAATTGGTATTGTAAAGTGTGCTGAACATTTTGGGATATCAGTTACACCCCTTGTTGCCATGGCAACAATTTTCAGCTACAGAGGTAAAAGATGTCCTCCAAGGGTTTCAAACTTCTAGATACCTGGGAAGAAGCATTCACTTCTAAGCAGAAGTCAATCACAAACTGGAATCTCTGTGTTATTTGCCAGGAAGATACTGTGGAGTCTCTGATATGTCCTCTGCAGTCAAGAAGGAAAGATGTTCGAAAGGGATACCAATCACTGGCTGAAAACGTGGCAAAATTTGATGCTCTGGGAAAGCTACCAAGGAGTTTAGCTACAGTTAAGCAGAGTAGATGAAGGCCAGGGTAAGTCTCTGAACTGTAACAACCAGGGCTTGATTTAGATTCTGTGCCTTTAATTTTATAGGGATTCAAGCTGCTATAGTTGCCAACAAGGCAA